>Ga0116185_1004142_pt1 | contig 12019 bp, 19 predicted proteins | sample AD_JPNNA7_MetaG_FD_89754 | JGI IMG/M metagenome (GOLD analysis project Ga0116185, IMG submission 89754) | Active sludge microbial communities of municipal wastewater-treating anaerobic digesters from Japan - AD_JPNNA7_MetaG | ecosystem: Engineered > Bioreactor > Anaerobic > Digestate | place... | reverse complement strand
TCCATCTCGCGGAACTAGGATATAAATCTGGCGAAAAGACCATCGGCGTTTAACGTAACGCAGAGCCTTGGAAGTGATGGCCACCGGAAGATAGACGGAAAGGGGATATGCGCCGACCGGGATAAATTTGCCATTTTACTGAGTAAATGCTTTATAGCATAGCGATAATTTATGACCATGCCCATCCCGGATAAAGAGCGGTACACCTACGTCTATCATCCTTCGCGACCGCATAAGGAACGATGGAAGAAGGCAGCGGCAAAGGCTCACACTTCTCTCTCGAAGTTTATAATCGCGGCCGTGGATGGATTACTTGACGAAAACGAGGAGTTTCAGCCGCGGCGGGAGATCGTCCGGGAGCTGGAAGTCCTCCGTAATGAGAACAAGGGTCTCCGGGATGAAATCCGCCAGAAAGGCATAGTCCTGGACCGATATGAGGCAGATCTTAGGCGGTATCGGAGCGAGGCGTTCACCCAAAGGGAGTTCTTAGGCACGCGGCGTTTCAGCAGGGAGATTGTGGACTTGATCAAGGTCCGTGGCCAGGTGAACGGCTATCAGCTTCTTGAGGAGCTCGGCGTAGATCCCAGGGAGGATGAATCGGTCCGAGCTGTCTCCCACCAGCTGGAGGAGCTGGAAGAATACGGCATTATCGAGGCTGAGGGGAGGTCCTGGCGTTGGATCGCCTGATGGAGCTATTCCTTCAGGACTGCAACACCCGCGGCATGAGTCCTCGGACCTTGCCCGGATATAAATCTGCCTTGAAGATGTTCGACCTGTATCTGAATCAGCAGGGCATTGAAGTTCTGGCAGTAGATCGGGATATTCTGAGGAGATTTCTGGAGCATTCCAGGGGGCGGGGGCTGTCACCCCGTACTATCGAGCTCTTCTTCTCTGTCCTCAGCTCGTTCTATGAGTACCTGGCATACGAGGGCATGGTGTCAGGCAATCCGGTCCTGATCGTCCGGAAACGCTATCTTAGGCGCTACAAGGACAATGGAGACGGCCACGAGAGGCAGCTTATCTCAGTGGATGATATGGCCAGGCTGATCAATTCCGAGATCGATATCAGGAACAGGGCTATCATAGCATTGCTGGCCAAGACGGGGATGAGGAGACACGAGCTGATGAGCCTGGATGCCTCAGATTTTGATCAGGTCGAAAACAAGATCCGTCTCAAGCCGACCCCGAAGAGGACCAATCGAACACTGTTCATAGATGATGAGACGGCGTTCATCCTGCGAAGGTGGCTCAGGGTCAGGGAAGGGATGAATCGAAAGAGATCTCCAGCCCTCTTCATCAGCACCCAGGGAAACAGGATTTCCCGGAATGATGTTTACCTGGTGGTGGTCAAAGCTGCCAAGAGGATAGGGCTGCATGATCCCGAGTCAGATCGGATGGAGGACAGGTTCAGCCCCCACTGCTGCAGGCACTGGTTCACTACGCATCTTCGCAGGGCTGGGATGAGGCGGGAGTTCATCCAGGAGCTGCGGGGCGATGCCAGGCGAGAGGCTATTGATATTTACGATCATATTGATTTGAAAGAATTAAAAGAAGCTTATTTGGCAGCCATACCGCAGTTGGGAATCTAACACATGTAGTACTTGAGCGCTATTATTTATATGTCGGAATCTAAGCCAACTTTGGGGGAGATTCGAGATGGAACCGTATGTGCCTGAGAAATTGCCTCCCGATTCTATAGACTGGGAGATGCATATCTCTCTTATCGGCAAGGCCAATTATGCACTTGCTCAATATAATGGAATTCTTCAAGGAATAATTAACCCACAGGTACTGCTTTCACCATTGACCGTCAGAGAAGCCGTTATATCATCTCGAATCGAGGGAACAATTGCTTCACTAGAGGATGTGCTGCAATACGAAGCGGATATAGACGGTCTACATGCAAACGAGGGCAAAGAACGCAAATATAACAAAGATATTCACGAAATTATAAATTATCGTAAGGCTATGGCGACGGCCGTTCTGAAATTGAAAGAACGGCCTCTCAGCATTAATCTGATCCGAGATCTTCATCGAATCCTTCTTTCTGATGTACGCGGTCAGAATAAGGAACCTGGAGAAATCAGGAGCCGCCAGAATTGGATCGGCTCTCCCGGTACACCTATCGAGGATGCCACATTCATACCCCCGGATCCGTTCCTCGTATGGGATGCTCTCTCCGACTGGGAGGCCTACATTCATAGAGAAGAGAAGGATCCAACTGTTCAATTGGCTCTTATTAAGGCACAATTTGAGCTCATTCATCCGTTCCTAGATGGGAATGGTCGAATAGGGCGGATGCTTGTTCCTTTGATCCTTTATAACAGGAAGATGCTGTCTGAACCCACGTTCTATATCAGTTCATATCTTGAAAAGAATAGGGACCTTTATTATGAACGGCTTCGCGCGATATCTCGAGAACAGGATTGGGACGGCTGGATATCTTTCTTCCTTCGAGCCTTAATAGAGCAATCGAGCGAAAATAGCATGAAAGCGAAAAAGATAATTTATTTATATAATGATATGAAGGATAAAGTCAGCTCAATTCGAGCCCTCGATGCCATGTTCTCCAGGCCTATATTTAACTCATCTTATTTTAATGACCGATTAGGGCAATCGAGGATGACGACTAATCGGATTTTGCGAGATCTTACCGAGGAAGGGGTGCTGGTAGTTCTTATCAGAGGGAGTGGTAGGAAGTCGTCTGTCTACAGTTTTCCGGCGTTGCTCAAAATTACAGAAAGCGTGGAATAATAATTTATTAATTAATCAACATATTAAACTGTAACTACAATGATACACAAATTTGTTTGCGTATCAAAAATACAAAATTATGGTACGCAAAATGTCTTGCGTAAATCAGACGAACAGCAACCGGATTTGTGTAATCCATGGCGATCTACAGCTTGCGTAGATGTTCGGCCAGAAGTCCTGGAGACCTTTGATTATGCCTTCTGCGAAGCCATCCTCTTCTGGTTCGGCGTGGGCAGTCTTGCGCTTGGGAGCCTTCACAGCGGCAGACATGGTAGTTCCTCCTCTCCGCAGAGCAATAAAGGATTGCGAGAAGGTGGCTATCTGGCAGAGCTGCGGGTGTGGAGATAAATGGCAGCACAAAGCGAAATATTGTCCCCCCAAGTTCCGGCGATCGCCCGGATAATTTCTGAAACCGCAAGCATGCCATTGGTTTCTGAAAGAGATTCAAAAATGCCGAAAGCGGCCATCAAACAGATTGTAAAGACTGCTGAAGACTATGGCTCTCCCAGGATAACTAGATTGGCCGGAGCGGCTCGAATTTCAAATTCCCGATGTTATACGCACCATCTTCAAAAATGATACGCTGGTGCTCTTGAAAATATTCGTGGGTCTTTATCAATTCCATTTCATCTCTGCATAATCGGCAATGAGGTCTCAGAGGCAACATGCTGAAATCAATTCTAGCTTTTTCCTTTGATAGTAGAGCGTGAAGCTCTTCTTCAACTTTATTACACCATTTATATAAATGGATGCAGTGTCCTAGAATTGTTCTTATCTCTAAGTGTTTATCAGATATGGGCAGGCCAACGCTATCGCTTTTAGAGGACCATTTTATCTTCTCATAATCCTTCTGCTCGACGTGATGGGCCTTCTGGTATTGCTGAATTCTGCCAGATACAGGATTCGCCAGCTCGCTTTTCAGCCAAATTATATTTTTGAGAGATTTATTTATGTACAATCGCTTTCTAGGATATTCGTCTTTCATCTTTACCTGATAAATCAATCCCGCGTCCAACAAAGGCGTTACATACTTATTTTTTACATTACCTTCCTCGCGCTCCTTTTTGTCGAGCCAACGCGTCAATTCACGGTTTGTAAGGCCGTAGTCCATGGACAAAATGTCTAGGGTCTTTATTTGCGTAGCGGTCAGGCGGGATAGCTCGCGATCCATAAAGTGCCATTATGGACAATCGAATAAGTAATTTTCGCATTTCAATAACAAGGGATGGTTATACAAATTTCATCGATTATATAACTATAAAAATACTTTTATGGCGTTTGATTGAAGCTAGTATCATGTCATTTCCATTTGGGCATCGGAGGGTCCAAAACATCAGCGGCAGCAGCTACGTGAATCTGCCGCGGCCCTGGGCTCTTGCCAATAAGCTGCAAGAAGGCGGGAAAGTTATGGTGGATCTTCTTGAAGATGGCTCATTGAAGATCACACCCGTTCAGGAAGGAGAACCATGAGAACAGAATGCCAAGAGGCTGTGACCAGCAGCCTCAGGGCGGACAGCTCTCCGATAGAGACTCTTGGAGATTACCATGTCTAATTCTACAACAGGATATATAAAACTACGGACATGGAGGCGGCCTTGAATCGACCACTCCTGATGGAAGAGCTGATGGAAGTCAGGGGTCCTCTTCACCACATCGAAGAGCACGAGGGGCGCTGTCTGGCTCTGATTGGCAAGATCCCAGTGCTTCTCCCTCAAGACCTGGCTCCACGGCTTCAGGACCTCCTGGGGCGAAAGATCGGCGTCCTTCGCTTGGAAGGCTACAGGATCAGGGATCTGGGACTGCCGTGACACTAACCGTCTCGGAGAGCCAGCGTCACCGGAGGGCCTATTGGTGGCCCTGTTCGTGCCCGAGGTGCAAAGAGAGGGACCTGGTCCGTTGGAACTGGGGCATCGCCCGCGGTCGGATTGGGATCGGTGGGCGGCCTTGACTCCGTCGTTTAAGTGGCCTGACGATGCGCCGCTATGCGCCAAGCAGATCGATGACGGCCCAGAGATGATCTTTGAAGGAGTCTCTGAGGCCGATAAGCCCAAGCAGCTAGGGCAGTGCATCAGGACGATTGCAGCGGCTTGGTTCTCTCAGGGATGGTCTCAGGCTGAAGCCGTCGAGGCTATCATGGAATGGGGCAAGGCGGGCCTGGATTATCCGCTTGATAAGACGATGGTTCGGGAGCTGGTGGCTGAGACTGCGATGGGGCGGGTGGACTGCCAGGAGAATAGGCCATGCCCGGCTGAATACTGCGAGCCTGATAAGTGCCCCTTCCCTCCGGCGGCCCTAGGCGGGGCATGGTTCGATCCGGGGAAGGTGGCAGTTGTGGCCTCTACTCGGGATGCACGGCTGGATAAGCTGGACCTCCTGAAAGCCAAAGGCAGGAGGAAGGCAATTGATCCCATTACAGGAGAGACCCTGCAGGATGAGAGTGGGCGGGAGATCCTGGAGCCGGATTATACCCTCTCCCCCACCAAAGCGGCGACGGCAGTTGTCGGCAGTATGGATCTGTGTCTGGATGCTGCCGATAGGTCCAAAGAGCCGGTAATCTGGCGGTTTGATAGGGGGATCTGGAGCCCTACCGGAGAGCGGGCCATAACCAACGCAGTTGATGAAGCGGTCGGAGATCTGAGCTATGAGCGGGGGCTTAGGGAAACACTGCGGAGGGTAAGGGCCAGGGTAGATCAAGTGGCTTTCAACGCCGATCCTGCCCTGATGCCACTCCTCAACGGGGCAATTGATCTCAGGACCGGCCGGTTCCGGTCGCTGGAGCCATCCGACTACATGACCTTCCGGTATAACGCCAACTATGATCCTGCAGCGGACTATCGGCCGTTCCTGTGGTTCCTCTGTTCGGTCTTGCCCGATCCCAGGGATGTACTCACAGCTATCGATCTCTACACGGCAGCAGCGATCAGACACCCCTTTGAAGTCTTTGTCCTACTCTTCGGTGGAGGAAGCAACGGGAAAGGCATCTTTGAGAAGGTACTCCAACACCTCCTCACCCCGGACAGGACCACCGCTCTGAAGTTCGATGAGCTGTCCAGATCAAGGTTCGGGCCTGGCGCTCTCCTGGATAAGGAGCTGTGGGTGGTCTCCGAGGTGGAGACAGCGAAGGATGCCACCGCGGCATTAAAGAGAGTCAGCACCGGCGAGCTGATAGACACCGATGTGAAATATGGTGGCCGCAAACAGGGGCAACCCCACGTTCTCCCGATCCTGGATGCCAACAACGCCTTCGACTTCGGAGATGACAGCAAGGGCAGGCGTCGGAGGTTGGTCAAGCTGGATTTCCCATTCACATTCGACCGTGGCTCAGCTGACCGGCCGAAAGATCCCACCCTCCTGGAGACGCTGACCACACCGGAAGCACTAGCTGGAGTTGTTCGGTTGATCGCTGCCCGGGCACCGTCTCTTTTCAAGACTCGGCGGATATATCGGCGCATGTCCGAGGAGGAAACTGAGTCGATTTTGAAGAGGCAGCAAGATTCCCTGGCCTACTTCTGTGATGAGTGCCTGACCACGGAAACCCCGGAGGTACCGGGCCAACGGCTGACGACTGAGGCGGCCTATGAGGTGTATTTGGAATATTGCAGGCTCTTCAACATCCCCACCCCGGCAGGTAGGAGTCCATTTGGGAAGTACATCAAAGAGCGGTTCGGTCAGACTTCGATAGCCACCAGGATAGGTAATCAAGGAATTCGATACTATCCGGGCCTGTGGATATCCAAGAGTGCTAAGACGGCTTACGCTGAAAACTGCCTTAGCTACAGCAGCAACAAGGCAGCAACAGGACAGCAACATGACATAGGTACTAAAATCCCTATCAGTGAGTGGATAGCAACAGCAGCAACAGGAGAATGGTCATCTGTAGATATAGAGGAGATACTAGATGAGATTTATGGGATGTGTAATTTTATAAATTCATGTGAATCTCCCCAAGATATTACATGGAGAAATTACTGCGATTTTGCTGTTGCATCCGTTGCTGCTGTTGCTAAAGACCGCTGCATATCGAATAATTTAGCTACAGGAGAAAAATGTCCTGTAGCTAAAGGCAATTCTCCTGTAGCTGAGACCTCCGGCATAGATCGTGAACTGTCCGAAGCTGAGGAGCGCCAGAGGCAGGACGAAGCGAGGAAGCGGACACCTGAGCCTAAGTCCATTGAATTGTCAAATGGACAAAAATTGACAAATCTCAAGAGTATCCGTCTCCTCTCGGAGGTGGAGCGGTTCACGGGAATTGACGGCCATATCTATGGGCCATTCCGGGCGGATGAGGTGGCATCTCTCCCAGTGATCCATGCAAAGAACTTGATCACTCGTGGGGTGGCCACTCCGATCAATCCGGATCCTGGCTCAGATTCATCCCGGGTGGAAGTTGCTGATCATCAGCAAAAGTGCTGCCATAGGTGCGGTACTCGTCTCGCAGGTATCGGCGCCAGGCAGGATCCAGAAAGCCTGCATTGGTACTGTATGCCGTGCTGGCCTAATCGGGCTGCTGCGGAGGGCCGGGCATGACCTATCGTCCCTCTCTTGAATCACCGATGAATCATTGCATCATCCTGCAACACTGCATCAGATGCAGCCTCGATATGGTAATGCTTAGCTGGGAGTCCGGATGATGCGCCAGCTGACCCTCACCGACTTCTCTAAATCCAGGCCTGGGAGGCCGCCGGGTGGGATCGTCTCGCTAGACCAGGCCATATCAAAACGGGCCAGACAGAGAGGGATCCTTGATCGTGGCGGCGGCGAGCTCCTCCGATTGGCCCGGCGGTGCGGTTTGAGCCACCTGGAAGAGATCAGGACAGCGCTTCGGGCTGCCGGCTGGGAGCTGACCACCAATAAGAGCGGCCTTCCGTGCTGGAGACCTCCGGCCTGATCTTATATGTAGCTCGCGGTGATTTTTACATATAAGACGATAACGGGCGAGGCAATGACCTTTTGTGCCGTGTCATTTTCTTTAAATACGGTTGTAGCACCAATTGCGTAACAATGTCCGAATTGTCGTTTAAACGTGTGATAAGCAAATCGTCCAGCGGATACTACCATCTGTCCATCCCGCCGGAAATAGGGAAGCTACTATCCGGTCCAGTGGCTGTGATTTGGTCGGGTGGCAAGGGATTCATCGTGAAGCCGTTGCAGGAGGCTCAATGATCCGGATCACTCCCCTCCTGGCTGATCTGAAGGCCGTTTTCGTGAAGCATTTCCGACCAGGTGCTCCAAAGATGAGCACTGAGGCTCTTCTGCTCCACCAGATCAGGTCTCTTCAGGGGCAGCAGCTCTTGCTGAACTCTATTAGGGAGGATCTGGCCGTCGTTGCAGCCGATCTCAAGGGCGGTGAGGTATTCCAGGAGTTGAACAGGTTGGCTGCCATCATTCCCCCGGTGAAAGGCAAGGCTTGCAGAGCAGATGATGATATCATGTTTGGGTGAATATAAAATGAGTCCCATAGATAATATGAACGCCGCTCAGCGGCTTGAGATTGAACATGCAATTGAAGCGATGAAGACTGCATCTGAGAATCTGCTGAAGGCGGCGGCCTCCCTGTCCGGTCTCATACCAGACAAAGAGAGGAGCGAGATGGCTAAAGCTGTCATCAAGGAAGCGTCCTTCGACTTGGCAAAGGAACAGAACAGGTTATTCGGCAGGCTGTTCTAATGGTAGCAACTGCGAAGCGGAAGAAGGCTATCCTGGCCGGGAATAGGCGAGCTCTGGGCCAGTTGGGTAAGGTCTTCGGCAGCAAGAAGACGAAGAAGGGTGGCAAGCGATGACCACCCCGGATTCTTTCCTGGCCTTCTGGGCCTCAGCAAATGGGAAAACATCCGATGCTGCACACGCACTCTATGCAGCTCACAAGGAGGCAGTGGAGCGAATACAGGAGCTTAGAGCTTCCACCTTGTCACTTATCCAGCCCGTGAAGAACGCAAAAGGCGCGTGGGTTCCTGGTTTTGGACCGGATACGATTGATGAGGCAGCGAATATCGGATCTGAGATAGAGAGATGGTCCGAGGAACTGGAAGCGATAGCGGACGATATAGCAACCTTCCTAGATCTATCCGACGGCCGCCTTACACTAACCGAGCTTGTCGGTGATCGCAATACCCATTCCAACAGGATTAGCCATGCTGAAATGCGGGCAGCTGAGGCCGTGCAGTATGCCATAAAGATTCATCCAGGCGCTGACCTCCAGGAGCTTCAAAGAGTGCCCGCTGTATCCGAGGCATACAACCGTCTCAAGCAGGTAAAGGATGAGTGCGGTCCGGTGCTTAAGGATATGGAAACCAGACTGTCCAAGATTCGGGAGCTTCTGGCCGATTATGCGTAACGTTTCTCATCGGGGGTGGGATGGATTTGCTTCTCCTGCCGACATCCCGCCCCGGCTAGGTTGCTGCCCAGCTTGTGGCCATCCCGGACGCCCTGTTCGGTGGCGGGGGATCAGCCTTCAGCTTCGATGCCACGCCTGTGGGCGGCTGTACCTTTCCAGCTAGGATTGGCGGCTAGCCCATCATGTGGGCCGGGAATGATGGTCTGCGGGCAGAGGTTCAAATCAATGTGCTAAATCGACGTGAGGGGGCCACCTCAGAAGGCCTAAAGACTGCCGGGTGGTCCAACGAATCACCAGTAAGGCGTTCCAGGAGTTCGCGTAGCTTATCGAATTTACCGCCCTCGATAAAACCTCAATTCGCGCACAAATCTACAGATACATGTTGCTGTAAAAAATTATATAATTATCAATAGCTGGTTTTAGTAGTTTCAGTTAGATGGGCAATTTGTGCCAGTTTCGTTATCTTTATATATACAAAACGACAAGCAACAATACATGCGGCATACATCATTACGACTGAGTGAGTCAATGTACCGCCGGATTATGGCTACTGGAAGGTCATTCACCAGCGTTGTTACTGATGCACTTGAGAGGTACTTTAAGGAAGGCGACGACAACACCATTAGGGCCATGATCCAAGAAGCCATAGACGATCACGAAGAGCGAGAGCACAATAAGGCAAACATTGAGCATATGGAGGGTGGCAACTTGCCAAGGGATGTGAAACAGATACTCCAATATATCAAAGTCTCCCTCGACGAGGGTGTAGAACCGACAACTTCGGATGTTTACACCACCTACAAGGTGGATGGCAGATCCATGGGCATAAAGCTAGGCAAACTGGGGATCAGATCAAAAACGACAACCAGAGATGGCCGGGGGGTGAGGATTTTTCCAAAATCGGTTAAGCCCAAGATAGATGATATTTTGGAGACCGACTGAATGGCATTTATCACTCAAGGGGGATGGAGAGGGCTTCGTTCCCATCCACACCCCGAGGGGTGGGATCTTCTAACTCCGCACTCTCCGCTCTCTGAGGAAGAGGAACCTATAAAGGTCCGTCCGCCCAATCAGAAGCCGGGGAGGCCGAAAAGCCGTCAAGTGATCCTTACAGGGCAAAGGTGACTTGGAACCTGGGACGTGGTGGCCGAGGACGATGATAGCTCCTGGCCACCCAAATCCAGGAGTAAATTGTTCAGCGGAACATGGAACAATCTTTGATCTATCACCTCATCGGTACTATTTTTAATATATTTATCTGTTTATATCTATATCTCCGATTAATCGATAACCTCCTAACTGCCAAAATCCGGTCAGTTCGTGCAAATTTCAAACGTCTCAAGCGAAACGCTTAAAATTGTTCCATGTTCCGCGGAACAATTTGTATCTCACTTCAGTATCAAAACTCTCTGACTCCTTCGAAGGTGGAAAGGCTTCACCTCTATCTCTTCAGCCATCGTGGCCAGCAGCTCTGAGAAACGGGATCGGCTCAAGCGCATCTTCTGGCGTGCATCCTTGAGCATCATCTTTCCACCATTTGCCACCAACAGCGCCCGGAGAATCTCTCCTCTATCCTTCTGCCTGGGCTGAGGCTCTCCGCCCTTTCGAAGACCGGCTATCAGCTTGGCCTGGATGAACTGATTCTCTTCCAGCCCTTCCACCCAGGATGAGAGATCCTCTAATTTGGCCTTTAAGGTCCGATTTTCCTCCTGGATGACCTGGACTATCTGAAGAATACTTTCCCGGCCTTCCTGGGCATCCTGCAAAGCCACTCGCAACTCCTCAATCTGAGATTCGATCCCCCGGAGGACCTCGGCCGGGACCAAGACCATGGCCGCAGATCCTTCTATCATCCGGCCACCTCGAGATGGGAGATCGCCGAAGCGACCTCCGCATATCTTTGGCGTCCCTGCCGCCTCATGTTATCAATCCGGATGGCAAGAGGCATCATATGCCCCCATATCCGGCTATGAGCTGCTGGTCGGCCTCCTCGATCTTTGACAGGACCTCCTCCAAATCAGAGCCGGAGACGTGAACCTCCCACTTGTAACCGCCTTTGGTCCGCTCCAGCTTGATCTTCATGGGGTGGTCGTGGACATGGTGGATCACGTTGAGTCCCTCAATCCCAGCCTCCAAAGGCTCCTTCTTGGCTGGATCTGAGAGTAAGTCGTCAGCCGCCCCGAGATGTCCCATGGCGGCCAGGAGCAGCCTTTCAGCCTCTGTTAGCTGCCTAACTGCCTCTTGGATCGAATCAGTGGTGGAGGCCACGTCAGGCCCCCTCCTTCGATGGCTCCGGATCAGCTCCTGCGAGCTCCTCGCCCAGCCTCCTCAGATCGATGTAGATGACAGCAGCACCAGGGCCGAAGGTCTCCACAATGGACTCCAACCGTTCCCTGGCCAGCTCCTCAGATATGCCGGTCTTGCGGGCCAGATAGGACAGAGCCTTGGGATCTCGCAAAAGGTTGATGGGAGGGGTCATTCTAAGACCTCCTCCTCGTGGCCGGCCAGCTCCTCCGGCAGATCGTGCCCGTTCTTCAGCAACCAGATGGCCGCTTCCCTGGGAGTCAGCTCCTCCGCGGAATCCCGGGTACATTGATAGTTGCTGCTGGATACCAGATAGTACCGGCCTTTCTTAGACCTATACAGGTCCTCATGATACCACTGGCTCCCTGTGGCCCGGTTTATATGGTTCCGACCATCCCAGTCTGTGCTCTCCTCCCAGTGCTGGGCTGCCCGCTCAGTGTCCACTATGATGCTATCGCCTAGCTGGAATCGGGCCATCTCAGACCACCTCCTCATCATCATCTGCGAGTGGGTTAAGTCCCAATCCTTGCAGCCATGCCAGAAGGATCTCATCCTGGTGGTACATGACATTGTAAAGAAATTTGGCCGTCTCTGAGGTGGTTACTGCTATCCAGATATATTGCCTGC
>Ga0116185_1004138_pt1 | contig 12030 bp, 8 predicted proteins | sample AD_JPNNA7_MetaG_FD_89754 | JGI IMG/M metagenome (GOLD analysis project Ga0116185, IMG submission 89754) | Active sludge microbial communities of municipal wastewater-treating anaerobic digesters from Japan - AD_JPNNA7_MetaG | ecosystem: Engineered > Bioreactor > Anaerobic > Digestate | place... | reverse complement strand
TTTATGCTAAAGTCTTACAGGGATAATTATCTTTATGGATATATAAAGTATGGTCAGAGCGTGGGTGCAGGTGTGGTTATTTTTGTATATTATTCAATAATTGCTGCCATTTTTGCTTATATACTATATAAATTCATCGATCCCGGGCTTAAGGATAAACAGCTTGCAATGGTTGAAGAAATGCTTGTAAAAAGAGGCACTCCACAGCAAGCAATAGATGCAAGCCTTGCCATGCAGAAAAAATTACTCGTGCCGGAAATAATAGCTCTATCGAGTATTTTTAGCAATATTCTCTATGGTACAATTATGTCATTGCTTGTAAGTGCTTTCATAAAAAAAGAAGGCAACCCACTTATTGACATTCCTGAAAATAGATAATTTACAATTATGGATCTTTCCATAGTGATACCTGTATATAACGAACAGGAATCGCTTCCCGAACTTACACAATGGATCAAAAGTGTATGCAATAAAGAAGGGTATTCGTATGAATTGATTTTTATTGACGACGGCAGTAGCGATAAATCATGGGAAACGATTAAAAATCTTGGAAAGAGCAACAAAAATATTAAAGCAGTTAGTTTCAGACGTAATTACGGAAAAGCTGCTGCTTTACACACAGGTTTCAGACTTGCTTCGGGAGATGTGGTAATCACTATGGACTCCGACCTTCAGGATTCACCCGACGAAATACCTGCGCTTTATAATATGATAAAGGAAGAGGGATATGACCTTGTTTCAGGCTGGAAAAAGAAAAGATACGATCCGTTCTTAAAGAGGGTAACAAGCAGATTTTATAACTACACAGCCCGATTATCGTCGGGGATAAGACTTCATGACTTTAACTGTGGACTTAAGGCTTACAGAAACGAAGTTGTGAAAAGCATTGAAGTCTTTGGCGAAATGCACCGCTATATTCCTATTCTGGCTAAAGAGGCCGGATTCATGAAAATCGGCGAAAAAGTTGTAGAACACAGGCCGAGAAAATACGGCACTACAAAGTATGGCTTTGACCGGTTTATAAAAGGTTATCTCGACCTGTTGACCATAGGTTTCATTACCCGGTTCGGCAAAAGCCCTATGCATCTGTTCGGGTCGCTTGGGACTCTTATGTTCCTCGCAGGCTTTATTATGGCAGCCTACCTTGGAATAAGAAAATTACACTATGTTTCACATAACCTTAGAGCACCTCTCGTAACCGACAGTGCATGGTTCTATATTGCCCTTGCCGTAATGATTATTGGCACCCTGCTTTTCCTTACAGGATTTCTTGGAGAACTTATCAATAGAAACTCACCAGAGAGAAATGCCTATCTGATAAAAGATAAAATAAATTAATAAAGAATCAATCAATCAATCATCCAATCAACCAATAAGGCATTTCTTCTTCTGCTCTCAAATAATCTTCAGGGACTCCAATATCAATAAAGGGCGCATCTGATATAAATCCGGTGATAATATCAGATTTTATTCTTTTCTCAAGTATATCTTTCTCCATCGAAAATTTTGGCCCTGGTGCCGATTCGACAAACCATTTTTTGTTTACAACGTAAATCCCTCCGTTAATAAGCCCGCTTTCATTTATTCCCTTTTCCTTAAAGGCAGTAATTCTATTATTTTCAATAACGACCGAACCATAACGGCTGCAGTTACTCATCGGCTTCAATGCAACCGACATGACCGCTTCGGATTCTTTAAAAAACTTTTCAAACTCAAGAAGATTGACATCATAAAAAGTGTCGCCGTTAAGAACAAAGAATGTCTCGCCTTTCACAAGTGAAGAAGCCAGTAATACAGCTCCTCCGGTGTCGAGAGGCTCTTTCTCGACAGAGTATTCAATTCCAATATTATCTGAAGTTATTCCAAAATATGATTCGATAGCGTCATGCCTGTAACCTGAGGCAATTATTGCTTTCCCGATGTTCTGTCGTTCGAGATATTTAAAGAGCCAGAAGAGAAAAGGCTTCCCTTTCACAGGAGCCATTGGTTTCGGAATATCATTCACAACGCCCCTTAAACGTGTTCCAAATCCACCGGCAAGTATTATCGCTTCCTTTATCATGTTTATAATGTCCAGGTTACAAGACCGTTTTTTGTAAATTCATATTTTTGTTCGTGCCCCCCGAATCGTGAAAGGGCTCTAATTACTTCATAACGTGTGTTCCCCGGGCAATAGAAAAATATGAATCCCCCTCCTCCTGCACCGCTTATTTTGCCGCCGGTAGCACCCGCCTTTATTGCAGTATCATATATTTGATCAATTTGAGGATTCGATATTCCACCTGCCATTTGTTTCTTATATTTCCACGAAATATCGAGTAATTCTCCCATATAATCCATTTCTCCTTTCAGCAGTGCTTCTTTCATTCTGACTGCAAGCTCTTTCAGCCGATGCATCGCTTCAACCGACTGTGTATCTCCTATCTCCACATTCTTTTGTTGTTCTTTAATGATATCTGACGAGATTCTACTGGTTTCAGTATAATAAAGAACCAGGTTATTGGATAATTCATTTAATATCTGATCTTTAACTCTTAGCAGGTTGACGATTACCTTATTATTACTGGAAAACTCCATAAAATTAACCCCTCCAAAAGCAGCAGCATATTGGTCTTGCTTCCCTCCTGCCATACCAAGATCATTACGTTCAATTTCCCATGCAAATCTTGCTATATCATATTCTCCGAGCGGCAACCTGAACCATTCTGTAAAAGCTCCAAGAACGGCAACAACCAGTGTGGATGATGAGCCCAGACCTGAACCTGCAGGCGCATCCACAAAAGTTGTAAGCCTAAAAGGCGCCGGCTCGATCTTAAAATCTTTAATCACCCTTTTATACACTCCTTTAATCAAGTCAAGTTTACTATCAATAACGGGTTCTTCAGAAACAGGAAATTCAACTTCAGTTTTCTTGTCTTCCGATTTGAAAATTATTGATGAACCCTTTATAAGTTCAATTGATGCATAAGCATACATGTTGATCGAGGCATTCAACACTGCGCCGCCGTAAAGATCGGAGTACGGCGAAACATCAGTGCCTCCACCCGCCAATCCTATCCTTAAAGGAGCTTTACTTCTAATTATCATCTTCTTTAATTTTATTGTAAATATCGAGAATAGAATTTGTTAATCTCTCCCATGAATATTTTTTCTTTTCTTTCCTGATATTTTCGATAAAAGACTCATAATAGCTGCCCGAAAAAAATTTGATTACGGCATCGGCAATTTCAGCAGGATCGGGCTTCACAACAAAACCGCATACCCCATCCGGCACTATCTCCTTCAGTCCTCCCACGTCAGTCACAACCATCGGTTTATCAAAGTGATACGCTATCTGTGTCACACCGCTTTGCGTTGCACTCTTATACGGCTGTACAACAAGGTCGGCAGCACAAAAGAAATATGCAACCTCATTGTCATCAATAAATCTATTGAAAATATGAACATCATCAGTCAGATTTTCTTCCCTGATGAGCTGCATATAGGATTTTTCATCATCATAAAATTCACCTGCAATAATCAGCTTCACGTTTTTATGCACACTTTTGATCGCCGGAAAAGCTTTGAGCAGCAAATCAAGGCCTTTATACTCTCTGACAAACCCGAAAAAAAGAACATAAGAGTATGCATGACTTAAATTCAGTTTTGCGATTGCTTCATCTTTCGTGACCGACTGACCGAAATTATCAAAAAGAGGATGCGGACTAAGATTTACGGAAATCTCTTTCCTGAATTTCAAAAGATCATTCAGAACAGGTTCCGACATTACCAGTGCACCTTGTATCGAATTAACGAAATATTCTGTAAGAAGTTTATCGCCTGCTCTTTTTTCGTGAGGAATCACATTATCGAATATGCAAATTACCTTTGTATACCTGTTCGAGTGTGCAATCCTTGCGATGGTGCCAAAACAAGGCGACATAAATGGAAGCCAGTATTTAAAGATAACTATATCGGGTTTCTCCTTTCTTATTTTACGTCCGGTTGCAATCCACGAAAAAGGATTGACGGAATTAATCATCCGGACTATTGACAGTCCTTCAGGAGGAGGCCCGTTTTGATATTGAGTTTTACCCGGAAACAAAAACGACGGGTACTGAAGTTTGAAAGTTATAATCAGCACCTCATGTCCTTCGGAAGAAAACTGGTGGGCAAGTCGTTCGTTGAAAGCCGAGAGTCCTCCTCTGTAAGGAAATGCGGTACCGATTATTATGATTTTCATCAGAAAATAATTTTAACTGTGCATTAGATATCAATAAAATATTAATAATTGTTTATTAATCAATACTCATGTTATTTATTTGTTAACCCCTTTTGTTTGCACCTAAATCCCCGCCTGCCTGCATCAGGCAGACAGGCCACAAATGGGGACTTTATCTATCGTAGTTGCTTCGCTTCCCCATTAGAATTTATGTCATCATATTTTGCCTGAAAACGCCTTGTGAGTTGTTTATGTTTATTGTCGAGGCTAATGTTCCTGCCGGTTATGAATGCCAGTTCCACATTATTTGTTTTCATATCGAGTAAATCGCCTGTTGAAACAACAATGTTTGCATCCTTGCCCGGTTCAAGCGAGCCGGTCAGATCATCAATGCCAAGAATTTTAGCATTATTAAGCGTCACAGTCTGAAGTGCTTCCTCCTTTGTAAGCCCGTAAGCAACTGTCTGGCCGGCAGCAAAAGGAAGATTAGCGTATGCCTGCGACGAATAAGTGAGGCCTGTAAGAATTCCCTCTTTTTTGAACATTACTGCCAGTTTGAAAGGCATTCTTACATCACTATGTTCATAAAGCGGCAGGCTCAAGGGGTTTGCAATGATAACAGGTATATTGTTTTCTTTAAGAAAATCTTTCACCTCCCATGCCGATTCATTTGCATTTGTAAGGACTATTTTTTTGACTCCATAACGTTTTGCAAACGTAACAGCAGCTACTATGCCCTTTGCATCAGGAGCATTGATAAAAAGCGTTTTGGTGCCATCGAACAGACCTTTCATTGCTTCTAACCTTAGATTCGTATTTACAGGTTTTTCGATTGCCGAATAAGCCACTGCATCGGAGAATATTTTTTCGAGTTGTTCGACATTTCTCTCATAAGCCGTTTGTCCCGCCTGTGAAGGTTGTGGCTGGGTAACGGTCGTTGTTCTTGTTCCTGTGATAGTCCTTCTTGGCCAGCCGAGAATAAGTCCGTTATCCATTCTGTAAGCAGCATCTTCCCAGTTCCATGCATCGAGCTGTACAACGCTTGCAGTTCCCGGGAGAAGAGTTCCCTGAGGAACAATCTGAGCAAGAAGAATTCCGTTCGATCTGATTACAGGTATAACGTGCGAATCGGTATTATAAGCCACTATAGCCCGCACATTCGGATTAAGGTCGCCAAGTTCCCGGTTATCAACAGTCACATCCACGCCTCCGATTTCAACAAGGCCGAGACTTGTATTTACGAAAATCAGTCCAGGATAAATATGTTTACCGGTGACATCCATTACTTCGTATGATGACTTATCCAGCCTGCTTTCGGAGGCTTTACCCACGAAGGTTATTTTTCCTGCAGAAAAAGCGATAATGCCGTTTTCAATTACCTCGCCTGTTCCTGTATGGATTATTCCTCCATAGAGCATTACCGGTTTTTTCTGGGCAGGAGCCACGACAGGGCTCTGTGCCACAACCTGAGTAATAAATGCAACAATAATTAAAATTGAAAATATAGCTTTTGTTTTCATCGTCTTTGAGAATTAGGGTTTGATGGTGAAGCCGGCTGAGTTTCTTTGAGAATATTTGATATAATTCTATTCCGGTCGTTTGTCATTTGTTCTCTGAGGCGTGCATCGGTTTCCTCGTCGAAGTAAATAATACCGTCAACCATGGTTTTGCTGGCGCGGGCATAGATTGACAACGGATTATCAGTCCATAGGACAAGGTCGGCATCTTTCCCTGCCTTTATGCTTCCCATTCTGTCGTCGAGATGAAGAATCTTTGCAGGGTTAACCGTTACAAGCTTAAGTGCCTCTTGTTCAGATATGTTACCGTACTTAATAACTTTTGCTGCCTCCTGATTGAGTCTTCTGCCCATCTCTGCGTCATCAGAATGGAGGCAGACTAGGATACCCTGTCCAAGAAGCAGTGGTGCATTATAAGAAGTACCTTCGTAAACTTCGTATTTATAATCCACCAGTCGGAAAATACCGATGCTGCAGCGCCGTGTTCCTTAATCTGATCTGCTATCTTATAACCTTCGTTGAAATGGATAAGAGTATTCACTCTGACGCCGAAATCCTGTGCAAGGTTCATAATCATAGTGCCTTCCGATTGCACATAAGTATGACAGACTATAAAGCTTCTGCCTTCGAGAACATCAACGAGTGCATCGAGTTCAAGGTCGCGGCGGGGAGGTAATTTACCCACTCTGTCGGCAGGCTTAAGCATGTTCCATTCTTTCCATTCCCTGTTATAGTCAACCGCGCGCTGGTATGCATCGCGTATTATCTGTTCCACTCCCATTCTGGTATTTGGGTAGCGGCTTGTACTTCGTTTTACATTTTCGCCAAGAGCATGTTTAAGAAATCCCGGCTGGTTTTCAACTTTCAGTTCATCGGCGGAGCGGCCCCAGCGATGTTTTATTATTACCGACTGTCCTCCTATCGGATTGGCTGAGCCGTGAAGTATATGAGCCGCCGTAACTCCTCCGGCAAGCTGCCTGTAAATGGTTATATCTTCAGGGTCTATAACATCGCTGCATCTGACTTCCGATGTTATTGCCTGTCCCATTTCATTTGTGGCATCGAGTGCGATATGAGAATGTTCGTCAATAATTCCGGGCGTGAGGTGCATGCCTGTTGCATCTATTATTTCTGCTCCGGTTGCTGTGAGGTTTCTGCCGACTGCTGCAATTTTACCTTTGCGTACAAGAACATCTGCATTTGTCAAAATCCCTTCCTTCTCATTTGTCCATACCGTGGCATTTCTGAAAAGTACATCTTTCTGTTCAGGCAGTTTGGTCCATCCGTAAGGCGAGAAAGGATAAACAAACGTACCGGGCTTTACAACCGGCGGTGGTGAAGGTTTTTTCTGACGGGAATCCTGTTCATATTCTTTGCTGATGAATGTTGCTTTCCATGTTACCGGCTTTCCATTGTCGAGCTGCCCTCCGCCCTGCATGTCATTTTTAGCAATATAACCCGAAAGCCTGTATCTTATATTCTGCCTTTCGAAATTTATACTCACCATATCTTTATCGAGGGTGAATGAGGCCCCCCTGATTTCAACAGTATCAACAAGGATTTTTATGGAAGGCTTGTCGAATGTACCCAACAGAACCATTTTGTATTTCGCAGTATCAACCGCAAGTGTGTATGTCCCTCTCATATCTTTCAGTCTGAGATCGACGAATCTGTAAGGTACTCCCTGTATCCAATGTTCATATATCACACAATCGTCGCTGAAAATATTACCGGATGTAATGATGAAATTTGCAATCATATTTTTCCTGATTCCTCCTACAAGGTCTGTTACGCCTATCATAGACGCAGGAGTATAAGTCAATGCTTTAAGTGCTTCTGCCTCAGGTAATCCATATCTGACAGCTTTCCGAAGGTTCGGCAGAAAAGTTGACAACTGGCGAAGGTCGGACGAAGTAATTGCAAAAGTTATTCCTGACGATGCTACCATTGAAAGGTTCGAAGGCGCAAGTTCATAATGTTTGAGAGTTGTGTAAGGCACTCTTGCAGCATCGTACGGATCCTTAACATCAGGAGCATCCGGAAAATTGACAGGAATAATAAGTTTTACTCCGGTTTTCTTTATATCATCAAGCGCCTGATATTCATCGCCTGCACCTTTTATTATATAACCGATCCCAAATTCTTTTCCGAACTTGTCGGCCCTCATAATCTCGAGTTTGTTTCTTACTTCCATTACCTGTGGTATAGAAAGATTGGAAAGATATGCTTCTATGTCGTCATCGTGAAGATATCCCGGAGGCAATTGCTTATACCATTGTGCATCGTAGTTGAATTGTCGCAGGAGAGCTATGATTCCGAATTGTGATGCAGGATAAAGGTCGGAAGAACGGCCCCGGTTGAATGAAAAGTTGGCTGTTGCCTTGTTTTTGATAAGAACGCTGTTCGATTTGTTGTCGCCTGTCGAAACAAGTGCAGATGTACCTCGTGCAATTCCGTCGGCTTTGAAAGTTACAACCGCTCCAAAGCCTGCCTGGCGATAATCGCCTGCAGTGCGGGAATCGGGTATAAACTCATCGGAAACATTATAAGAAGCCTTTATGCCCTCATTCCAGTAACCGGCCACACGGGAAGCAGGTTCAGTCTGCCTTTCGGCCTGCTGCTGTATGGAAATCATTTGAGGAAATTGATTTGTCTCGCCTGCCGGCGTCTGGGTTTTGATGCCATAATTGCCTGCATAAACATCAACAAAGGAAGGATAGACACTTTTACCGGTAAGATCGAATACTATTGTGCCTTTTGGGAAAGAGATGTTCTTCCCGACCGACAGAATCCTTCCTTCCGAAACAAGCAAATCCGTATTATCCAGCGTGGTCTGGTAATCAACTACCACCCTCGCATTTTTAAATCCGTATATTTCCGGTCTTTTATCGCTGACGCCTGTAACAGGAAAATAATCCTGCTGGGCATAGATTACCTGCGATAAAAGAAACAGGAAAAAAAGAAGTTCTTTTCGCATAATAAGTTGTTTTAAAGAATAATCAGAAGCTCGTTTAGAAAAACTCAATTTGAGTTTGACTGCTTAAAGTTAAAAACATATTGATATAACTAATTAGGAATGATATTAAAAAGATTTAAAATTCTTCGGACGAGTAGCCATATTGACAAGATAGACGATTGATTTATATGAAATACCGGAATTAAGGCTCAAGCCTATCTCGCAGGTGCGGCTTGTCGAATAACCGTGTATTACTGTATCAGGTATTTGTTCTCTGAGATTTCTCAACGCATAACGGTTAAGTTCCGGATTAAAGAATCCTTTATCGCCGGAAAAGCCACAACAATTTGTTTCGGGCACTATGACTTCAGAAGCGCAAAGTTTTGCCAGTTCGATAAGTTTTTTGTCGAGCTCCATTTTTTTCATAGTACATACAGGGAAAACTGTCACAGTTTCTTTCACAGGCACAATTTCCAGGCTGGGTAAAAGGTATTCCATAATAAATCCGACAGGTTCATAAAGTTTTAGTTTGTTCCGCATGTTTTCTTTCATTGTATAAAGACATGGGCTCATTTCGCAAACCACAGGATATTCTCCATTCCTGCTGGCTTCAAGAAGTGCATTTTCAAGTTCTCCCGACTTCATAGCTCCTGCTTCGATAAATCCTTTGCTCATAAAAGCCATTCCGCAGCATAGTTTATTGAGGTTATCGGGCAAAATCACCTCGAATCCTGCTTTTTCCATCAGCAGTATCATTTCTTCCGAAAGCTGTCTTTCATGCCGGTAATCAGCCGACACACCCATTGAACGATTTATGCAGGAAGGAAAATAAACTACTCTATTGCCGGTATCTTTACCTGAGCGTGTTATGTTTTTTATCTTTTTTGCTCCACGTGGTAAAAAAGGATTCCATTGAGGTATAAAATTTCCAGATAGTTTTCTAATGCCAGTGGCAAAAAACTTCATCAGGCGTGAACCCAGTATGTTATGTAAAAAGGAAACAACTGTAAGAAAGGTTCTCATCATTGCAGTTATATGATGAATATTTCGTGCAACAAACATTGCCCTTTTTTTTACGGAATTGGATTTTTCACTTCTGAGCTTTTTGATAAACAAGCCGGTATCAATATTAACCGGGCAATTTGATGAGCACAGTCCATCGGTTGCGCATGTAGTATTTCCTTCATATTTAAAAGATTTCACAAGTTTGTGGAGCTCATTATGCCGGAAACCGCTTTCTTTTATCTTTGATATTTCCCTGCAGACGACGATACGCTGGCGGGGAGTTAGTGTAAAACCACCTGAAACGCAGAAAGGCTCACAAAAACCACATTCGATGCATTTATCAATAGTGTCGTCAACAACCGGGATTACTTTCAGATTTTTCAGGTGAATTTCCGGGTCGTCGTTGAGTATTACTCCAGGGTTAAGTACATTATAAGGATCGAAGATATTTTTTATTCTCTTCATCACTTCATAGGCCTCGTCGCCCCATTCCATCCTTACAAAAGGCGCCATATTACGGCCTGTTCCATGTTCAGCCTTCAGTGAGCCATCATACTTATGAACAACCAGTTCGGCAACATCGTTCATCATGTTTCCGTACTCCCCGGTCTCCTTTTCATTTTTAAAATCCCTGCTAATTACAAAATGAAGATTTCCTTCAAGGGCATGTCCATAAATCACGCTGTTATTAAGGTTATATTTTTCAAGAATATTTCTTATGTCCGAAACAGCTTCGCCGAAACGTTCGACAGGCACTGCTATATCCTCTATTATTACGGAGGTTCCTTTCTCCCTCATTGCTCCGGCCGATGGAAAGAGTCCTTTACGAACCTTCCAGAGTTTATCGTACTCTGCAGGAATATCGGTAAAATATCCCGGCACTTCGGTTATTGTTCCGGATAGAATCCCTGATATTTCCTCTATCTGTTCGTTAAGTTCTTGTTTGGAATATGCCGATGTTTCTATCAGCAGTGCTGAGGCAGAGCGGCTTACATTTTTAAGATATCCAGGCATACCAGGCTCATTTTCAACCGATTTAAGTCCCTGACGGTCAATAAATTCCACAGCTTCAACCTCTATCCCTGAAAGAAGTGTAATAGCTTTTGAGGCTTCGCTTATGTCGGGAAAAATAATCAGTGTGCTGGCTCTGAATGGCTTCACAGGTACTGTAAAAAGCGTTATTTCCGAGATAAAACCAAGTGTGCCTTCGGAGCCTATTATTAGATGTTTTATGATATCGAAAGGATCGCTGAAATCAGTAAGAGCATTAAGGGAGTAACCCGTTGTATTTTTCAGTCTGTATTTAGTTCTTATTCGTTCTGCAAGTTTTTTGTTTTCTTTAACCGATTGAGCGAGAAAAAGTATATCATCGATCATTTTTTTATGTGATGTGATGAAAACTTTTCTACTTTCCTGGTTTCCTGTATCGAGAACAGTCCCATCGGCAAGGATGATTTTCATATCTTCGACTGTGCTATAACTTGTGCCTGCTGATCGGCTTCTGAGTCCGCTGGCGTTATTAGCCACTATTCCGCCAATTGTTGCAGCATCTATAGATGCAGGATCAGGCCCTATTTTTCTTCCATAGCGCTCGAGCATAGTATTTATCCTGGCTCCGATAAGTGCAGGCTGAACTGTGATTTTCGTTTTATCTTCGTTTATTCTGAAATTATTCCAGTCGTTACCTGAAATCAAAATAATTACCGAGTCGGTCACAGCCTGGCCGGAAAGGCTTGTGCCAGCCGCTCTGAAGGTAACCGGCACACGAAATTCGGAAGCTTTTCCGAGAATAAAGGATACTTCTTCCTCACATGCAGGTTTTACGACCATCCACGGGATAAGCCTGTACAGGCTTGCATCGGTTCCCCATGCAATTGTATGGAGAGGATCGTCGAATATCCTTGATTTATCAATTAAAGTAGTTAAGGCCTTGTAAAATTCAGAGTTTTTTCGCATAACTTCCGGTAACTGATTTTTTTACTAATATAAACCGATTTATGTTCCGTGCAAGCACTGTTTTAAATGACTTAGCATTTGTAGTAAAAGAATTTTAAGCATAAGAGGCAAGAGGCGATGAATGATGGATAAATTGATGGATGATTGAATGATTGAATGATTGAATGATTGAATGATTGAATGATTGGGTGATAGGGTGATTGAATTCCAGAAAAATAAGAGATACATATATTTTTGACGGCACACGGATTACGCGGATTTTACGGATTTACGCTGATCCGCGAAAATCTGTCGCATCTGTGTCATCGGTGTTCTATCTGAAAATAATTCAATTCACCACTGGGAGCACGGGTCAACACGGATTTCCCCGTGCCAACCCGTGCGCTCCGTGGTAA
>Ga0116185_1004134_pt1 | contig 12034 bp, 8 predicted proteins | sample AD_JPNNA7_MetaG_FD_89754 | JGI IMG/M metagenome (GOLD analysis project Ga0116185, IMG submission 89754) | Active sludge microbial communities of municipal wastewater-treating anaerobic digesters from Japan - AD_JPNNA7_MetaG | ecosystem: Engineered > Bioreactor > Anaerobic > Digestate | place... | reverse complement strand
CATATCGTGAAAATCATCCCTATCTTCTGGTGTACGATGGCGTGACCAATAAACGTATTGATTTCAACCGCGCCATACGCTGCCTTGAAAGAGCCCGCGGGCTGTTTGAGGCGGAGGGGAATCATGCCATGCGCATCAAAACCTGCCTGTTCCTTATGATGACCTGCGTATACCAGAACCGACTGGACATCGTAAAAAAAGTAGTGCGTGAGCTTCAGACCATCCCGGGAGCCATGGAAGACGGACTGTGCAGGCGTTCCCTGATGCTGCTTTCGCTTTCGGAAGCCACATTGAGTGAGGATTTTCCAAAAGGAAATGCCTTGTTTTCAGCACTGAGGAATTATAGTTTAGACCAGGAGGAATATTGCGGGGCTTATCTGTATGGATGCGCCCTTCGCCACAGACAGGGAGACCTGGAAGGCGCGCTGCAGATATTGGAAAACCTGTTTGCCTCGACTCTGATAAAGATGGACCTGTACTGGCGTTCTTTTGCGCTGTCGCTGCTCAGCCGCGTTTTACTGCTCAAAGGGAACCTTCCTGCGGCTCAGGAAAATGTGCGGGAACTTTTGGAATTGGGCGAACGGTATGGGCATCATTATTCCAATGCAAACGGCAGGTACTATCTGGCCATGATCAAATACCTGACCCACGATACGGATAGCGCGGTCAGCCATATCTGCAGTGCACAGCGGGACTATATATCCTTTGAAAACGGTGTTCGTGCCAACCTGTGCAAACTTCATCACTACTTGTGGGTTTGCGGGACAGACAATCCCATTGAGCCGTCCCGGATTCTTGATACCTATCACGAACTCATGTCCATGAATCCGGTGCAAGGTGACGACGATCTTGCCGCCTCTCTTGCGGGCGCGGCTTTGCGGGAATGCGGGGAATATGAACAGGCTGAAAAGCTTCTCTTGCACTCCTTAGCAAAAAGCACAGAGAAAAGCGCCCTTCAATCCATTGCCGGCACCGATTTACATCTTTCCAAGCTCTATTTTGACACAGGCGAATCCGTAAAAGGCATGGCATATTTAAAGAATGCCTTTCTTGTCTGCGTCGAAAACGATTATTCGGTGTTTTATGACATGCATTTTCCCACTCTCGCGGCTATATGTGCCCGTGCCGCCCAAGGGAATATCCAAATGGTTTTTCTCCGCTCCGTCATCCGGAAATACTTCGGAGCTTCTGCGGAGAAGTATCTGGTTAAGAATGCTGACGCCTTTCATTCCTCAGACTCTGTACAAAAATTCATCCGTAAATACTCCCGCGTAAAGAGGCAGCCTGTTCGAAAAGATATCTATATTCAGCTATTCGGCTGGTTCAAGATCACAGCCGACGGTGCATCCATTGATGAAAGCGCCTTTAAGACCCGAAAAATTTCAGGGATCATTAAATACTTGCTGCTCAACAGGAACATTTACGTATCCCGGGAAAAGCTTGCCGCTGTCTTCTGGCCGGATTCCGAGAAAAAAGCCGCTTTGAACTCCCTGCGGGTAGCTCTTTGCGAGCTTCGAAAGGCCTTGGCAGGCATAGGCGTTTCATTTGAAGATACTCCCTCTCTTATTACTGAAAATGAGCACGGATTCATGATAACAAAAAAATCCTGTGAAACTGATACCGACCTGTTTATTGAGCTGTTCCAAAAAACAAAAACAGCAGATCCGGAAAGTGCAAAAAACATGATGCTTAAGATGATAGACCTTTATCAGGACGGCCTTCTGCCTCTTGATATCTATGAGGAATATACAGTCGCAGAACGGGAATATCTTAGCGCGATATTCCTGGAAACTGCCCATAAGACGGTGGCGCTTCTGAAGCAGGAGTCAAATTTTAAAGCCGCAGAGGCACTGCTGCTTCGCATCATAAAACTGGATCCCTATAATGAACACTCCTATAAAACCTTAATCAAGCTCTATCGGCATACCGGGCAGAACCATCTGGCCGATTCCATATCCAGGCAGTTTGCCAAACGGTATGAAAAAGAAATGCTGTAATCATTCTTCATTCCCGCCTGAAAATTTAATGCTGATTTAATGCGTGTATCTCATACTATAGATGGGTTACTCTACCCAAAGACGGACACCCTCATTTCCAAGGTGTGTGGGCGGCAAATGCGTCGAAGCCGCCCTTATTTGTGTTATTTAAGAAAGGAAGGTATTGTATGAAAACACGCATTCTTATTGCCTTTACGGTGATGATTACCATGCTTTTTTCAATGCCGGCAGCATATGCCGCAATAGCTCCTTCCCCCGTCAATGCTCCTGCTCCCAAAACGGTCAGCATCGGATCGACATCCTCCGTGTACGTTGACGAAAGCTCGCCCGCAGCGAACTTCAACATACTTTCTGAGCAGGTCCTGTCGGTGGGTAAGGACGAATTCGGCTTTGAAAGGCAATCGCTTATCCGGTTCCATCCGATCAAGGAATCGGACGGCGGCCTCCTGCCCGACGACGCCGAAATCACCGACGCGCATATCAGGCTCTACAAGGTCGGCTCGGAGGCAGGTACCGTTAATCTCTACAGGCTGGCCGGCGGCTTTGACGAAAGCACGGTGACATGGAAGACTAAGCCGGTAATCAGCAGTTCCACGGCCGTCGCCTCAGCCGATCTTCCCGCAAAAGCCGGATGGTACAATGTAAAAATCCCTGTTTCTCTTTTGGAAGCATGGTTAACTTCCTCAAAACTAAACCACGGTATCGCAATCCGACCCAGTTGGACTGAAGCAGGTAAAGGGATATCCTTCCGCAGCGATGAGTCTTCCCTTCATCCGCCCGATCTAGTGATCAGCTACATCGGTTCATCCCCCGATTCTCCTGCTCCAACCCCCGATACGTCGGATACAGACCCCTGTACCCTGACCTATACCGTAATCCCGGAAAATCCGAGGCCGGGCGAGCCCATGACGATTACCGCCAGTGCTTCGGATAACAAAGCGCTTTCCCACGTGACCATCATGCGGGGCACGAAGCTGCTTGCGAGGCAGGAGGCTATCGGCAACCAGACAACGCTGTCGGTTTCTTACGTCGAAACGGCTGAACTGCCCGCAATGACTTATACGCTTATCGCCGATGACGCAGCCGACCCGCTTCCCGTAAGGCGCGACATCACAGTTCCGGTCACCGGATCCGGATCAGCTCCGGACGTACGGATAACTGCAGAATGGCTGGGTGTTGAAAGGACAGTGCCGGAGCGATACAGTCTCATTGCCGGTGATGGACAGCGGGTGGTGCTGACCGCGTCTGCCGACGACCCCGACGGCATCAAAAGCCTGACAGTTACGATAAACGGTATGCCTCATGAATTCACCTACAGCGGCGAGACAAGCGTCTGTGAAACACTGACCTGGACAAACGACGACCCGGACGAGACTCGCTTTTCTTACTACGCAAGCGCTATAGATAAAGAAAACCAGTATGCGTCCACTCCGCACGAATCCTTCGACATTGCGGGGCTCGACGATATCCGGCTGTATTGGAACAGTACGCCGAGCTTTGATAATGATACAATGGGCGACTTATCCTGGGATATGATGGTAAGTATATTCGGAGCGGATGAATGCTGGTGGGTGGAGAAATGGGGCTGGAAAAGCGCATTTGCCTTGGGTTTTTATAATGCCTTTATAAAGGACGCTGCCAAGATCGGCACCTGCTTCGGCATGAGCACCATGAGCGCTGAAATCAATAACGGAAGGATCTCTTCCGATGACTTGGAATCCTCTCTGTTGACTCATCAGCTGAGCCGTGCAAATTCCTATACGGGTGAGTATATTCTTGCCCGGCAGGCAGGGCAGTATGGGAAAGATGTCTTTCTTAAGCGCGCAGCCCAATACCCCGAATCAAATAACCTCAGTAATACCAGAGTAATCCTTGGCCAGGTAGAAAATGACTTAAGAAGGGAAAGGCCGGGTATTATCGGAATCAGAGAGGATGACAAGGGCCATGCCCTGGTCCCGTGGATGGTCCGGTACATGGAAGACGGCACCATTCGGATATATGTCTATGACTGCAACAAGGTGAGCGGCATACGCAACCCTGACGGCAATATACAAGATTCCTCCCAATACCCATATATAGAAATCCGCACGAGTGGGCGGTGGAGTTACGCTTTTAATTCCAGTAAGACATGGAACGACAGATTATTTTATAATCAATATGAGGAGGTACTGGGAAACAGTTCGCGTCTGAATAAACTGTGTGACACCGCCGATGCGCCGTTTATCACAGATCATACCATGCCTACCATTACGGAAACCGTGTGCGCATTTCTGTTTGGCAGTGCCGATATGTACTTCGAGGATGATCAAGGAAGGGTCACCGGGATCAAAGACGGGCAGCTGAAAGAGGAAATACCGGGCTCACAGGCGCTCATACCGATGGGAGCCGGGAATTTTACGGACAACGAGGCTTATCTTATACCCGGTAATGTAAAACTGAACGCGAAAGTTGCCGGTATAAGCCAGGGCAGTTATACCCTCGGGCTTTTAAGCGGAGCTTCGACATACACGGTAGAGGAAAAGTCCATTAAATCGAACACGGCGGATCGTCTTATCATCGAGCCGGCATCAGGCTATTCCAAGTATAAGGTGACACTGGCCTCTGGCAGCAGAGACGATGATTTTACCATCCGCATGTCAACCCAGATTCCCGGAAGGGTGAAAAAACTTGGCACCGATTTCATCGGCCGGGAGTATATCTTCGAGCAGTTGGGAATGGAGGAAGGTAAAGATATCTCCCTGTCTCTGAATGAAGACGCAGGCGGCGTTATCGTCAGTACTGCAACCGGCGGAGTCATCTTTGATGTTATTATGAGAAGCACCGAGTCAGCGGATAATGCACAGGAGGATCAGACTTCCATACCCGGTTCCCGCAGGGCAAGAATCTCGCCTGATGCCAAAAAGTCAGTTACGCTTGAACCTGAAAACTGGGCAACCGACGAGACAGACGGTACCGTGAACGTGGAAGAAATAGGATACGCTCCCGGCGCTCCTGACGCCGCTAACGCCGCAAGCGCTTGGGCTGTTATTGAAATTGAGCAGGCCATAGCACACGGTTTGACTACAGACGGGATTTTGAGTGATTTCCGGAAAAACATCACTCGCAGGGAATTCTGTGAGATCTCGGTCAAGCTCTATGAAAAACTGAGCGGCAGGACGGCTGTTCCGGTTTCTGCAAATCCTTTTACCGACACGAACAACACGGAAATCCTCAAAGCGTATAATCTTGGTATCGTAAAGGGCGTCTCCCCGGACCGCTTCGCACCCGATCAGTCTATCACGCGCCAGGAGATATGCGTGATGCTCATGCGTGCCCTCAAAGCCGCCATACCCTCCCTTAACACCGAAGCGGCTCATTCCACCGTCTTTGCCGACGAGAATCAAATTGCGCAGTGGGCGATAGATGCCGTCAGGTATATGAACAGCAAGGGAATTATGAAAGGCGTCGGAAGCAACATGATAAATCCCCTGGGCAATACTACGAGGGAACAGGCCATTATCCTTGTAAAACGAACCTATGAGGTCTTTAATAATTATTAAAATTAAAAGGTTTACAAAGAAAACTTTGTAAACCTTAATTATTTTTTGATCTTACTTCAATCTGCTTCTTCCTGACAGAGTTAAGTATCAGCAGAGGCTGTTCAATAGCACATTATTCCTCGTATACTATTACAGCTTCCTTGGTACTGTTTATCCAATCCACTTTGCAATTCAGATTCTCAGCCGCAAATCTTACAGGTACAAAGGTTCTGTCATTTTTTGAAACAGGTGCTATATCCATTTTTTTGCTTTCTCCGTTTATTTTTATATCTGTTTTGCCCAACCACATTTCAACAGTATTTCCTCTTGCTGTCAGGGTTATTTTCTTTGTGGCTCCATCCCACTCCACTGTACCGCCTATAGCCTCTACTACCGCACGGATGGGCACCATGGTTCTCCCCGCTATTACTTCAGGAGCGGTCCCTCTTCCCGGATCAACTTCCTGGCTTACTCCGTCAACGCTCATATTCGGGTCTTCAAGTTTTAACATAATAAAATGCTTGTAGCTTCCGGGCTTATATACCTGATCCCCCGTTGTTACAACAAACGTTGCAATTACATCCCCAAGCTTTTCATCGATTCCTTCAAAAGGCCTTGCTTCTGCCAATACCGGCTTTACTGAATAATAATAAGTAGTTTTGGGTTCCACATTTACATCCGCATAGGAAGTGCTTGTGATATAAAAGTCTGTAACAGATATCCCAATATCACTTTGGGTAGTCGATCTAAAGAGCCTGTATCCTAAGCCGTTGGCAAGCTGCTCTGTTCTTCCTGAATCAATATGCACTGTCCCCGAGAATTGGGCACCTGTTTGATCTGTGATATTGATCTTGCCTTTGATACCGTTGGCAATGATACTCCACTCCCCGTTCAAAAGAGGTGAATCGCTTGGGGCCGTAGCTGAAACAGCAGGTGCAGATCCTTCTTTCCACTCATAGGTATAGGTATAGCCATAGCCGCTGCCCAAAGTCAGGATAATAGATTTTTTATCCCCCGGGCTTTATGCCTGCTTCATCCAAATGAGCATTTATCTGTACTCCGCCCCAAGACTTGGAACTGATTACCTTATAATCAATGTTGAATCCGGTTTTCTGACCGGCAGCAATATAGGAGGGAGGGGTGTCCCAGACAACCTGATATGTCACATGGGCAATGGCATTCCCATTATCATATCTGCGTGAATGGGTAAATGTCATATCCCCTTCAGAGCCTTCAACCGTATATTTATCATATATGACATCTGAGGTCCCAATTATACCGTTTTGTATTTCTCCCTTGACTGTGTAATCCAATGTTGACAAATAATAATTCGTTTCCGCAAGATGCCATCCTCCGGTAGTATCGGCATATACCGTCCCAGGTATCAGGAAATTCACTGATAATGAAATGGTTAGCAGCAGCACTGCTGTGATCAGACCCAATGTAATTTTTTTCCTGTTCGCTTTTTTCATGGAGCTCCTCCTTTTCATTCTACTTTCTCTTTTCATAGTAGCATCATAGGGTAAAAAAAAGACCTACCCGACCGGGTAGTTCCCACACAAAACCATCCTTTTTATTTGCCTGTCCCAATACCTCTCTTTTCTAAAACAATATTTACAAGTTCTCCGCGGCTTTGTATTTTGAACTTTGAATAAATATTTTTTACATAATATTTCACTGTATTTTCACTTATATAAAGCTCTCCGGCAATTATCCTGTAAGTCTTTCCCTGAAGCAAACGGGATGCAACCTGATTTTCCCGCTCCGACAGGTTCTCGAACACTGCGTCATAGTCAGGCTGTCTGATCTGTTCCTGAGCAGATATTTCCATGAATACTCTTAAGTAGGTATGATCTCTGAGAAGTGAAGACAAATATCTATGCAAAAACGGAAGCAGTGCAAGTGCCACACAAACTATGGCCAGCGCCAGCAATACGGGGTCTGCGCTTTGTTTGTCGACAGATACTATAGCATTCCCTGTCAACCCTCCCAGCAGTATCCCGAGCACATTGGCGGAGAGGCCTATTCCAAGAATTGTTGCGGGGTTTTTATGAAAATCCAACATTTCTCCAAGAATACTCCACCAAAATAAATCACATACTCCAAAGGCTCCAAGCATCAATGTATTGACTGCAATATAACCGGCAATGTTATGGTCAAGGATCATAAAGCTTATGAATGAAATCCCGATCATAGCGATTGCAACGTAGAGTATATAAGCCCGGTTCACCTTTTGAGGCAGATAACCCATTGTAAGAACGGCAATAATATAGGGAATTGCCCAATACCAGCTTGTCAGCCATTTAAGATGGGCAAAGGCGGGATTAACCACTTGATACATCAAACCTGAGTTAATAGTAATAACTATAATAAAGAGACATAAAAAAGCAAGCAGAGGCGCAATGCTTATCCGGCTATTATCCCGTTCAAAGGAAACAGAAGAAGGAATGCAATTATCCTCGGGGAGTTTCAGTGCAAACAGGAATGCAAGGATCAGCATTATCATTGATAAAGCCAATCCGCTGTGTGGAGAAATCCAGAGTGCTGCCATATTCAGTAATAACCCCATGCAGCCACACAGCTTCCGGACATGAATGAGCCTGCGATAATTCCCACAGTCCATAACACCGAGGGTGGAAAGAAAAAAGGCACGGAAATGACAATGCAAAAGAGGTAAGTATACAGGAAAGTTCTCCTGGCTCCTCTTTTTGTTTTTATGAAAAACCCGCATAGCAGCAGCCCCAAAAATACAGCTGCAATTCCTCCGAAAACCATAACATGGGAATCAAAGTCAAAGATTCCGATGAGAGAGTAAAAAACTTCTCCTTCAAAAATAAAGGATAGCATCCAGGATGAAAACAATGAGTGGGCAATAACGGACAGCCATCGTTCACTTAATAATTTATTTGAGCTGCTATCCGGAAATCTCATATCACTCACCCTAATACGTTATATTTTTATGCTGTAACAAGGTTTCATGATGGGTTTTACACCCCTGCAAAAACCTATCCAATCAACAAAAAACCCCCTAACATTGTTATTAATCCTGATTATTAACAAAGGGGGCAAAAGGTTTATATCTAAAATACTGTTACTCTTCTGTTCTATCAGGTTCTATATCTCTCTTTTCAATTCTTATTTTTGATATTCTCTTGTCATCCACTTCTTCTATCCTGAAATATAAATTGTCGATAGTCAGTTCATACCCTACCTCCGGCATTTTGCCCGAGTGGCTGAGGAGCATTCCGCTTATTGTATCGAACTCCTCTTCTCCGGATAGTTTTGTATCCAATATATCGTTTACATCGCCTAAATTAAGCATTCCGCTGACAATATATGTATTGTCGTCAATTTTTTCATAGTCAAGAATTACATCATCGTACTCATCAAATATGTTGCCGACGATTTCCTCAAGCAAGTCCTCTATTGTGATAATTCCTGCCGTACCCCCATACTCATCTATGACTACTGCAATGTGGGTTTTGGATTTCTGCATTTCCTTGAAAAGCTCGTCAATCTTCTTGTACTCGGGAACAAAGTGTGCCTCTCTTATTATGTCTTTAAGGGATACCTCCCATTCGACCTTATTTTTTATCATTGAAAATAAATCTTTTACATATAAAATTCCTATGATATTATCAATTGATTCTTCATATACAGGTATCCTGGAAAAGTTCTCCTGCACTATTACATCAAGTATTTCTTCACGGGTGGCTTCAGAGTTAAGGGCCACAATATCGATTCTGGGAGTCATTACTTCCTTTGCAACCGTATCATCAAATTCAAATATACTGTTGATCATTTCCGTCTCGGCTTCCCGGAATATCCCTTTCTCTTCCCCGACGTTTATCATGGACCTGATTTCTTCTTCTGTTATCTGCTCCTCCGTTACCTTTGCCGGTCCCCCCATGAGCTTAACTACCAAATTAGTGGACACGGTAAGGAATTTTACAATAGGATACGTTAACTTGGACAAAAGGTTTATTGTACCGGCAACCCTAAATGCCGTCTTTTCCGATTGCGAAAGAGCCATTCGTTTGGGAACAAGCTCTCCCAGCACTAAAGTAAACAGCGCAATTATACTGGTTACAATAAACGTGGAAATCCCGGCAGCTGATGCAGATATGAACGGAATATTCAAGCTCATGAGGAATCCGGTCAAGCCGTTTGTTAACGTCTGAGCACCAATGGCACTGGCAAGAAATCCGGCAAGGGTAATTCCGATCTGAATTGTAGCCAGCAGCTTGCTCGGCTCTTCAAGAAATTTGTTTACTAAAACTGCAGCTTTGTTTCCTTCATCCACAAGAGGCTTGATTCTGGATTGCCTTACTGAAATTATAGCCATTTCGGAAGCAGCAAAAAACGCATTTAAACCTATAAGCAACATTATAAGCAATATTTGCGTCCATAAGTCACCGTCCATTAAAAAAATTCCCCCTAGTAAATCATTTGTTAATATTATACTATTTATTCATATGCATGTACAAATTAAATATTAACTATTATATACCTCTTCTTCCAATTTTCCAACTATATCTGCGCTTTAATGTGAAAGGCTCCCAATAAAGCACTTTATCTTCCGGGGAAGCATTGTAACAGTCCTTAAGGTAGTAATGCACTATATTTGCCATTGCTATTCCTTTTCACTTTAAATACCTCAATCCAGCAGATTTTGGGGCAAATCCATCAAAAACACCAGGAGCGTAATGATTAAAAATGTTTTGTCACACTTATTCTCAATATACAAGATAAAAGCAATGGCAAGGATCAAAAAATCTTCCGGGCTCAGCCGATTAAGAATACTCAAAATTAAATGCTCGGTGCTCATTTTATTTCCCTGCCTTGCTCATAAAATTTTCAAAAAATGCAACCAAATTCATAATTTTGATGCAATCATCTATGCCTTTTTGCCTTTTTTCGGATACGAAAGGCCTTAGCGAATATAAAAGTGAAATCCTGTTATCATCCTTTACCCCTGCAAACATCTTGTCAAAAAGCAAGCCCAAAAGAGCCCTTTCGTCAAAATCCCCCAGGCTGTCTTTTAAGTCTGCCTGGCTTTCGTAAACTTCCGGCTCTTCTATTTCATTTTTTTTTTGAGGGCCCAGTCCCGAAAGGAGCATGCCCATAAGCTGTTTTTTCAGACCTTCCATGTCATTGCTCTTAAGCATTTTTATGAGCTGATCACTTGAGCCGTCTGCAGACCTGTTATTGGACAGATGCTTGATGATATCTTCCTTTAACCCGTCTATATCCCCCTTGTTGATCTTATCCTTTATGGCAGGGTCTATGTTACTGTTCCGGCTTATTTCATTTACCAGCATATTCTTAACCTGGTCCGTGGATACGTTGTCAATATCCACACCTCCCAGCTTTTCGGAAACCATATTTTTCAGCTCGTTCATCCTGCTGTCAGACACATTGTTATCCTTGCCGTATGCCATGTTGTAACCTCCAATCTCTATTGATTTATTACCATAATATTCTCCTGATTATCATTGGTTACTTTTGTAACCATCCCACTTTCATACTATGTACAAACCGAGATTTTGGTGACGGGGGATAAGATATGTGCTCATAGGAGGATATTGAGACACGCGAAACGTCCCCATGTCTCATCGATTTATGATATAATAAATAATAATAAGCAAATAATAAGTATGATGAGTTAAAAGGAGGAAACAATGGCTAAGCAGATGTGGAAGCCCGGTACCATGCTTTATCCCGTACCGGCCGTAATGGTATCCTGCAGAAGCAGCGAAGGTGTGAACAACATCATAACGGTTGCATGGACAGGTATAGTATGTTCAGACCCGGCAATGCTTTATGTCTCTATAAGGCCTGAAAGATTCTCCCACGGTATAATTAAGGATACCGGCAGCTTCGTAGTAAACCTGCCCACCAGGGATCTGGCATATGCCGTTGACTTCTGCGGGGTAAAATCAGGCAGGGATATAAATAAATTTAAGCATTTAGGCCTCACCCCGCAAAAATCAAATCTGGTTGATGCCCCTTCCATTGGAGAATCTCCTGTAAGCCTGGAATGCCGGGTCAACAACACAATATCCCTGGGCTCCCATGATATGTTTATCGCAGAGATATTATGCGTTGATGCGGAGGAAAAGCTTTTAGACAAGTCCGGAAAGCTGCACCTTAATAAGGCAGGCTTGATATGCTATAACCATGGCGAATACAGGGCCCTTGCAGAGTCTTTGGGTCACTTCGGTTTTTCAGTAAGAAAAAAGAAGTAAGACAGGAGAAACGTCCTCGTGTCTTACTTTTCTTTCTTACATTGGTATTTATTTTTTATTGCTTCGTTTATTATTTCCGCCTTTTCAAGCAGTGAGGCTGATGATATATTGTAATTCTCCGCCAGCTGATGCTCCGAAGCTTCAGCATTGCACAAACGGCAGTAAGTGTGCTCCAATGCGGCTGCCCATATATTTACATCATCTATTTCCGGCACCTCCGGAAATGTCGACTTAATGAATTCATACCAGATGTCTTCAACAATCTTCTTAT
>Ga0116185_1004132_pt1 | contig 12036 bp, 9 predicted proteins | sample AD_JPNNA7_MetaG_FD_89754 | JGI IMG/M metagenome (GOLD analysis project Ga0116185, IMG submission 89754) | Active sludge microbial communities of municipal wastewater-treating anaerobic digesters from Japan - AD_JPNNA7_MetaG | ecosystem: Engineered > Bioreactor > Anaerobic > Digestate | place... | reverse complement strand
TTACGATACCGAACACAGGGATCTTTTGATTAAATCAAAACTTGCCAAGGACTACCCTATGATGATATGGTATGCCGACACGCCAAAAAGAAATCTTTATCCTTATTATCTTACGGAGCTAACAAGTAAATATGTAAAAGTTGCACTTGGTGGGCTTGGAGGGGATGAACTATTTGGGGGGTACACCTGGAAATATGAGTATGCATATAGGACCGAAGAAATAAGAAAAAGGGTGTCACAAGAAAAAAGAGAGGAGTATAGCAAACACGCAAAAAAACTCCTTGAATACCAGATTATGCACGGCCACATAGATGATGACAATTATATGGAGTATCTGAAGAAGATCAGATTCATCGATAATAATGTCAAACTTTATTTGGAGATCCAGACACTTGATGAAGTTTTCACAAAAGAGTATCAGAAAAAAATATACGGTAAGAAGATCAATATTTCCACACTTGAAGATATTTACGATTATTATGAAAAATATTATAATGGCAATCTACCATTTTTAGATAATATTCTTTTGTTGGATTATAATATCAAAATGATAGATGACTTCATTTTTATTGATGAGTCGATGGCAATGGGGCATTCACATGAGGGTAGAATACCATTCCTCGATAGAGAAGTTGTTGATATTTCCTTTAGAATGCCTTTTGAATTTAAGTACAAGGATGGAATTGGGAAATATATTCTAAAGAAACTCGCCACTAAATACCTACCTCCTGAAGTTGTTACAAAACCTAAAAAAGGATTTGGGAGTGGCGTATTCTTTAGCTTTAATGAGGAGATCCAAGAGCTTTGTGAAAAGGCACTTTGTGATGGAAACATTGTAAAAGAGGGTTTTATTGATAAGGATTATACTGATAGAATAATTAAAAGACCTCCACAGAGAGAGCTGGTGAAACATTACGCATTAATGTGGAGCTTGCTTTCCTTTGAGATTTGGTACAATATTTATATTAAAGAGGGCAAGATTGAAACACCAAGGAAGAATATTGAATATTATATAAGGTGATTTTATGATACCGTTGATTAAGCCGTTTATTGGGGAAGAAGAGTTAATGAAAGTAAAGGAAGTCCTAGAATCTGGATACCTTACTGAAGGAAGTTTTACACAAGAGTTTGAAAAGAAGTTTGCAAAATATGTTGGATCTAAGTATGCGATAGCTATTTGCAATGCTACAGTTGGTCTTGAGATGGTATTAAAATGCATCGGTGTTACGTCTAAAGATGAAATTATAGTACCAGATTTTACTCATCCCGCAACTGCAGATGCAGCCTATCTAGCGGGCGGAGAATGTGTTTTAGTCGATGTCGATTTGGAATCAAGAAATACTACCTTTGATTTAGTTAAGAATGCAATAAACAAGAATACAAAAGCTACGATTCCAGTTTCAGAGTTTGGGAATCCTCTTGATGAATCTTTTTATGATCTAAAAGATGAAGTTTTTATCTTAGAAGATGCAGCACCTTCTATCGGTGCTGAAATAAATGGTAAAAAAGTAGGCTCATTTGCAGATGCCACAGTTTTTAGCTTCCATCCAAGAAAAATTTTAACCACAGGCGAAGGTGGCATGATAACAACTGATGACGATGAGCTTTATGAAAAGTTAGTATCATTCAAAAAATTTGGGGAAAAGCATTCTGAACTTGGAAGATTTAGCTTTGAAAGTATTGGAACAAACTACAAATTATCTAATATTCTTTCTGCGCTAGGATTAGTCCAGTTGGATAAGCTTGAAACTATTTTAAAAGATAGGATAAAAAAGGCAGAGTATTACAATAAATTATTTTCTGAAACTGAAAAGGTAGCTATACCGAATAAAAAGAATGGAACAAGACATACCTACCAGAGCTATACGTTATATGTTAAAGAAAGTAATAAAAGAGATTTTTTAATACAGAAGCTAAAGGGTAGAGGAATACAGACGCAAATTGGAACATACGCTTTACATAGGGAAAACGCATTTTCTAAGGCTAAGAAAATTGGGGAACTAGCTAACTCACTAAAATTATTTAATAATCTCCTAACACTACCTTTATATTATTCTATGACAAAGGAAGAGCAAGAAACAGTGTTCAATAATGTCATGGAGTTACTATGATAGATAAAGATGAATTTAAGGATAAATGGAAGTTTGAAATCAAGAATTTAAATTACAAAGAACTTTTAGAGCTACATTTTATTTTAAGGGATGAAATTAAGAAAAAATGGAATAGAGTTTTGCCTTTTAATGAAGAAATTACTGATAGATGGGAAAAAGCAAAATATCTGGGTTTTGGCGAGGGATCTAGCATCTATGACTCCTCTATCGTAATTGGCGATGTGAAAGTCGGAAAAAATACATGGATTGGTCCCTTTACAATTCTTGATGGGAATGGGGGCAAACTTGAAATTGGAGATAACTGTTCAATTAGTGCGGGAGTTCAAGTTTACACGCATGATTCTGTGAATTGGGCAGTTTCTGGTGGAAAAGAAAGCTACGAAACTGGGGATGTTTCAATAGGTAATAATTGTTACATTGGCCCATATGCCATTGTTTCTAAAGGTGTGAAAATAGGAAATGAAGTTATAATAGGTGCCCACAGTCTTGTAAATAAGGACATTCCTTCTGGAAAAAAGGCTTATGGAATACCTATCCAAATTAAATAAATAAATTCATGATACTAAGTAATATTCTTTTTACTATTTTAGGCATCTCTATATATTCAATCATTTTTACATCTTCTTTGTTAAAGGTATTAGAAAATTTAATAATCAAGCAAAATGTTGCCACTAAAATTATTAGCATTATTAGCCTTAATATAAAAGTTTGAATTAAAATCATTGTTAAAATGCTTAAAATCAGTGGTATGTTATACAATAATAAGGAGTATCTTCCCACATTTACTTTTTTTCTAAGAATGTAAATATATAGTGCAGAGCCTATAAAGAAAGTAATTACGGTAGCTATTGCAGGACCATTTATCCCTAGAATTTGGACTAGAATGAAATCTAAAATTAAATTTAATATTGATTCAAATACTGAAACAATGACTGAGGCTTTAATTAATTTATTTGCAGATAAAACAGGAGATATTAGACTTAAAATAGCTCTTGATATGCCCCCCCCTACAAGTACATAAAATGGCAATATTGAAGGGATATATTTTACACCAAAAAGTAATACTATTATATAAGGCCCAATTAAAAGAGTCGGCATTAAAACTAAGCTCCATATGAATAAAAATTGAGGAGTTAATCTTTCGCAAAAATTCTTTACATGCTCAGATTTCTCTTTTACAATAAATGTAGTTATTATGGGAAGCATTAAGGTTGAAATGGATTGGATGAATACTGCCATATATTCTGTAATTCTGTAAGCCAAAGAGTATATACCGACAGCCTCTGTATTTATAAATGCCTTTACTACTATAATATCCACCCACATCACAACATAAGAGCTAAGAGCTCCGAATATAATCGGATACGAAAATAATAAAATCTCAGAAATCTTATTGTTTGAAATATTAATAGGCATAATCAATTTTGGATCAAGAAATAGGACTGAGAACAGAAGTGTGGCCAAGTTTGATACAACTAATGATATAATAATGTAAAGAACAGTTGATTTATCAAAGAATATAGCTGATAAAACCATAATGATAAATAATATTTTGTTTATAACAGGAATTAACGAAAATAGTTTAATCTTGTTTGTTGCTTGAAATGTGTATTGGTCATGTTCAATTAGTGAGTATGATAAAATATAAATGAAAAAAATATAGAATAAACTATTCTTTAGACCTACATACGATGTAACAAAATTTCTAAAAACAAATATAACAATAAGAATTACGACAAGTATGCCTGATATCAACAATAAACGTGACCAGAATGTAGTCTTAATCGAGCGAGTCTTAAGGAATTCTTCTTTTCCAAATATAACAAGCGCCCCACTTGTCCAACTGACGCCAAACAAAACAAAAAAATTAACAACTGTGAGGAACAAATTGTATGCCCCATAATCTTCAACAGTTAATAATCGTGCAATAAGAGTGAAAGATATTAACTGCAATATAATAGTAGTGATATTTCCAAATAACAATGAAGAATAGTCATAAAATGACTTTTTAACTTCTAACATATTTATTCCACTTTCTCTTTTGGAATATTCCAAAAGGGTATTTAAATTTTATATTCGGATAGGTTTTCCATGCATTGCAGTATTTACATTCTGGAATGTTTTCTAGTTTATCCCTTATATTCATACTTCTAAATTTTTTTTTCAAATTACAATTAATTAGATTATTATTTTTTGAAATGCTATGCAAATGCAATAGCATTTCCTTCATTATGTATTATCCATGAATTCTCAATATGGGCACATGGATATCAGTGATCCTCATAGTACAAATCAGCTACTCTTCCCATTTACATATGGTGTATCTAAATTCTTGCATTAGGACTAATAAATTTATTCCAATATTCTTCAATTTTTTAATTTCTTCTCCATCATTTAATTTATCTAAGCTCGGGACATACATTAAGGGCTTTCTTTTTATGCCATCTTCATTTAATATTTCTAAAAAGTTAAGAGTGTTTGTAAATACTATATAATATAGATCTTTCCCGGAATTCTCTTTGTATTTACCTCTTGAATGGAAATTAATACTTATTGTCATCTGGTCAAGACCTGATTCTATTATCATTTTTCCCAATTGTTTAATCAATAGAACTCCATTAGTTGTTATGTATATTTTAGTGGTAGGGTATTTTTTCTTTACATATTTTATTGCGTCTATCAATTTTAGATAAATGAATGGCCCACATACCATGTCAACGCAACATTTTGAAGTTGCATTATGCTCTCAGCTTCATCAATGATCTTCTTGAATAAATCAAAATCAATGTCCATATCTTTTCTGTCTTCTAATTTACCTTTAGGACAGTAATTACAAATAAGATTGCATCTATTGGTGAGCTCTATGGTAATTCCATTGGGATATTTTCTTAAAGATCTTCTTCGTAGTTTTATTTTTTTGTATAAATGATAAAAAGGAGTTTTTTTTAGAGATTTCTTCAATTAAATTCACCACTTAATAATTTATCAATTAACATTTTTCTCTGTTCTAATGTTTTTTCAAGACTGAACATTTCAATGGCAAGTTTTCTAGCGTTTTCACCGTAATTTAATCCTGGGTTATTGAGTATTTCAATCATAGCATTAGCCATTTCTTCATAATCTCTGAATTTTACAAGTCTTCCTGTTTTTCCATCCTTTATTAGTTCACTGTGCCACTCAACATCATAAGCCACTATTGGAGTGGATGAAAGTGCAGCTTCAACTAGGGATGAACCTGTTAATGGGCTTACTATTAAGTCAACTGAATACATAAGATTGAATATGTATTCTTGAGGCTTGAATCCTAGGAATATAACGTTTTTTAAATTAAGGGATTTGATTATTTCTTCGAGGTATTCTCTTTGTTCCCCATCTCCCGCTAATAATAAAACTGAATCTGGAACTTCTTTTGACACTATTTCAAATGCTCTTATCACATCTTCAACGTATTTTTCTTTATGCAGCCTACCACAATAAAGAATTGCTTTTTTTGAAACAAGATTAAGTTCTTCTTTGATATTTTTTCTTTCGTTTAGAGGTAGAAAATGTTTTTCACCTATACCGATGTCCCTTACAGTAAATGTTCTATTTTTATTTGCACCGTTTCTAATCGCATATTCAGTTAAATGATCATTCCCCCCAAATACTAAATCTGCATTTTTAAAAACTATTCTTTCTATTATTTTTTCTATTTTTCTGTATTTTAATTTGGGATATGCAGGTTTACCAGTAGATTTGAAAGAAAGATCATAATCACATATCACGTTTTCAATATAAGGTTTTTTCGTAATAGCTCTAATGATTAAAGCTCTAATTCCATTGAAATATGGTTCTTGGGAAAGAATAATATCAATGTTTTGTTTTATTGCAAGTTCCTTTAATTCAAAAGTTGTTTTAATTTCATTGAGTATATGATCTGTAAATTTAAAACCTAATCTATTTAATAATTTATATCGATTTTTCCCAAACTCTATAACAGTAATATTATTCTTCAGAATAAACTTTTTTGTTTTATCACAAAAGATATGAGCTTCATAATACTTAAAAAAATATGCGTCATAGTTCAGTTGATATAGATGATTCATTATTCCTTTATTTTTGATGTCTTTACAACAAGTTGGATTTAATCTAAGAATAGATACAGTATTTTTACTATTATAATCTATTTCGTTGATAATGAACGAAAAAAAAATAAATAGAAATAAATAGAAACAAAAAATTATAATAGAAATTACTCTATCTATAACCTCGATTATTATTTTCAAAGAATCACCATGAATTATTATATTTAGTATAGTCAACCATAATAAAAAACACTTATAAATCTTTACAAAAATAATGCGATAATGAATGTGCCCATTATTTTATTAGAATTTTTAATTGTAATCATTGCAATTATAATCCGTGCGTTTCCAGCATATAAAAATAAAGTTGGAATAGATACTTGGGTTCATTTACTAATAGCAGAAGAAATAAAGAATAATAAATATTGTATGCCTAAATATATAGACTATTTTATTTTCAAAGGACCTAATGATTACCCTCCGTTTATGCATTATCTAATGGCAATATTCAGCAAAAAAACACTTCAGAAAATAATTTGGTTTATCTCGCCATTAGTTGAAGGGATAAATACACTTTTAATGTTTGTAGTTGCTTTGATACTCACTAAAGATTATAGTATTGCACTACTATCTTCTCTTCTTTATGTATTTGTTCCTGTAATTGTCTTTGAATCCGATAATCTTAATACAAGACCATTAGGATCATTATTTTTTAACATAAGTTTATTTTCAAACATTTATTATGTTCAAAATAATAACTTATCATTTTTAATACTTGCAATCTTTTTTGGGATTATCCTCCATCTTACTCATAAAATGGCCACTCAAACATTCTGGGCAACAACGTTATTATTCTCAATAATTTACCTAAATCCATTTTATCTAATGGTGCTCATATCATCATTTTTAGGAACGTTAATTATTTCCAAAGGACATTATCTTGAAATATTAAGGGGCCATATTTCGATTATTTCTTTTTGGAATAGACATATGAGTGAATACTTCACAAGAGATGATTATAAAGAAAAAATCAGTCCAAGTATCAAGCCAGTTTCAAAAGCTATTATCCGAATACTAGGTTTAACAAACAATCCTTGGGTTTTTTTTACATTTGTCGCGTTCTTATTTTCAGAGGTAATTATAGTTTCAGACCCTCTTTTTGTTTGGACAATATTGATTTATTCCTATTTTATATTAACTAGCTATATCTCAATCTTCAAATGTTTCGGGGATGGATATAGATACTTTGAATATGGTATTATGCCCACAGTTATCTTGTCTGCCAATACAATAATTTTGGGTACTGCCCCTTTAATTTTACTGGGAATAGCCCTTTTTGCCTTTTCAATTTTAAATTCTTTTAGAGGATTGAGAAATAAAGGAAAGAGAGATATCAGATTTGGTCAAAACAGAACTCTAGAAAAAATATTTGAAATTATAAAGACATCAGAAAAAGAAAATATAATGTGTATACCTCCTAACATATCTTTTATGGCATCTTACTTTACAAAAAAGAAGACATTAATGGCCCTAAGCCCACAGGCTTATGAAGAGGCAGCGGTATTCATGCTTGGATCTCCGTCTAAGAAAAACATTGGCAAGCTTGTGAATAAATACAATATTAACTATATTATACTTGATAAAACTTTATACCCAAAAGATACTTTAGATTTTAATTCGATTGAATATAAAAAGTTAGTAGATGAAAATGGTTATCAATTACTGGAGGTTACAAAATGAAAAAAAAATTAGCGAGTATATTAGTTTGCCCAATTTGTAAATCTGAGAAATTAAAAATAAATTCGTTTAAAGAAAAATCAAAAGACATAATAGACGGATTAATATCCTGTAATAGTTGTAACAATGTCTTTCCGATAGTAAATTCTATTCCTAGAATGCTACCATCATCGATGAGAGATAATGTTGAGTTTTATCTAGAATATAAAGAGAAAATAGAACTTCCTAAAGAAGACATAAAACAAATAGAAGATTTCTTGAAGAAAAAAGGAAAAACAAAAGAAAGATTTGGGTTTCAGTGGAAAATCGGGGAAAAGGCATATCCAAACAAAGAGGCAATCCAACATGAAGTTCAAAAAATGATACAGATACCAGACCTCAATCTATTAAAGGGTAAACTTGTATTGGATGCTGGATGTGGGAATGGTCAGCCGGCTTCTGTAGTTGCAAAATATGCTAAGAATTTAGTTGCAATAGATATCAATGAAAGTATTGATAAAGTTCTTGAGAATACTAATAATTATGATAACGTCTGTATAGTCCAGGCAGATATATGTAATCTTCCTTTTAAAGATAATACTTTTGATTTCATTTATAGTAACGCTGTCCTGCACCATACACCAAATACAAAAAAAGCATTTCAGAGATTAGTCAAACTAGTAAAAAGTAGTGGAGATATTTCTATTGGGGTATACTGGAAAAGTCCAAAAATAATTTCAAGAATAGCAATTGCTAATCTTTCATTTATAAGAATCTTCACAAAAAGGATGCCAAAAAATATTTTGTACAAATTATGTTGGTTCGCCGTTCCATTAAATAAAATACCATTAATTAATACTGCATTGATAAAATCAGGTATTCTTTTTTATAATCCTGAAATTCCAACAAATGAATGGACACAACTTGGCCAGTATGATAGATTGGCACATCAATATCAAAGATACCATACAGAAGATGAAGTTATGAATTGGTTTAGGGAATCCGGCCTTTCAGATATAATTTCAAATCCAGAATATAGAGTTTGTGTTAGGGGCCATAAGAATTAGTGCCATATATCCGGCTTTCCATAACTTGAGCAAAGCTTACACAAATCAACATCTTTCTGATTTTCAAATACATTCTTACGAAATGTTCTATATTTCCTATTGTTCCATATTCTCTTAAAATCTTCCTCTATAGCATTACCCATGATATATTTTCCAGTTGGATCTCTGCAGCATGGCACAACACTTCCGTCCCACATTATTACCGTTGAATAGTAAAGCATGTCACATCGATTATTTGGAACAATATTTGGTACAACTTTTCCTTTTTTTAACTCAGAAGTATTATATATTATATATTTTTCATCAGATGGAAGCATTTCATTTGCTTGCTCTATTGTTCTAACACAGGGATTTATTATATGGCCCTCATCTGCGCCAATCTCCTCCACCAGTCTGAAAAAATCTTGAATTTCATGCTCGTTGTGTTTCATTAAAATTAGATTAACATGTATCTCTGGACTTAAGAGTCCTTTTTTGTTTCTTTCTTTAATGGAAATTCTAGCATTTTCGATAGTCTTTTCCAAATCACCATTTACCCTATACTTCTGATGTGTTTCCTGTGTTAGGCCACCAAGCTGAAACTCTACCTTATCAATTCCGGATTCAACTAATTTCATTGGGTCAATAATATCCCCATTTGTGCATGTCTCAATAAAGATTCCTTTGCTTTTTGCATATTTTATAATATCATATGATTCTTTGTTTAGGAATGTTTCGCCCATAAAATAAAACATAATGGAATTAACTTGGCCACCGACATTATCTATTATTTTTTTAAAACTATCAAGAGTCATCCTTCCTTTTGGTCTATTGAGTATATCAAGCCCGGTTTCACATATCGGGCACCTTAGATTACAAAAATTAGTGGGCTCTATAGTTAAGTTAATTGGCTTACCAAGTACATATGTGGATCGCATTTTAAGAGATAAGGAAGAAAGTAGATAATTGAAAAATCCTTTTGGGATAGACCGAAACAATTGAGTTGATATCGAAAAGAAAGAAACTTCTTTTAAAGACCCTTCTGAAGTAAAAACAAATTTCTTTTTTGATCCATTAAATAGTAAAGACAATCCATAGATAAAGGGCATTTTATTTGACCTCATGGGAAGAACAATTTCGTCATACTTAAGGTTCCTTATAAAAAATAACTTTTTCACCTTTTTTAAAAATCCACTATATTTTGGAACGATGATTGTATTGTGAATGCTATTGGGCAATTTAATATTTTTATCTTCATAATAGAGCAAAATATCAATTTTATCTTTTTTTCTATCTTCTAGATATTTCTTCATTATGCCCAAAGGCGATGTTTTGATTATCAATATCTCCATTGTATTTTATCAAAACGGGATTAATATAAAACTATTTGTGGGTTAAATAAAAACAAATATAAATATTCATCATAACCTATTCTTAGGTACTACTATGCTTGAAATCCTATGGGTATTATTATTACTCACCCCAATTGCATTATTCCCAACAAATTATATAAAAAATTCAATTAAAACGAAGATATTATTTGCCTCATTATTCTATGTTCTTCTCTATTCAACTATTGGCTATATCATGCATTTTTCTGGGATTCCAATAACTATCCTTTATACTTCAATTTTTATCTTGGCAGTTGATGTTAGCCTATTGATATACATCTCAAAGAAGAAAATGCTAGATAAAAATTCGTTTAAGAACGACCTTTCTAGTATTAAATTCTCTAAATTTGATATTCTATTGAGCCTAATTTTAGTTTCAAGCTTCTTTTTATTTTATTATATACAATCTAGACATTATTCTTTGATAGCACCTGATTCATGGTACTGGTTTAATGGTCTAAACTATATTAAGGATACCGGCACTCTATTCATCGAAACAAACGTTCTAAATTGGTATCCTGATGGATTTCATTACCTCTTTGGTATAACATTCTTGCCGTTTTCGGCCACCTCTTCATTTGGCCTTGTTAAACTAATCGGCCCCTTATTTGGAGTCTTAACTATTATGGGACTGTGGGAATACTTCAAAGATAAGAAAATATATCTCTTGATAGCCTCTATTTTGTATGCTATGTCGATGCCTTATCTAATCATAAGATTCTCGATGTTTGTTCCTGAAGCAATTGGTATTTTTTTCATTATTGCAACTGCCTTAATCTTAAAGGATTATGAATTAACAAAGAATAACATAATAATCATAGCGATAATATTTGGACTTTTGACAAATATTTACCATTTCATAGGACCAATTCTTTTCATCTGCGTTGTCCCAATAATTATGATAAAGAAAGTAAAAGAAATTCCGCTATACTTTATTTCTTATTGTTTGGCTTCAATATTTTTTATTTATCCCTACCTAGTTAATTACAGTGGACTTTTAGTCTACCAAGAGCATATAGTTGATGTACAATACTACCCCCAAGTATGGCTCAATAGCATTTATGCATCGGGCATAGTATTTTTTGCTAAACCTGGGATAAGAGAAAGTGTGATTGGATTTCCTTTGGCAATCCTTTATCCTTTAATTCTTTTAAAGAAAAACTATAGAAAAAATGATATAATGTTTGGATCTTTGATAATTGCATTTAGTCTATGCCTAGGTGTTTCATATCTTTTTTATAAAAATGGTCTGGCTTTGAGGTATAAATCAATATTTGCAATAGGAAGTGCAATACTATTTCCACAATTTATTGAGTTTTTAAGAGATTTATCGAAAAAGATATTAAAAAATAAATTTTCAAAGTGGATTATAATATTTGTTATTCTAATTTTGGCAAATAGAGCTTTAATAGATTTATTTGCTTTCCCTGAGATAGAAATGGCCAATGTAAAAACAGAAGATTCAAAGATGATACTCTGGATAGATGATAATATCCCAAATGATACAACTATAATACTAGGAGATAATGTCTTTTCAAATCAATTAGGATTAACTAAAGAATCTGTATTAGTACTTTTATACCCAAGAAATATTGTAAAAGAAATTGGATTTGATACAAGTGGTAAAACTTGCTATAAATTAGGATATTTTGATTCAAATAACATAGTTCATCAAGAAAATGATCTAGTTCTAATAAAATGTGACGCA
>Ga0116185_1004130_pt1 | contig 12040 bp, 13 predicted proteins | sample AD_JPNNA7_MetaG_FD_89754 | JGI IMG/M metagenome (GOLD analysis project Ga0116185, IMG submission 89754) | Active sludge microbial communities of municipal wastewater-treating anaerobic digesters from Japan - AD_JPNNA7_MetaG | ecosystem: Engineered > Bioreactor > Anaerobic > Digestate | place... | reverse complement strand
CTGTCAAAGGCGTATAGAAAAAGTGGTAAATAAAGTCATTCAAAATATTGTGATGGACTTGGATAATTATACAGGCATCATTCCTCTGACAAGAAAGATAAGGGGAAATCCAAGTCGAGAGTCACAGAAAGTAAAAATTTCTTGGGATGATGGAAAGGTTGATTTCGGTTACACCTTCCTCATGCCGGGATACAATACAGACCCTTTATGGTCTATTGTTGTTTGTGTTCCAAACCCGACAGGAACAAGGGAACCTGTATGGGTATCTTTAGCACGATTGACTACGTTCAAAAAGGTGGTGTGGATTGACATTGAAGAAAACAAGAGTAGTCCATTGTAAAAAAGGTCAACTACCCACCGCCTAAAGAGGCGGGGGCTTGTAAAAGCCATAGTTGATTAGCCTAAGCTAAAAAGGGATTATTTTTTTAGCTACGTTACAGTAGAATATATAGGCACCATGGGATGCTCCACAAGTTCCATGCTCTGCGGGTAGTGGTTAAACATCTCTAAGGGGTAGGAGAAGTGCTGCTACCATTAAACCTACTGTAACATTGGCGATGTGGACCTACAGGCTTTTGCCTGACTTACCTTTAAAGGAGGTTGTTTAAATGGTATATGTACTATCTATTAATGGGAAACCTTTAATGCCTACTAATAGACATGGAAAGGTTAGACGACTTTTAAAGCAAGGACTTGCTAAAGTAGTTAAAGTCAAACCTTTTACTATTCAGTTACTATACGATACTACTACCTATACACAAGATGTTATACTTGGTATAGATAGTGGTTATAACTACATTGGTTTTTCAGCTATAACTGAAAAGAAGGAACTAATCTCTGGTGAAGTTAAACTAAGAAACGATATATCTGAACTTATCAAGGAAAGAAGGATGTATCGTAGAATTAGACGCAATAGGCTTAGATATAGAAAACCTAAGTTTAACAATAGAGTATCTTCTAAAAAAGAGGGTTGGCTTGCACCTTCTATTAAGCATAAGTTAGACTCACATATTAGGTTTATAGAATATCTTAAAAAGATACTTCCTATAACTAATATAGTTATAGAGGTAGCTAATTTTGATACACATAAACTTAAAAATCCAAATGTAGAAGGTGAAGGCTACAAGCAGGGTGAACAACAGGGTTTTTGGAATATTAGAGAATACATTCTATATAGAGATAATTACACTTGCCAACTATGTGGTAGAAAGGATACTGTGCTTGAAGTACATCATATAGGTTACTACAAACAAGACAGAACAGATAGACCAAGCAATTTACTAACACTATGTACTAAATGCCATACTCCTAAAAACCACAAAGAAGGTGGCAAACTATATGGAATGAAACCTATCCAAAAACCACTAAAGGAAGCGACATTCATGTCTACTGTAAGGTGGAAATTAGTTAATACGCTTATGTGTAGTCATACTTATGGATATATCACTAAATCTAAAAGAATAAGTCTTAACTTAGAAAAAACACATTATAACGATGCATTTTGCATAGCATGTGGTAATAACCAAGAAAGAATAGAACCTATATACTTTGAACAAATAAGAAGAAATAATCGTTCACTTGAGAAGTTCTACGATGCAAAATACACTGACATAAGAGATAATTCTACTAAAACAGGGCAAGAACTTTTCTGTGGTAGACGAACACGAAACAAAAACTTAAACGAAGAAAACCTTCGTAAGTATCGTGGAACTAAAAAGTCAAGTGGAAGAAGAAGTATCCGTAAGCAAAGATATTCTTATCAGCCTAAGGATATTGTTATATACCAAGGGAAAAAATATACTGTTAAAGGTATACAAAACAAGGGCGATTATATTAGATTAGTAGAATTAACTAAACCAGTTAAAACTAATTTAGTTAAGCCTTATATATTTAGGAAAGGATTATGTGTGCTATAGGTGCAATTCATCCCCCACCTATAGAGGTGGGGGTCTTCTTGCACTTTTTGATAAATATGATATACTGATTGACAGGACAACAAAATGGGGGAACCCGTTTGTCATTGGTAGAGATGGAACAAGAACAGAGTGCCTATCAAAGTATCGCGAGTGGATTCTCACTCAACCTCACCTTGTTGAATCCCTGAAAGAGTTGGATGGTATGGTGTTGGGCTGTTGGTGTAAGCCCTTGCCGTGTCACGGCGATATACTTATTGAGATGGTGGAGAGTAAAAAGGCAGAAGAAAGATGGGAATTATTTACAGAGCAATAAATCTTGATAATAATAAATCTTACATTGGGCAAACAACAAGTTCTTTGAAGAGAAGAATACAACAACATCAAACGACAAATAAATGTTTATTGTTTCATAGGGCTATTGAAAAACATGGTATAGAAAAATTCTCTTGGGAAATACTATGTGAATGTTCAAAAGAAGAATTGGATGAAAAAGAATCTTTTTACATCAAAGAATATAATACCATATCACCATATGGATATAATCTTACATCTGGTGGTGCTGGATGTATTGGATACAAACATGATGATGCATCCAAGGAAAAAATAGGTGCCGTTCATAGAGGAAAGGTTCTATCAAAAGAAACAAAAGAAAAGATGAGCATTTCTCATGTGGGGTTGAAACATACAAAAGAAACAAGAGAAAAAATGAAATTACGCAAAAATGGAATGCTGGGTAAAAAACATTCTGAAGAAACAAAAAGAAAAATGAGCAAAGTAATGACGGGAAAGAAAAGGCCGGATATTACTGAAAGAAATAGTAAAAGAACGGGAGAAAAAAATCCGATGTTTGGAAAAAAACATACGTCGGAAACAAGAAAAAAGATAAGTGAAAAAAGATGGGGTAAAAGAGAGGAGCAAAAATCAAATGATAGACTTACTAAAATCTTTGAAGTGTAATAAGTATGTCAAGTATCTTCGTTATGTGCTTCGACATAAATGGTTCGTGATGATAGAGTGCTTCAAGAAGGGCCTAATCATACAGGGTATCCTGCACGATTGGTCGAAGTTTACTTGGTTGGAGTTCAAGGCTTACGCCAATCACTTCTACGGCCCGAATGAACAGAAATACAAAGAGATGTCAAAATCGAAGGGGGGATACGCAAAGACAGACGATTCCCCCGATTCAATTTTTGATGAGGCATGGCTTCATCACATTCACCGAAATCCACATCATTGGCAATACTGGATAGTGAACGATGTTCCAATGGAGATGCCGGAGAAATATCGACAGGAAATGTTTTGTGATTGGATTGGTGCTGGTAAGGCCCAAGGTCGATGGAAGGGTGAATTGAAAGATTGGTATGAGGCACACAAAGACAAAATTGTGTTGGGAAAGCAAACGAGAATGTGGGTGGAGAGAGAACTACGAGGTGAGAACTCTTTCTATAAAATATCTTGACAAGTCAAAAATAGTCTGTGACGGTGTATCTGAATCGGTAGATGCAACCCGGGCGTTTTTGTTTCCCATATTATAAACACCACCTTCGATAAAGAGGGATGGTGTTTCTCCCCAAGAAAAAACGGGAACCTTTTGCATGTTACATAAAAGTGTCCAATGGCCCAAAGGACAGACCACCACGTCTGCTTCGCTGATAATCTTCACGATATACTTATAACCGTTTTCAAAATAATCCACTTTCTTCAATACAACATTCTCCTCACAAAGATGTGTCTTGAAGTCGCCCACGACAGTTACGTCATAATGTTTGGTCAGGTGATTATAAATTTCGTGAACTCTCTTTTTCTTTTCTTTCAGGTCTGGTATGTAAACGATTTTTTTCTTTTCGATTTTGACGGGTGGAATGGAGATAGGACGAAACACTTTATTATAAAGCGGCGTATTTCCATTCTTCGAATATGTGAGATTGACCATCGCAATCTCTCTCTTGCCTGAACCTGATTTTTCTATTACTTTTTCCTTGAAGATTTTTGTGAGAAGGTTGTGGTCTTTCAATTGAAGGGAGCTGTGCATCAGGCCTTGTTGTGATAATTCACTTCTACTCAAGTCCTCGAACACGGGAATAAAATTGGACGGTTCTATCCAATCATAAAGAAATGCTCTGTTGAAATGAGTAGACAGGAAGATATGTTCCGTAGGTGCTATTTTTGATATCCATCGGACATAGGGACGAAAGTTGAACAACTCCTGTTCGAAGTCTCCGGTGTATGGGCCACAAGCAAGAACTGTCATTATGTTACGATAACATTACCGTCCCAAGTTTCCAGAACTGATTTACAGAGTTCGAAATCATTCTTCGTGAGCTTGATGACTTCAATGTTCCTCAAGACATCGGGCAGTAATTGGCCGAGAATCATCTTTCTCTCTGTTTCCTCAAGAACCGTCACGTCGAGAAGAACCTTGTTGTTCTTTCGGAAGAAAGAGATAAGGCCGATTCCCTGTATATTTTTGACATAATATTTTTTCGAAGTGTTCTTCAAGATTCCATTATAGAATCGAATATTGTCAGATATAATGAACCTGTTTGTCTTTGGATAGAGGGTGAATACCGCATCGACTTTTTCCTTCGTGGGGTCTTCAAACGCCATCTCTATAAGGTGAACACGGGGGATGCTGATAAGTTTCTCATCCTTCAGGTTCTTTTCGTTCACAACGATGTAATCCGTTCCAATTTGAGTAAGTTTCATCTAAACCTCCAAACCAACACTTTTCGCTAAATTCTTATTGAAAATCCGAATATATTTATCTAATTGTTTTCGAACATTCAAATGTTCAAGGGCAAAAGCTCGATTGAACTCTCCATATTCGGATTTATATTTCTTTATTTCTTCTATAATATCGTCTACTTTGTATTTATATCCAAATCTTCTTCCACTACAGTTTGTTTCCAACATATCATTTATGGTTTCAGGTGTAATGATTCCGTCGGCCATGCTTCCCATATAACCTCTTGAGTCATAGACAATAACATTTCTTCCACAGGCCATAGATTCATAGGCACCCCTACCCAATGTAAAAACGATATCTGCCTTATTCATATATTCTTCAACATTGAAGTAAGACTTTTTATTATTATGATCTATGGGAAAATCTTTTCCATCTATATTGAAAAAATTCAGACCTAATCTCTTGCAAGCCTCTCTTATATTCTCCGTTGCTTCTGTTCCCTGACACAAACAAAAAACATTCTTACATTCCTTGTTTATCGGTTTTATCGGCTTGAATCTTTCACAGTCTATTCCGTTTCGAATGATGGTAGAGTCAAATCCCCTCGACCTCAAATGAGCTTGGACTTCTTCGGAGATAGAAACATAATGGTCTGCACCCTCTACTGGTTGTTCAAGGTCTGGAACTGTCCCGTGACAAGTCAGAAACTTGAACCCTCTTGTATGTTTTATGACATGCTTGAGACAGGTATTATGATTGACAAAAATGATGTCATATTCTTCTTTCAACTTGGTAACAAAAGGAAGCTCCTTGAATGTATCACTTCTATGAAAAGTAAAAACATCGACATCACCTTCTCGTCTTTGAATCTCTTTCACTAGAGTATATGTAAATGTCTCGCTACCACCTAAATATTGTAGATGATTATTTGTAACCAATACACTCATTTCAATCCCAACCTTACTTTACAACTGAATTTGTCGTAGCTGTTGTCAACCACGAATGAGTAAACATCGTCCACATTTTCCTCTACTACCAACTGGTTCAGGTCTTTTACCCTTTTGTATTTATCAGGCATGACAAAGAATTTGCAGAAATTGGTAAATGGTTCTTCAAGTAATTCAATCAGTTTTTCTCTTCCTGTAACATCATTGTCCAGAACCAGTATGACACCTTTGTCTGTCATCTTGCTTATCTTGTTTATGAACTCTTCGCTGACAGATGCTCCCAATACAGAGGTTCCCTGACTTCCAACCATAAAGGCATCCAGAAGTCCCTCTGTAACCACGATATATTTCTCCCGGTCAAAATGTTCTTCATTGAGAATGACACTTCCTTTTTCTATAATCGGGTTCAAATATTTCGGTTCGATGTCTGTCAATGCACGACCCTGAAAGTATATGATGTGACCTTCCTTATATACTGGAATAATCGCTCTTCCTTTATATCGTCCCTTCGTGGCAACGAACACCTTGAAGTGGGATGGTATCTTTCTTCTCTGGATAAATTCATTCAATAATTTCTGACATTGTTTCTCCATTATACCATTCGGAATATCACCGGGGCCTATACAGTCATTCTTTATATTGTCCATATAGACCTGAACAGGTTCTTTCTTTTTTTCGATGGTTTTCTGAGCGGATAATTCGGCCTTGATTCTTTCTGGATTATATCCTAACAGGACTCTTTTTGCTTCTCCGAAACTGATGCCCAATATTTCCGAATAGAGGTTGATGAAAGACCCTGCCCTACCACAGTTGAAACAATGATAACGGGGGTCACCGTTGTTCCAATCCAGATAGAACCTTCTCTTGGTGAGACTCTTCTTGGAATCGCCACAGAGAGAACATCGGGCATTGAATTGTGTTCCACCTTTGGTTGTTTTGACCTTGGAGAAATGTTGATGAACAAATTCACTCACAACTTGTAACGGTATCATATTTCACCTACCTGTTGTTCGTGGAGAAGTCGTTTTCTTTTATCTCAAACAGGTCATCATCGAGAATAGGTGAAGATGTTGTTTCCTGTCTTTGCTCCGGTCTGGAAGACACACTTCCCTCAAATCCGGTTGGTACAGGCATATCTGATACAATATATGCGGTAGAAAGTGAACCGTTATAGAGCATATACATTGAAGGGTCCATAACATAGACTCCACCATTATTCACTATTCTACCTTCCTGTCCGGTAACACGGGGAGCGTCATCAGCGGGGCGAGCAAAGACAACTTCAACGTTTTCATCGTAGTTATGATGTTCATATACAGGTCTTGGTCGATGATGTAGGGGATGTCTGTTGTGGAGAATGTTGGTTAGAACATCTCTCCAAGATAGGTCGTTCAGAAATTTTCTCTTTTTTCGAAAGATATACATAACAAATTACTCCTTACAAATTGTTGATTAGTCCATTGATTCAAAGTCCTCACAATCAAACTCGAATGGCGTATACAGCAACGCCTTCTTGATGTTTGATTCTTTGAAATGTCCGTTCTTACAGTAGACAGACCCTTTCAAGGTCTTACAATGATAACAATTCAGGCAAGACGGCAAACAATCAGATTCATTTTTCATCTGTAATGAGAATAAAAAATTTTTCATATTCTTCTTATGACTCTATATCCGGCATTTTCTAATATATTTAGAGGAAGAGAGCAATAATCTATTTCTTTTTCTGAAAGAATATTTACTATTGCCTTCTCTTGAATAAAATATTGTTCTCCTAAATCAAAATATTTTACATAATAATCTCCAAACTTGGACGATATTTCTTCAGTAGGAAATAAAACCTCCACGGAATCATAAAACCAAAATCTCTTATTTGGCCGAATATTTTCTTTTATCCATTTTACATTTTCGAGACTTTCTTCAAGTGTTTTTTGATTTACATATGGAAATCTGCTCATCATCGTGATCTCCATCATCCCGCCCTTTTCATTTATTATCTTGATGATCTCAAGAGCAGTTTTTATATCAATACCCTTGTTTATTTTATCCGATACAGTTTGTGAAAATGTTTCCAAACCAATAAGAAAGAGAATATTGTCAAGTCTTTTAGCTTTTTCCACAACATTCTTTATATCTTTATCACCTCTTATATATACACGAAATATCGTGTTTTTATTATCCTGCCTTACACACTCAATGAGGTCCTGAAGTTCATATGACGGCATGGAACCAAATCGAAAATGAACAAGTGTTGTTCTATCATATATTGGAAGTTGAGAATAAACAATCTTGATATTTCTCGTATCCATCTCTGAATGTGTTGTTTTACAAAAAACACATTTTCCCCAATAACAATTTGTTCCACAAGATGCTCCATATCCTATCGTCGGATTTATCAAAAGACCTTTTTGTTCAGCATTCGATAACCATTCATTCCAATATGGTGTAAAAATATTGTCTCTTTCAAGACCAAGATATTCTTCGAATTGACCTCGAAAGATGTTGACCTTTGGAAGAAATTTTTCAAAGAACTGATCACTAAAAAGTCGTGTTATTGGCCCCCCAATGATCCACCTTTTATCATATATCTTCTGGAAGAATATCAGTTCACCAGAAGTAATAGCTGTTGTAAATATTCTATCATAAGGTTCGAGAAGATTTTTTATCACATTTATATCTTCATCTTCGAAAAAGAAAAAGAAATCGCCATCAACCTTATGTGCAATAAACGAAAACCCATTGAAGATTTCCGTTCTCTTATTATGATTCTTTACTATGGTTACAAAAGCATCTTTCATTCTTCATTGAACAAAGGAACTCTTTTTATCGCATCTTCCACGACCAGACTACGCACGTCTGACGGGAGAAGATTAATGAATGTCTTCAATTCTTTTATTGACCCGTCTTGTTGGAGCATTCGGGCCATGACCATGACCACTTGAAACGGTGTCCATGTATTATCCATTTTCTGAACACCATAATAGAATTTTCTCAATCCTCTTTTCAGAGCCTGCGAAACTGCTTGTCGTGATATACCCAGCTGTCGTGCTATCTCCGATGATTTCTCATCGTGTTGGACAGCTATTGAGTATTTCTCATAGATGGTTTTGGATTTCCTCTCCTCTCTCTTGGGTTTACGATTCAACGTCCTTTTCAACATATTTCAATCCTCTACACATATGTATTTCCCCTTTCTATTATGACATCTTGTCGATGTATCTTTTCAGGTTGTCTGCAATCTCATCATTGTTATCCGCTTCTATGCCCAGCTTGGCAAGAAAGGTGATATACTCATCCGGTATCTCTGGAATGTCCTCTTCATCATAGTTTGTGAATATATGATAAAGAATTTGTGCAGCCTTCACTCTATCAGAAGGAAGTTTTGGAAACTTGATTCCCTGTGATTTCTCTTGTCTTGTAACGGCTGCTCTACGGGAAGCGGGAAGTCTCTTGTCGGCATCTGCCTTGATTTTTTCCTTATACTCATCAGGAAAGAGATTGAAGAAGTTTGCAGCATCATCATCTTCAACTTCGAACATCTCCATCATTTCCTGTGCAATCTCAAATGGCGAGTATTCTGGATGAAGTTTTCTCGTAGCGTCATAAGACTTTGCCATCGCTCGCTTGAGAGTTTGAGATACATTCTGTCTCGTCATTCCCAACGCACGGGCAACTTCTTCTCCCGACCTACTACCTTCAAGAATCTTTCTGATTTTAGACATATATACCTCTCATAATGAAAGTATTTTATTATACTATATTTATGAGTCGTTGTCAAGAACAAGCTGATTCAGAGCAATTCAGACAGGTCTTACAACCTTCTATAATTATTACAGAATATGTTCCACATTTCGTGCAGAATAATTTATCGTCAGTATAGTTTTCTTCTACTGGTTCAGACTTGTCTGTATAATACCTTTCTAGAAGCTTTGCCAGACCATCTGGTATAGACAAAATCTGTGCTGGTTTCTTGTCTGTTTCCTCAAATCTAAACCACCAAGGTCTATCTGAATTAATACCTTTCATTGTTTTGATGATTTCCTCTACAGGAACACCATGCTGAAGGGCTATGGAAATAGACCTACCTAATGCTTCCGTAAATACATTGAACAATTGTCCTGATTTACCCATCGTCATAAAGATTTCGACGGGACGATTGTTGTGTGATGTTACAGTTACATATAGTTTACCATTTCCTGTTTCCAATGTATACACTTGAGCAGGAAGTTTCGATGGTCGAACAAAATTGGATTGAACCTCCACACCGGCCTGTTTGAATGTAATTGGTTGTTGTCTCTTACATCCATCACGATAGATGGTAATACCCTTCAATCCCTTCTCATATGCATATTTGTAAAGCTCGGACACTTCTTCCTGTGTCGTGGTATTCGGAAGATTTACCGTGCTCGAAATTCCAGAGGAACAATATTTCTGAAGGGATGCTTGAATGTCTATACGGTCACGGTATCGAATATCATGTGCAGTTACGAACACATCACGAACCTTCTTGGGAACACCGTGAAGACCCTTCAAGGAACCACCGTTTGCACGGATTTTATCCAACAGGGTTTCGTTATACCATTCTTCTTTTTCAAATCTTTTCTTGAATACTGGATTGACGATGTTGATTGTCTCTCCGGTTTCAGACAATGTTTTCTGGAACACAAGACCGAAAGCCGGTTCGATTCCATAGGAAGCATCTGCGGTCAGAGCAGTAGTATTATGTGTAATAAATCCATTAGCAATATAAGTATGATTTTCGTCTGCCACTTCAAGGTCATGAACCTCTTTATTAACATTGTATTCAATCTTTTTAATTTTTTGTAGATACAGGTCATTTTTAACAAACCAATTCCAATTTTCTTGTGGAATCAGATGTTCATAAATCTGTCTTGTTATGAAAGACATATTATCATATAATACTATCTTTTTTCTTCTCTTCTCAAAGAAAATTCTCTCTTCTTCTGTAATTAAAACATAATCCCTGTAACTATATGTTGCAGGACTGTCAATTTGAAACTCTTTACCATAAAGTTCTTTATAAAGTTTCAAAGAATAATATTCCCCGATTGAGATAGAATAAGACAAGTTAATATTTTGTAATTGCCTATTTTCAATAAACATCTTTTTCATTGGTAAATATGTTGACACACAAGAAGGATATCCCAATCCTAATAACATAATCTGAACTGTTTTTGCCATCTCTTCGGAGATAGTCTTGAAATTAATTTCACCTCTATTTTTTCTTATACATCCATCACCTTCAAGATATCCCCTTATAAAAGAAAGTTGTGTTTCTCTGTCACTATCCAAAATAACAGAGGGAACAAATGTATTTTTTGCGCCATTTTTTATACTGTTCAATCTATTAAATTCTTCGAATACATCTTTAGAATTAATTTCTATATTTCCATATTTTTCTGTTCTTTTTCTGTAAATGACATTAATATTATTACCAAAAATCTCTTTCAATAATGATATGATATAATTTTTTGATTCTTCGGTGACGGAAAAATGAAGATTTTTGCCTCTACCACTAGTTGTCCACCAACCATCTGCCATGTAGAAGCCTAATAGTTCTGCCATTGAAGTGGAAACTTTTTTATTATTTGAGTTGTTAAACCCCCTCTTCATTACAACAATATCGTTTTCTTGAAGCTCAGAAAGTGTTTTCCAGACATAACTTCCATTTGTCAATGTTCTTATTTTATGGTTATATGTTCCTTCAATTTCATATCCTTGATTTGTTGTCAATTTTATTGTATTCGCAATACCCTGATTGAAATATCTGATTATGTCAGTAACACCATCATCAGATACGGTCTTTATTGGACCATTTGATAGTGCATCTCTATAGTCAGATATCTTTTTCATTCCCTTTTCTGAAGAAACCAATGTTTTGCCAACAAGACATCCTGTTGGAGGACAGGTAGTGAACTGGATATTACGGACACCATATTTTCGAACTTTTTTCATAACTTTTTCATTATTACCAGTATGTTCGGAAAGAATGGCAATAACATCGTCCTTTACCTTGTCATAATCGTGGAATGGACCTCTTTCTGCTGCAAGGTCTGCACTCTTTTCCACACATGCTGTGGTAATGGTCATCATAATGGACTCCGCCATTGATTTACCATCGTTTCCATCATACTTGACATCCATTTCGAAAAAAGCATCCGCAAGGCCCATAATACCGATACCTACAGGACGGTATTTCAATACATTCTCCTTGAACCTTTCATCGGGGAAAATCATCTTGTCGATAATATTATCCATCAGGCCCATAACATCATAAGCGGTTTTATACAGGGCGTCAAAATCCATTTTCCCGTCCTTGACAAACTTTGCAACATTGATGGAACTCAAATTACAGGATGTGAAGGGCCATAGAGGCTGCTCGCCGCAATTTTTTATGCAAATTCCAGAAGATGATATACTATCTTTATTTGTAATGATATGATAATTATGATTATCATCAACAGTAATGTTAT
>Ga0116185_1004129_pt1 | contig 12040 bp, 9 predicted proteins | sample AD_JPNNA7_MetaG_FD_89754 | JGI IMG/M metagenome (GOLD analysis project Ga0116185, IMG submission 89754) | Active sludge microbial communities of municipal wastewater-treating anaerobic digesters from Japan - AD_JPNNA7_MetaG | ecosystem: Engineered > Bioreactor > Anaerobic > Digestate | place... | reverse complement strand
CTGCCTCGACACGTGTCACGCCTGGGCGGGCGGCAACGACCTCGCGGACGTCGTCGACAGGGTCCGGGCGATCACGGGACGCATCGACCTGGTGCATGCCAATGACTCGCGCGATGTCTTCGATTCAGGCGCCGACCGGCACACCAATTTCGGGACGGGGCACATCGACGGGACGGCTCTGGCCGACCTCGTGCGCGCTGCGGGGGCGCCCGTGGTCTGCGAGACCCCGGGTGGCGTCGAGGGCCAATCGGCCGACATCGAGTTCCTGCGGGCCCGCGTCTGAAGACGACGGCTCAGACCGGGTGGCGCCAGATCGAGACATGGGCCTCGCTCTCGGCAGTGAAGGGCTCACGTGACCAGCCGGCGTACCTGCTCTCGAGTTCCATCCCGGCGAGTTGCGCCATCAGGTCGAGTTCGCTGGGCCAGACGCAACGGAAGTTGTGGGTGCCGCGGTGATAGGAGCCGTCGGCCTGCCGGGTGAAGTGGTGCGAGATGGCCTGCTGGGTCACCAGGTCGTAGGTGTCGAAGCCGAGGTGCCGCTCGGAGAGGTCGAACGGGACCGCTGCTTGGCCCGGAGGCAGCCGTCGGAGAGAAGGCACACCGACCTCGATGACGAAGCGTCCGCCGGGGGTCAGGTGCCGAGCGGCGTTGCGGAAGCAATCGACCTGCTCGGCTTGGGTGCGGAGGTTGCCGATGGTGTTGAAGACGAGGTAGACGAGCGAAAACGAGCCCGACACAAGGGTGCTCGCCATGTCCCCCGGGATGACCGGCAGTTCGGGCGCCTTCTCGTGCAGCACGTCGATCATGGGCTGCGAGCACTCGAGACCGGTGACGGACAGGCCGCGAGCTGCCAGTGGGATGGCCACGCGGCCGGTCCCGATCGCGAACTCGAGGACCGGCCCGGGTCCCGCGAGTTCCGCCAGGAGATCGACGGTCGGGTCAAGGACCTGGGGCTCGAACATGGCCGCCACCGCCACGTCGTAACGGGCAGCGTCGTCGGCATCCCACAGATCACTGCTCGTCATGGCTCGACTCTGGCGCAGCAGGATGCCTCGTTGCCACCGGTTTTCAGACGAGCGTTTGCGTTCCGCAAGTCTCCGGGCGCGTTCGGTGTCTCACGACGACGTCCACGGGCAGGTCAGGGGCAGACCCTGCACTGACAGCGCTCCGGTCAGTGGCCGCGGATGGTGTCCCGCTTGGCGCGGTTGTCCCGTGGGGACGCCAACTCGCGGGCTTTGGTGAGCTGCCGGCGCAGGTCGGCGCTGACGTCGTTGAGCGCGGCCCGCAGGTCGGGCTCGCGCGAGGTGGCCACCAACCGCTTCTTACCCGGCACCCACGCCTCCAGCGTGACCGTCTGGCCCGGCGCCTCCCGATCCTTCACGCTGAGTTCCATCTCCCAGGCGCGGTCGAGTTGGTCGAACCGGCCGAGCGCCTGCGCCAGCGTGTCGCCGACCAACTCCCGGTCACTCTCGCCGAAGCCGCCGCCAAAGCGAACCTTTCCCACCAGGTCGCTGCTCACTCAGGCCACCTCGTCGTCCGCGTCGGCATCGGGCGCCAGCAGCGCCTCGTGCACGTGATCCGGTCGATCGGGGGTGTCGTGGTCGTGCCCGCGGCTCTGCTCCGGAGGCGCGGATCCAACATGCTCGGAGACCTCGAGCGCCTCCTGCCCACCGGGCGGCTTCTGGTCGGTTTCACTCAACTGTCCGCGGCCGCTTCGGTTGAGTCGCGAGTCAACTGGCCTGCTCATGGCTCTCCTTCGGTGGTGTCTCTCCCTTCGTGAACGAACACCCTCCAGCGAGGGTTCCTTGATCACCAGTTCCGCTTCTTCCCAACGCAATTCGCTCGAGAAAGGTTGTCGTCGACTCGCGAAGGCCCCTTGCTCAACGCCACCTCCGATTCGATGTATCTCCCGACCGGAACCTGGGCACCGGATACATCGAATCGACCCGGCCCTGGACGGTCAGACGTTGCGGCGGTACTGGCCCCCGACCTCGAAGAAGGCGTCAGTGACCTGCTGCAACGAGCACACCCGCGCGGCATCCATCAGGACGGCAAAGACGTTCTCACCACTCACGGCTGCCTCCTTGAGCCGGGTCAACGCCTCCTCCGCCTCGAGCCGGTGGCCGTCGCGATAGGCGCGGACCCGCGAGAGCTGTGACTCCTTCTCGGACTCCGAGGCGCGCGCCAACTCGACGTGCTGCGGGGTGCCGTCGTCGGCGGCCGGGTTGCGGAAGGTGTTGACGCCGATGATCGGCAGCGAGCCGTCGTGCTTGCGGTGCTCGTAGAGCATCGACTCGTCCTGGATCCGACCGCGCTGGTAGCCGGTCTCCATCGCCCCGAGCACTCCCCCGCGCTCGTTGATCCGGTCGAACTCGGCGAGCACCGCCGCCTCGACGAGGTCGGTGAGCTCGTCGATGATGAACGACCCCTGGAGCGGGTTCTCGTTCATCGCCAGCCCCCACTCGCGGTTGATGATGAGCTGGATGGCGAGGGCCCGCCGCACCGACTCGGCCGATGGCGTCGTCACGGCCTCGTCAAAAGCGTTGGTGTGCAACGAGTTCGCGTTGTCATAGATGGCGATGAGCGCCTGCAGCGTCGTGCGGATGTCGTTGAAGTCCATCTCCTGCGCGTGCAAGGAGCGGCCGCTCGTCTGGACGTGGTACTTGAGCTTCTGCGACCGCTCGTTGGCGCCGTACTTCTCCTTCATCGCGATCGCCCAGATCCGCCGCGCGACCCGCCCGATGACGGAGTACTCGGGGTCCATGCCGTTGGAGAAGAAGAAGGACAGATTCGGCGCGAAGTCGTCGATGTCCATCCCTCGCGCGAGGTAGCTCTCGACATAGGTGAACCCGTTGGCCAAGGTGAAGGCGAGCTGGCTGATGGGGTTCGCCCCGGCCTCGGCGATGTGATAGCCCGAGATCGACACCGAGTAGAAGTTGCGCACCCCCTTCTCGATGAACCACTCCTGGATGTCGCCCATCATCCGCAGCGAGAACTCGGTCGAGAACAGGCAGGTGTTCTGCCCCTGGTCTTCCTTGAGAATGTCCGCTTGGACCGTGCCGCGAACGTTGTGGAGCGCGTATGCCGTGAGCTCCTCCCGCTCGGCACCGCTGGGCTCCCGGCCCTCCCGGGCTTCAAAAGCAGAGACCTGCTGGTCGATGACCGTGTTGAGGAAGAAGGCGAGGATCGTCGGCGCCGGGCCGTTGATCGTCATCGACACCGAGGTGGTGGGCGCAACGAGGTCGAAGCCGTCGTAGAGGGCCTTCATGTCGTCGAGCGTGGCGACCGAGACACCGGAGGTGCCGACCTTGCCGTAGATGTCGGGGCGCGGGTCGGGGTCGCGGCCGTAGAGGGTGACCGAGTCGAAGGCCGTCGACAGACGGGTCGCCGGCTGGCCCTCGGAGACGAGCTTGAAGCGCCGGTTGGTGCGGAACGGGTCGCCCTCGCCGGCGAACATGCGGGCCGGGTCCTCGTTGTCGCGCTTGAACGGGAAGACCCCGGCGGTGAAGGGGAAGTAGCCGGGAAGGTTCTCACGACGCAGGAAGGTGAGCAGGTCACCCTGGTCGTGCATCCGCGGCAGCGCGACCCGACGAATCGGGTTGCCCGACAATGACTCCTTGACCAGCGCCGTGTGCAACTCCTTGTCGCGGATCTTCACGACGTGCTCGTCCCCGGAGTATGCCTCGACGATGGCCGGCCACTGCTCGAGCAGGCCACGCACATCCTTCGGCAGCGCTTCCTCCGCTTCGCTGATCAGGCCAACCAGCTCGTCGGACGCCTTCTCTCCCAAGGCCTCCTGCGCGGTGGCGAGGTGTTGCGCCCGACGGGCGGAGACGGCATACGCCTCGGTCTTCTCGTGGTAGCCGCGGATGGTCTCGGTGATCTCGGAGAGGTAGCGCACGCGCGAAGACGGGACGACCTGTCGCAGGACCGACGAGTGCCGCACGTCGACAGCGGGCAGGACGCCCTCGGACAGGGCAAGGCCCTTGTCGGACAACAGGGTTCGCAGCTCCTGATAGAGCGCCGTCACGCCGTCATCGTTGAAGGTCGCCGCAGAGGTGCCGAAGACGGGCATGTCCTCGGGCTTCTTGCCGAAGGCGTTGTGATTGCGAACCAACTGGCGCCCCACGTCACGCAGGGCGTCCATCGCACCGCGCCGCTCGAACTTGTTGATCGCGACGACGTCGGCGAAGTCGAGCATGTCGATCTTCTCGAGCTGGCTGGCTGCGCCGTATTCGGGCGTCATGACATAGAGCGAGACGTCGGCGAAGTTGGTGATCGCACCATCGCCCTGGCCGATCCCGGGAGTCTCGATGATGACGAGGTCGTACGCCGCGGCCTTGAGGATGGTGACGACCTGGGCGAGCTCGTCGGGGACCTCGCGCCCACCGCGGGTGGCGAGCGAACGGAAATAGACGCGATCGCCATCGAGCGAATTCATCCGGATCCGGTCGCCGAGCAGGGCGCCGCCACCCTTGCGGCGGGTTGGGTCGACAGCGACGACCGCGACCCGCAGTTTGTCCTGCTGGTCGACCCGGAAGCGCCGCACCAACTCATCGGTGAGCGAGGACTTGCCCGACCCACCCGTGCCGGTGATGCCAAGGACCGGGGTGGTCCGCCGCTGGGCCGCCACCTGCAATTCCTCGAGGTCCGACGCGGAGAGACGACCCAACTCAGCCGCCGAGATGGCGCGCGAGACGGCCGATCGATCGCCGGTCAGCACGCCCTGGACGTCGACTCCCCTGACCTCGGTCACGTCGAAGTCGCAGTCCTCGATGACCTGGTTGATCATCCCGACCAGGCCGAGCTTCTGGCCGTCCTCGGGGCTGAAGATGTGGACGCCGGACTTCTTCAGGCGGTCGATCCCGTCGGCGACGATCACACCGCCACCACCCCCGACGACCTTGACGTGGCCGGCGCCGGCCTCCTTGAGCAGCTCGACGAGGTATTCGAAGTACTCGACGTGCCCGCCCTGGTAGGACGAGACCGCCACCCCCTGGGCGTCCTCCTCGATCGCCGCATCCACGACTTCCTGCACGGAGCGGTTGTGGCCGAGGTGGATGACCTCGGCACCCTGGCTCTGCATGATCCGCCGCATGATGTTGATCGACGCGTCGTGGCCGTCGAAGAGGCTGGACGCGCTGACGATGCGCACCGGGTTGGCAGGGACGTGCAGTTCGGGCTTGGCCGGCTGGGTCATCGATGACTCCTCGTGAGGGCTGTTCCAAAAATAGTAGGACGTCCTAGTACTTACTCGCGAGTCCGCTCTCCCCACGATCCTCCCGCGCTGGCAGGATCGGCGCCATGGGGCCACACACGACAGCACCGGGGTCGGACGCCGCACCCGGAGGTGCCGACGCCTTCATCGAGCAGGCCAGGCGGATCGGTGCCGAGGGTGGCTACCGGCTCGAAGTGACGCCCAAGGGCTTCACCTGGCGCCACCCTCACCGCCCCCAGTGGTGCATGGTCACCCTCGACGAAGGCCGCCACATCTTTCGGATCACCGAGGCTGCGCCGGGCTTTCGCGGGCAGACGTGGTCCAAGGACTTCGCGGCCACCATCGGACTGGACGGGATCAGCGCGTCGACCTGGGCAGCAGTCAATCCCCGCTCGGTGATCCAACTCATCGGGCGCGAACTCGGGTGGACCGAACGCAAGCCGGCCGCCGTCCTCTTCGCCATGGTCATGGCCGCCATCGGCGCTGGTGGAGCCGTCGTCGCGATCATTGCGCTGTTGTTCGGCTGGCTGACAGGCCGCTTCTGAGCCGGCTCAGTTCTCGCAGGTCCAGACGTAGGGATCGATCGAGCAGGCGGCCTGCAACCAATACGCGGGAGCATCGAGGTAGTCGTCCGGGATCGTGAACAGCGGCACATCGGCCATCAACCGGCGCCATGACTCCGCGCGGTGCAGGCAGGACAGACGTTCCGCGGCAGGAAGCAGTCGGCGCAGATCGGTCTCCGTCCCGAACTCACTCCAGTGATCGAGATAGGCCTCGACAATCCGTTCGTATGCCGGGTCGCCGGGTCCCGACCCGAGCCGCCTCCGCGCATTCCAACAGAGCAGCCGCAACGTTGCGAAGGGATGCGACCAGAGCGCATCCCCCAGGTCGATGACGGCCACGCGTGGGGCTACCTGGGCTGCCACCCCTGAGGACCCCAACCCCGAGGGCACTGGTGGACGGAAGGCATTCCACAGGTGGAGGTCGTTGTGCTCCAACGACTCCGGGATCCCATCCACCTCCAGCCGCGCGGCGGCCTCACCCAATCGGGACAACCCGGCGTCAACCATGCGTCGGCCGTCGGCATCCAGCCTGCGCCCGTCCTCCATCGGAAGGCCGGCCAGTTGATCAGCGAGCGCCACGGCATACGCCATCGCATTGCCGTAGTCGAAGGACGGGACGCCGGCGGCCCACATGTCCCGGGCGCGACCCTCGAGCGTGCGCTGCAGCCCGGCATACGATCCGGCGAGCTCAGCGAGCGCAGCCCCAGCGGCCGAATCCGACTGCAACGCAGGGTCCTCGGCCAGAGGGCTGCCCAGATCACGGGTGAGCAGCCAGCCACGCACATCATCGGTGGCCACGACGGGCGCCACCTGGCCCGGCGCCACCTGATCGATCGTCCGCACGAGGGCCGCCTCGAAGGACTGGGAGGGTGCGTTCTCCTTGAACCACATCACCCCTTGGTCGGTCGACACCCGGCGGACCACGGCCCAGAAACGGTGATGGGTGGTCTCGATCGGGCCACTCACTCGGGCGCCGACCGTGAGCGCCGCCTCGTGGATCCACGCGTCCGTGTCGGCGAGCCACTGCTCACTGGACCAGAGGGCGAGCAGATCCTGAGGTCCGGTCGCCTCAGTCACGACGACGTCCCGATGCGATCCACTCGATCGCCTCCGCGTAGCCGGCGACACCCCGGCCGATGACCTGATGGTCCGTCACGTCCGTGAGGAAGGAGTGATGACGAAACGGCTCGCGAGCATGGATGTCGCTGATGTGGACCTCCACCACGGGCACCTGAACGGCCGACACGGCATCACGGAGGGCGATCGACGTGTGCGTGTAGCCGCCGGCGTTGAGGACGATCCCGGCAATGCCGCGACGCCCTTCCTGGACCCAGTCGATCAGGAGACCCTCGTGATTGGACTGGCGGTGCTCGACGGACAGACCCGCCTTCGACGCGGTGTCGATGCACAGCGCCTCGACATCGAAGAGGGTGGACGCGCCGTAGATCTCGGGCTGGCGCTCACCGAGCAGATTGAGGTTGGCCCCGTTGATCACGAGGACAGTGGTGTCATCCATGCGTTGAGTATGCCGAGTGGTCGCGTCGGCAGGTAGCGTCCCCGTCGTGAGTGGGCTCATCATCCACGAGTGGATCGAGGAGAACGGTGGCGCCGAGAAGGTCGTCGCCGCGATGGTCGATGCCTTCCCCGGCGCAGACCTGCTGGCCCTGTGGGAGGACGCCCCCGGAGCCGTCGGCACGACAAGCGTGAGGGAGTCCTGGCTGTCCCGGAGCCGCCTGCGCCATCACAAGGCCTTGGCCCTGCCTGCCATGGCACCGACCTGGCGTTGGACCGTTCCTGCTCGACCTCGTTATGACTGGTTCCTCGTGTCATCCCATCTCTTCGCCCATCACGCTCGCGGCCGAGGACTCAATCGCGACGTCGCGAAGTTGGTCTATGTGCACTCACCAGCGCGCTACCTCTGGGTGCCCGAACTCGACACGCGTGGAGCTTCGCTCCCAGTGCGCACCGCCGCGTCCGTGCTCAAACCCCTGGATCGGCGTCGGGCGGGCGAGGCCACCGCACTGGCCGCCAACAGCGCCTATGTGCGCGAGCGGATCGCAACGACGTGGGGGCGAGCTGCCGAGGTGATCCATCCACCGGTCGACATCACCGAGATCCAGTCGGTGGCGGACTGGTCGACGGTGGTGTCAGCCGACGAGCACAGGCTGCTCGACTCCCTCCCCCCGACCTTTCTCCTCGGCGCCTCACGCATGGTGCCCTACAAGCGGCTGGACCTGGTCATCCGCGCCGGAGAGGTGAGCGGACTCCCCGTCGTGATCGCTGGCGGCGGCCCCGACGAGGCGCGGTTGCGGGAAGTTGCCGCCCGCGCGCGAGTCCCGGTGACCTTCACCGGCAGGCCCTCGACTCCCCTGCTGCGTGCCCTCTGTCAACGCTGTGCCGCCTTCGTCTTTCCCCCCATCGAGGACTTCGGGATCATGCCGGTCGAGGCGATGGCGGCCGGGGCACCGGTGGTGTGCCACCGAGTCGGCGGCGCCGTGGAGTCCCTCTCGGTGGCAGGGATAGGGGCTGCGGTCGACGCAGAGGATGACGACGACCTCGCGGCGGGGGTGCGGTCGGTGCTGGACTCCGGGCTGCGAGTGCCTCGTCAGGCCATGCAACGGTTCTCGCGCGAGCGGTTCATCGACGAGATCCGTGATTTCGTCACGCGTCACACGCAGGCTCCCTCCTGACCCTCTATGTGGGCGCTGCGGCCCGAGGCCGCGAGAACCCGCACGCGGCAAGGGGATTCAGTCCATGGTGCTCGTGGACCCGTACTGAGTCAGGCAATCGACCGTGGCCGCTTCGAGCCCGACCAACGCCTCCTGCCGCCGCACCTCACCAAGGTTCCAGGAGGCCCAGTGGCGCGGCTCCGAGGCACCTCGACCGGTCAGCGCGCAGGCAGCGATATCTGCCGGGAAGTTGGCCCGGATCGCCTCGGCACCATCGGGAGCAAGCTGCTGCAGATAGGCCACATCCACCTTCTGGGTCTGCTCGTAGCGCGTGGCATTGAGTTCGACGACCCGCGCATCCATGTTCACGAGGGGCTGGAGCAGCATCAGGCCGGACGCCGCGAAGGCTGCGGTCCGCGCCGCACCCCACCAGGTCCAGCCGAGCGCCGCGGCGCCGACCAGACCCAGCACCAAGGCCAGCCACAACTCGGCCAGTGCAGCACCCACCCGAGCGGTCGTGAATCCGTAGGCGTCCTGATAGAGCCATAGCCGGTGAAGTGCCGAGGCGACCACGAGCAGCGCGAGCGCCACGAGCGCCATAACGGTGCCGCGCTTGACCCGACGGTCCGAGTCGGTGGCCTCTGGGGCGAAGAAGCGCACCAAAGCGAGAACGACGGTCGTGAGAGCCGTGACCACGCACAGCTGCCCGAAGCCCTGCCGCGCATACTCGGCATACGTCAGGCCGGCCGTCTTGAGCACATGCTCGCTCCCACCGAACAAGGCACTGGCCTGCGCCGCGAGGAAAACGAGGAAGAGCACGATCACCGCCCCCACGGGCAACAGCCATTCGAACCGATGACGGACCGGGCGCCGCTCCAACGGCTTGGTGGGATCCACCGTCGGAGGATTGAGGGCCACATACGCAGCGGTCAGGGCGAGGCCGGTGACGAAGACCCAGATGAAGCCGCGTCCGATGATCTCGTCCCAGCGCCAGTCCGGGATCAGGCTGGAGACCCAAGAGCCCATGATCGCGTCGGCCGACGCGAAGAGGGCACCGAAGATCAACACCCCGAGGAAGGTCGCGGCCACTGCCCGCAGGATCGACCAGATGTTGCGACGCTTGCTCACCACACCCAGAGTCCGCCCAAGCAGGGGCAGGCCACGCGCCGCCGCGAGCACCCATGACATCGCTGACACGAGCAGCCCGAACAAGGTCCGGGCCTTGGTGAAGGCCGACATGAAGAGGGGGACGGCGAGGATCAAGCCGAGAACGGGCAGGCCCGGCTCCGCACGGACTGTGAGGAGGGCGGCACCCACGAGGCAGAGCGCCCAGACCGCGAGCGCCCACGGCGAGCGCCAGGCGCGGGACACGACGAACGCCAGAGAGCCGCCCAGAGCGAGCACAAGCGTGGCCGCGATGCCCATGCCGTTGGTCCAGGGCAGGACGATGGCCGCACCCACGCCCAAGAGCGCTGCGGCAGAGAGGATGCCGACTTGCGGACGAGAGTCCCGCTCGGGCCACAAGGCCCCCCAGAAGTCGCCAGTCGGTCGAGACGGCGGCACCGGCGGGTTCACCGGGACGGCGGGCACCACAGGGGGCCGAGGCGGCGTGGGCAGCTCGGGAGACAGGGACTGGGTGGGCATGACTTTTTCCTCCGTATGCCGGGTGGTTGCCTGGGCGAGCGAAACTCGGGGATCGATGGGGGTCTCGATCACCCGCGCGGTCGGGGTCAGGGACGGGGCAGGGGCCGGGGCCATGGGGAGACGGACACGCAGATGCGCGCCCTCCGCACTGTCCGGGGCGTCGATGCGACCCCCGTGCAGTTCACAGATCCAGCGGGCGATGGCCAGCCCCAGGCCGGAACCTCCGGTGGAGGTGTCCGCTGAGCCGAAGCGCTCGAAGAGCCGATCCCGTTGTGCCGCAGGGATCCCCGGGCCCTGATCACGAACATCGAGGACCCAGTGGTCACCTTCCTGCTCCGCGCTCAATCGCACGGTGCCGCCGGCGGGGCTGTGCCGATCGGCGTTGTCGACGAGGTTGATGACGACCTGAGCCAGCCGACCCACGTCGGCCTGGACGGTGAGGTCGGCCGGGGTCACGGAGATCTCGTGGACCACGCCGCGAGAGCGCAACTCGGCCTCGGCGACACAAGACGCGAGGAAGTCGGCGAGCGGCACGGCGCTGAGGTCGAGGGCTGCCGCTCCCCCTTGGATGCGCGAGAGGTCGAGCAGGTCACGCACGAGATCGGAGAGGCGCTCAGCCTGCGCCAATGCCGTCCCGAGGGTGCGCTCGTCCGGTGCGACGACCCCGTCGGCGAGGTTTTCGAGGAGCGCCCGCTGGGCCGCGAGTGGCGTGCGCAGCTCGTGCGAGACCGTGGCGATCAGTGCTCGACGTTGCTCGTCGGACGTCGCCAGATCCGTGGCCATCTGATTGAAGGCGCGGCCGAGTTGCCCGACCTCGTCGGCCGAGGTGTCGGGCACGCGGATGCGATAGTTCCCCGACGCCATCGAGCCAGCAGCCGCAGCCATGGCACGCAGCGGTGCGGTCATCCCCCGCGCCAGCCACCAGGTGACGGCGAGCGCGGCGACCATCGTCACGGGCACCGAGACGAGGCTGGGCACGCCCGCACGGCGACCCAACGCAGAGACGACGGCGGCGGCCACGATGCTCGCGATGACGAGGAGGGCGAGCTTGACCTTGATCGAACCGACGGCATCGAGTGGTCGATCGCGGTTGAGGCGAGGCGCTGCGTCGCTCATCGGACCTCCTCCAGGGCATAGCCGACGCCGTGCACCGTGCGGATGCGATCGGCGCCGATCTTCGAGCGCAGGGACTTCACGTGCGAATCCAAGGTGCGAGTGCCGTAGGCATCGGCCCAGCCCCAGACATCCCGGAGAAGGTCTTCTCGGGGGAAGACCCGACCGGGGGCAGCGGCCAGGGTCGCGACGAGATCGAACTCCAGCGGCGTGAGGTGCACTTCCTCCCCCGCCACGAAGGCACGTCGGGCGCGCCCGTCGAGGACCAGGGAGCCCACCGAGAGCTCCGTGACACGCGGCGTCGCAGACAGCTCTGCGGCCCGCTCGACGCGCCGGAGCAGCGCCTGCACCCGCGCCACGACCTCACGCATCCGGAAGGGCTTGGTCACATAGTCGTCAGCCCCGACACCCAGCCCCACGAGGATGTCGGTCTCGTCATCCCGCGCGGTGAGCATGAGCACCGGCACCGGACGGACGGCCTGGATGCGCCGGCAGACCTCGAGTCCGTCGAAGCCGGGCAGCATGAGGTCGAGCACGACCAGATCAGGAGAGTCCGCCTCGAACACCGCGACGGCCGACGGCCCGTCGAAAGCCCGCGACACGGCATACCCCTGCGCTTCGAAGCGGGCGGTGAGGGACTCGTTGATGACCTCGTCGTCCTCGACCACGAGAAGTCGGGCGAGGGACTGAGGAGTGCCCGGGATGCTCGAACTCATGGCCCTGACTCTAGGGAGCCCCGAGTGGGCGCCGCTCGCGGGAAATGTGCGGTTCCTGTGAAGGTCCCAGACAGTCGAGTGAACTGTGTCAGGCGGGGCAGGCGTGTTGGGAGCGGT
>Ga0116185_1004127_pt1 | contig 12042 bp, 7 predicted proteins | sample AD_JPNNA7_MetaG_FD_89754 | JGI IMG/M metagenome (GOLD analysis project Ga0116185, IMG submission 89754) | Active sludge microbial communities of municipal wastewater-treating anaerobic digesters from Japan - AD_JPNNA7_MetaG | ecosystem: Engineered > Bioreactor > Anaerobic > Digestate | place... | reverse complement strand
GGCTGGACAAGATGATCGAGGCGGGCGTCGTGCTCGTCGGGGGCCACAGCGTGGAGGACGACGAGCCGAAATACGGCCTCTCCGTGACGGGCGTCATCCACCCCGACCGGGTCCTGCGCAACCGGGGCGGCAGACCCGGCGACAGGCTGATCCTGACCAAGGCGCTCGGCACGGGCATCGTCAGCACGGCGATCAAGGGGGAGGAGGCCGACCCGGGCCTCGTCGAGAAGGCCGTCCGGGCCATGACGACCCTGAACCGGCAGGCCGCCGAACTGATGACGCAGATGCCGGTCATCCACGCCTGCACGGACGTGACGGGGTTCGGCATGCTGGGGCACGCCTGCGAGATGATCGAGGGCAGCGACGTGGGGTTGAAGATCGACGCCGCCGCCGTCCCGTATTTCGAGGGGGTGAGGGAACTCGTGGAGAGCGGCTACGTGCCGGGGGGGCTCTACCGCAACAAGAACTTCCGGATGCCGATGATCGACGTCGAGCCGTCGTGCCCGGAGTGGCTGTTGGAAATCCTGTTCGACCCGCAGACCGCGGGCGGCCTGCTCATCGCCCTGCCCGCGGGGGATGCGGAAACGCTGGTCCGGCGCATGCGGGAGGCCGGAATCGGCGATGCGGCCGTGGTGGGCGAGTTCACGGCGGTGCTAAAGGGCAGGATCATCGTGATCTAAATATGCCCGGTTCATGCTCGCTCCGACCCGATGACTGCATACACATCACAATTCCGCGACCTTGGAAACGTCCGCTCAGAGAGGCGATGAACACGTCAAAGGTCCCCCAGCGCGTTTGACATCCGCGAAGGCAAACCGATCCCGGCTTCTCTATTCTTCCAAGAATCCGCGCTGCGGTTTCTTCCGGGAATATCTCGGCGAGTTCCCGCCCCAAGAGTATTTCACTGCCTAGGCCCGGGAGTCTTGCAGTCTCTCCGTTGATCAGGACAACGGTGCCCTCTGCACTGATGCCGACGACGGGAACGGGGACATCCTCAAGGATTGCCTGGGCCAGCTCCAGCGATTGCACCAGCATCTCCAACTCCTGCGTCCTGCGACACACGATTTCTTCCAGGTCTTCGTTGATTCGCCGAAGGTCCTCGTTCTGCGTCATCACCTTTTGCTGCAGTTCCCGGTTGAGACGGACAAGCGCGTGCTGTTCGAAGGCCTGGCGGATGTCGAGCTTGAAATCCTCGTCGTTCCATGGTTTGAGAAGAAACTTATAGATGAGTCCCCGGTTTACGGCTTGGGTGATCGTATCGACGTCCGTGTAGCCCGTCAGGATGATTCGGATGATATCCGGGAAATTGTCCTTCACGCGGGCGAGAAACTCAGCGCCTGACATATGCGGCATGCGTTGGTCCGCAATCACCAATCCGACCGGGTTTTCGGCTATAAGCCGAAGGCCCTCCGCCGCGTCGGTGGTCGTCAGGATCCGGTAACCCTCTCTCCGCAGGAGCCGACGAATCGCATTCAAAATATTCTCTTCATCGTCGACGCAGAGAATAATCCGGGGCTCTTCGTTCATGCGGCCATCCCTCCCATGAAGAATTGGATATGCTGCGCTCCGGGCTTTGGACCCCGCAGAAAGCCCGGTTCAGGAATTGCAGGAGTCGAACAGTCAGGGCCCCGGCCGGCATGATGAGCCGGTGCAGCCTTACGAGCGTGACATCTTCCGGCCCGAGCATTTCGTTGACCCCTGAGTGAATGGAATGAAACGCGGGAAGCGCTCTGATTTACTCAAGACGGACCAAGACCGTCTGTCGTGGCATCGACCATATCGGCCCCTCAACGTCCAGCCGTAATCGGAGATCACGCGTGGATTCAGCTCTTCGATACGTAGATGGCCTCAATGAAATCCGTCTCGTGTAAAGAACGGATCTTCTTCACATAGTTATCGGTCAGAACGGTCTGCGCCGGAAGGAGAAACCGACCGCTTGATGAGTACAACGCCCGCGACAGAGTCATGCCTCTTACGAGCTCCTCCACGCCAATCTTGCGCTCCTCCCGGTAGGACCCGCGGTCGCGCAGCAAATCGAGGAAGCGCTTCACGATGTCGGGATCGTAGGCCAGGAAGCTTTCCTTCTTGAGGTGCATGACGGCTGCCTTGCGAAACATTTCCTCATCGGCCAACTTCCCCTCGGCGAGCCGGACTGCCCGGACGGAACCGTCGAGATCGATGCGAAGCCCCGTGAACTTGTCGTATGCATCGGCCACGGCAATGATGCGCGCACCCATCGAGATCTCCTCCTCCCGCAAGTGATCCGGGTACCCCTGCCCGTCAAAGCGTTCATGATGGCACCGGATGAGGATTCCCGCATGGTCAAGCCTGCTGATGAATTGTACCGTCTCCTGCCCGATCTGCGGATGACGGCGGTAGCGCTTCTTCTCGTCCGGCGTCCATGTATCCTCCCGGTACTCCAGCAGACGGGGAGGGAAGGACAGTTTACCCAGATCGTGGAGCAGGGCTGCAATCTCCACCTGTGCGACTTCCGGCTCAGGCAGATCCATGGCACGGGCGATCTCGCCAGCCCAATGCGCCGTTCTCCGCATGTGGCCTGCTTGTGCCGGATTCTGCTTTTCTACAAGCGCCGCAAAGGCACGTACGGCGTTATACAGGTTGCTCTCCAATTCCTGGTTCAGGCGGGTCAGGTCCGTGTTCTTCTGAAGGATTTCGAGCGAGCGCTCCTCGACCCTCTGCTCCAGGGTAGTGTTCCACCGGCGAAGTGCTTCGTTCTGTTGCTTCGTCAGCTCCAGGAGCCTCTCATTCTCACGCTGCAGCTCATATTGCGCAATAGCCTGGCGTACGACGAGAAGGAGTTCCTCGTCGTTCCAGGGTTTTGTCATGTAGCGGTGGATCTCACCGCGATTGATCGCATCGATTGTTGCGTTCATGTCCGCATAACCTGTCAGCAGGATACGCACCGCCTGAGGATCGACTGCCTTTGCAGCCTCTAGGAACACCACCCCCGACATGCCGGGCATGCGCTGGTCAGAGATGATGACGGAAAAAGGCCGAATGCGGGAGTTCAGGATGGCGAGCCCCTCCTCTCCGCCCTTTGCGGTAAAGATGGCATAATTGCTCCTGCGGAACAGTCGAGACAGAGCCTTCGTGATGGATTCCTCGTCGTCGACGAGCAGGATTGCATGCTGCCGGTCCTCACCGCCGGCCGTCTGCACGTGTTGTTCGTTTCCCGAATCAGTCATGGGTTGCCTCCGTGCCCGGATCGGCGCCGGATAATCCCCCCGCGCGAATGTCGGCGAACTGCAGGTCTAGGTTCAAGAAAGCCTCAACAACCACTGGATCGAAGCTCCGCCCTGCCTCGTCGCGTATCCGCATACGAGCCTCCTCCGTCGTGAGTGCCCGCTTGTATGGACGCTCGCTTCTCAGTGCGTCGAACACATCCGCGACTGCGACGACCCTTGCCGACAGGGGGATTGCCTCGCCCTTGAGACCGCAGGGGTAGCCGCCTCCGTCCCATCGTTCATGATGGTACCGACAGATCTCCCGAGCAAGCCGGAAAAAGGGACCATCCCCCAGAAGTGCTTCCCCAAAGCGCGTATGGCGCTTTACGATCTCCCTCTCTGCTTCCGTCAGCGAGCCCGGCTTGAGCAGGATTGCGTCGGGGATCATCAGCTTGCCCACGTCGTGCATCATCGCGGCCAGGGCCAGTTGCTCCGCCTCACCATAGCCCATCCCCATTTGGAGGCCGATGCGCAGCGTGATCCGGTAGACACGGTGGATATGCATTCCCGTCGCGTCGTCCCGCGCTTCGGCGGCCTTCGCCATCATGAGAATCCCCTCCCGCAGAGCCTCGTTGAGCTGGCGCGTCCTTTCTCGAACGATCACCTCGAGCTCGGTGTTGAAGGCTTTGAGTTGCTCGTTCTGCTCGGTCGTGAGGCGCAGAAGCCGCCGATTCTCCATGATGAGACCATAGTGATCAAAGGCGCTCCGCAGCGTAGATCGAAGATCGCCAGAGATCCATGGCTTTGTCAGGTAGGCGAAAATGTGAGAATGGTTTATGGCCTTCGATGCCGCCTCGAAGGTCCCGTGCCCCGTCAAGATGATCCGAATGGTATCGGGTCGACGCCGCCGCACTTCCTCCAGGAAAGCGATGCCATCCATCCCGGGCATTATCTGGTCCGACACGACGACACCGATGTCTCGGCCCTCGAGGCAAGCGAGGCCCGAGGGGCCGTCGGTGGCCGTGAAGATCCGATAACCCTCGCCCCGTAGCTCCCGGGCGAGGCTGTTCAGGATCGCCGCTTCGTCATCCACGAGCAGCAGCGTCCTCTCCGTGAGCATCTCCCGCATGCATGCCCTCCTCGATCTGCAGTGTCTGTCGCACCCGATGGACCGGCAGGCGCAACATAAAGGTCGTCCCCTCTCCGACGCGGCTCCGTACATCGATCGTCCCCCGATGCTTCTTGACGATACCGTAAACGACGTGCAGGCCAAGCCCCGTCCCCTTTCCCGGCTCCTTGGTCGTGAAGAAGGGATCGAAGATCTTCATAAGATTCTCCTCGGGGATCCCACACCCCGTGTCGCTGATCGACACCGATACATGGTCTCCCTCGCTGCGGGTGCGGATCTCGATCTCTCCCTGTTCATCGATCGCCTGGGCCGCGTTGACCAAGAGATTCATGAAGACCTGGTTGATCTCCCGCACGGAACACTCCACCTCGGGCAGATCGCCATAGTCGCGCTTGACCACGGCCTTGTACTTGAGTTCGTTCCACACCACGTTGAGGGTCGAATCGAGGTTCTGGTTGATGTCGGCGCGTGAAAAAGCATCTTCCCCGGGATGGGCGAAATTCTTGAGATCGAGAACGATCTCCCGGATCCTCCGGGCGCCCTCCTGGGACTCCCGGATGAGCGACGGGAGATCCTCGAGCATTCCTTCCAGATCGACCTGTTTCTCCATTTCATGAATCTTCGCGACGCTGCGCTCGATCTCCGCGGGTAGCCCATGCCCCTTAGGGAATCCCTCCAGAAGCCCCATGAGTTCCCGGTATGCTCCGAAAAGAGTCTCGATGTCCCCGCAGTATTCCGCGAGGGTCTTGAGGTTACTGCTCACATAGCCCGTCGGATTGTTGATTTCGTGGGCCACACCGGCCGCCAGCTGCCCGATGGAGGCCATCTTGTCCGTATGCATCAGACGGAGCTGCATCTGCTTCCAAGCCGTCATGTCCTCCAAGACGAGGACGAACTCCCGGTCCTGGTGCACGTGCTCCACAAGGATGGGGGCCGCAGCAACACGGCAGGTGAAGGTCCGTCCGGCAGAATCGGCCATCTCGATCTCGAAGCCCTCGCGATGCATTTCTCCCCGGGAAAAGAACCGGCCTATCCGCTCCATCACCTCGCACCGGTCGCCCGATCTGCCTAAAATCTCTGCTGCGGACGCACCCATCAGCCGTTCCCGCGGCAAATCGAACAAACGCTCCGCGGCTTCGTTGGCGAAGAAAATCGACGAGCCTCGAATGCCCAGTACGGCATGGGGGATAGCGGTGAGTACGGAGTCGACCCGGGCTCGCTCGTCCGCCAGGAGCTTTTTCGCCTCCGCGAGTTCCGTGACGTCGAACGTGTGCAGCAGCGTCGCCCGTTCCCCCTCGTAGCAGATCGTGGCCGCGCTACCGATGAGATGGACCACACTCCCGTCGGGCTGCATGATGCGGAACAGGACGGGACTTGTCCGTTCCCCCCGGACCATGGCAATAAAGGCAGTGTGGATTTTCTCTCGGTCCTCAGGGTGGACGATGGAAAAGGCAGACAAGCCGATCAGGGACGAGGGTGTTCTCCCGGCGTAGATTCCCCCGATAGGGTTCACGTACTTGAAGACGCCGTGCTGAATGATGGAGGCGCCGGCGGCGGAATGTTCCGCCAGGGAGCGATACATCGCCTCCGCCTTGTTCCGTTCCGTCACATCCCGTATGACGGCCTGCAGATACATACCGCCTTTGAGGGTAATTCGGCTGAGGGTTACCTCGGCATCGAACTCGCTGCCGTCCGCGCGGCGATGGCGCCACTCGAAGCGCATTGACTCCCCATTAAGCGCTCTCGTCATGAAACGCCGCCCCATATCCGTGGACGTCTCACCGCCTGGCTGACTGGTCGGCGAATGGTACAACGGGAGTTTGCCGAGCAGCTTTTCCCGTTTGTACCCGAACATCCTTTCAGCGGCCGGGTTACAGTCGACGCAGTGTTCATCATCTAAGAGGAAGACGGCGTCGCTCGATGTCTCGAAGAGCGACCGGTAGCGCTCCTCCCGTTCCCTCACCTCCGCCGCGGCTTTATTTCGTTCCGTCACGTCGACGAAGATCCCGATGAGGCCCGACGGCTCGCCGTCGGGCCCCGGGTAAACGGCCTTATGAAAGACGACTTCCCGGAGCGAGCCATCGGCAAATCGAACCCTGCTGTCGTAGGTCTGGACCCCTCGGCTTCCTTTCGCTATGAGTTCTCGGTCCATCTCTTCGTAACGCATGGCAAGTTCTCGAGGCGCCAGGTCCCATATGCTCTTGCCGATGATTTCGCTTTTCGAACGGCCCATCGCCCGGGCGAAGGACTCGTTGCAGCCCCGGTAGAGACCGTCCATCCCCTTGTAGAAAACCGGCAGCGGTATGGTATCGAGCAGCACCTCGAGAAAGTCCGCGTGCTTTTCAAGCTTATCCTGGGCGCATTTACTCTCCGTCACGTCCCGTCCCGCTGACTGGAACTCAACGAGGCCTCCTGCCCCGTCGAAAATGGGCACGTCTCTCCACTGCACCCAGCGGGTCGCTCCCTCCCCGCCGCTCACCGCGTGTTCATAGGTCACGGGTACCGGGCCGCGGGTGATCACCTCATAGAACTCATGGACCCTCCTGCGAGCCTCCTCCGGGATCAGTTCGATCCACTGGATACCGTGGATCTCACTCGCGTTCTTCTTGAAGAACTTCGAGTAGGCCTCGTTGACATAGGTCAGCGTCCTGTCGGTACGCCAGCGGCAGACCATGTCCGGGTGCACTTCGACCATGTCCCGATAACGCTGCTCGCTCTTACGCAACTCCTCTTTCTCCTGCCGTAGTATTTCGCTTTTCTCACCAAGGGTTCTTGCGGCCTCGTCTATGGATCGGGCCATCTCGCCCAGCTCCCCCTCGTCATAGCCGATTCCGCACTTGGCGTCGAAACGCTGCTCGCCGATCTCCCGGATCACCGTCGACAGCTTCTTGATGGGGCGCCGCACAGCGTACTCGCCCAAGATCAGCGCAACGAGAAACGAGACGCCTCCTGCAAGCGCCGCGACATAAAAATGGCGAAGCGTCATACGCTCGGCCGCCGTGACGACGGTGTTTTTCTCTACCCCCACATAGATCAACCCGTAGGGCTCCTGCCGCGCCGCATGGCGCAGTTGATGGTAGCCGTAAATCCTGGTAACCCCATCGCTCCCCATGCCCTCGTAGGCACCCCGCTCTTCGCCACCTTGAAGCCGCTTCATCGTGTCTGCAGGAACAGCGCTCCCTTGAAATTTTTTCGTATCATCGGCTTCGGGATACCGGTGAAAACGTATGCCCTTGCGGTCTGCGAAACCAATCAAGACAAATGGCGGAAGCTCTATCTGACCGATGTTGGCGAACATGGATCGCACATTCAATCCTGCAACTAGGAGAAAACGCACGACCCCGGTCCCGCGGTCGATCACGGGCAGGGCCATATAAAGGACGGGGTTCCCCGTGCTCGGACACTCGGCGTAATCGCCAATCGACAGATTCCTTGTCACCAGCGCCTCGCGGAAGAACGGCTGATCTGCCAGGAAAGATAAACCGCAGGGTGCCTCGCGGGACATTGAGATCACTCGACCGTGATGGTCGGCAACCAATAGGCTTTCGAACAACGGAATTCGATCGGTGACTCGCCGCAACGTCTCGGCGGCGTGACGGGGGTCGAAGCCTCGCGGGCCTGAGAGGCTTACGGCGGTCACCTTTAGAAGGTCCTCTGCCGTGCCGACGGCCTGCTTGACATGCCCAGCCAGTGCATGAGCCAGGCTGACTATAGAGCTGTGTTTTCTTTCGATCTCTTCAGAGCGGTATTCGAGATCCAGCCAGATATTCGCGAGCAGGATCGGCATCAAAACCGAGCAAATGACGAGAAATATTTGGGTGCGCGACGATCCCGGAATGACGTGCGGAATTCTCTTTAGCCGCATACTCGCATTCCATTTGAGAAGTTTTGCCGGCCGTCCCTCACATCTGCGCCAAGTGGTTTCCGTCGGCAGACGCTTGGAAGTATGGGAAAAGTTTTGCAGGAATCATGCCACGAAACCGCCCCACAATGCCCGTAATGGCATTCTCCTTGCCTTCGAGTGAGGTCCGTATTTTCACTTCGGAAAGGGTTTTTCGGACGATATCTGCACGCGTATGGATACCTTTTCTATCCCCGTGCTGCGCCTTTTCACACCTATGACCTTCGTGGTCATCGCTGCTGCGCGCTTCCTGTTGGATTGGAACACGCGTCGTTTATCCCAAAACGGATTTCTTCTCTTTATCGGCATGGCCTATTTCAGTGTCGGGATCATCGACCTGTTCCACACTTCGGCTTACAAGGGCATAGGTGTCTTTCCTGGTTATAGATCCAATCTTCCGACACGGTTATGTATCGCCTGGTGGGAGGTCGAGAGCCTGGCACTTCTGACGACTCCCTTGTCGATGCCCACGCGGCCAAGGATGCCTTAGCTCTTCTCGGCCGTCGCGATCTTGACGGTCCTGGCGATTACGTCGATCTTCGGGGTCTCTTTACCGACTTTCGCGTCGAGGCATCCGGGTTCACTTCCCTCAAGGTCGTCGGCAACTATGTCATCTCTGCTGTGCTGGCCCTCGCAATGGCGGCGATGCGCAGGCAGCGCACTCAGTTCGACTCGGAGACATACCGACTTGCCATCGCCGGCATTGTCCTTACGATCCTCGCAGAGATCCCCTTTACGCAATATAAGCGTTTATGGTACCGCGAATCTCGTCGGCCATCTGCTGAAATTCGCTTCCTATCGGTTCATCTACATTGCCCTCATCCGTCGAGGCCTGCCGCTGCCCTACGTGATTTTCTTCAAAGAATTGTGTAACAGCAAGGACGCCCTGCGAAAAGAGGAAGAGCGGCTCGAGCAGAGCCTAGTGGCGGTGAAGGAACTGAGGGAGTTGCTGCCTATCTGCAGCCATTGCAGGAAGATCCGTGACGGTCGCGGTTACTGGAACCGAAGCCAAGCCTACATCGAGAGACACGCATGTCGCTTTCAGCCACGGCATCTGCGAAGAGTGTATCTTCCGATTGTACCCGGTAGAAGAAACGACATATACAGGAACCTGATCTGATCTACTCAATCCGCCGCAGGCGCTCGGCCTCCTGCAGCAGCTCGAACTGGCGCTGGCGGTTCTCCCGGGTCGCGGGCATCGGCTCGCGGGCCTGCGCTTCCAGCCGCTCCGCTTCCTGGAGCCGTCTCTGTCTCTCCTGTTCCCGTTGCGCGTCGCGCGTCTCGACGGTTTTGACCACCTCGTCGAGCTGCCGGTCCCTCTGCCGGATGGCCTCCTCGGCCGTCACGGCACCGGGAGGGGGCGCCGGCCCCGTCTTCTCCACCGCCTCCGCCGCAGGCGGGGCGGCCGGCCGGCCCGAGACGACGGGCTCGGCCTTCACCCCTTTCGGGGGCCTGTCCGTGAGCACCACCGCCCCGGCCTTGTCCGTGTACCGGTAAATGGTCTGCGCGTCGGCCGGGCTCACCGCCACGCAGCCAAGAGCCGCGGCGACGAGTCCCAGGGTCAACCCCATGAACAAGGGTCGAGGGCCGAGGGCCGAGGGTCGAGAAACCAGCGCCATTCGCTTTTCTTTTGTTGACACCTTCATCCCTTCTCGATTTCGTTCCCCTTGGCCTTTGACCTTTCGCCTTTCGCCTTTTGCCTTTCGCCTTAAGCCATTATCCTTGTGCCTGTCCCTACGGCATCTGCCTGAGCCGCTCGGCCTCCTCCAGCAGCTTGCGCTGGCGGTCGATGTTCTCCTGGGTCGGGACGATGGGCTTCTTGGCCTCCTTCTCGAGCCGGTCGGCCTCCTCGAGGCGGCGCTGCCTTTCCTGCTGCCTCTCCTGCAGTTTTCGCTGCGCCTCTTCTTTCTGTTTCTGGATCTCCTCGTCGGCGACCTTCTTCATCTCCGCATCGCGTGCCCCTTCGGGCGGGGCTGCCTGGTCACGGACGCCCGGCCTCGGCATGGGGGCCGCCTGGTCCCGGCTTCCCGGCACCGGCATCGGTGCCGCGCCCTGAGCCTCGGGAACGGGCCTCTTGGTCCTCTCGGATGGGGCGAGGTCCGATTCGTCGAGGATCTCACCCCGCACCCCCGGGGGCGGGTTGTCGGTGATGACGATCTTCCCGTCCTTGTCGGTATAGCGATAGAGCTGCGCCGGGGTGTCACAAGGCGTCAACAGGATCACGGCCCATGCCGCAACGAGGACGGCAGCCAACAGTCTCGCGGGGTGCTTGCTCATGGTTTTCTCTCCCTGTGGGTCAAGAGTAAGGCCTCAACGGGAATTATCGAACGAATCCGTTATTTTCTTTAATGGTTTCGCTTCAATGTACCCCCAAGCCACAAAAGAATCAAGACGGCGGTTCGCACCCGTCGAAGGCCCTGCGGATCGTGGCACCGCCGAGCACGACCCCGCCGCTGTACAGGACAACCGATTGACCCGGCGTCACGGCCTCCTGCGGCTCGTCGAAGATGACCGTGAGGGAGCCGGGGCCCGTCTCGACCCGGCAGTCCGCCGGCCGGTGCGCATAGCGGATCTTCGCTTGCGCCGCAGACGGCAGGGCATCGACCAGCAGGTTCGGCTCGCCGGCCTCGAGCCCCCCCGAACGGAGGCACTCCCGCGGTCCCACCACGACGAGGTTTTCCGACGCATCGAGGGAAAGAACATACAGGAGTTCCCCCCGCCCGGCCGAGAGGCGGGCCCGCTGGCCGATGGTGTAGCGGCCGATCCCCCGGTGCCTGCCGACGACCCGGCCCTGGCGGTCCACCATCCTGCCGGGGCCCATGCCGGAAAGGCGGGCTTCGAGGAACGGCCCGATCCCGCCCCGGGGGATGAAACAGATGTCCTGGCTGTCCTCGCGCTGCGAGGCGGACAGCCCGGCACGCCTGGCCAGCTCCCGGACTTCCTGCTTCGTGAGTTCCCCGAGCGGGAAATGGATATGCCCGAGGGCTTCCCGCCGGACCCGGCATAGAAAGTAGGTCTGGTCCTTCCTGCGGTCCCTCGGCACGGCGAGGGCCGGCTTGCCTCCCCGCATCACGATCCGCGCGTAGTGCCCCGTGGCCAGTTGCCCGTATCCCAGCCGCCGGGCCTTTTCCAGAACCATCCCGAACTTGATGTCCCGGTTGCACAGCACGCAGGGATTCGGGGTCATGCCCTGGCGGTACGCTTCCAGAAAGGGCTCGATCACGATCCGCTCCAAATCGTCTGCGAACTCGACGGCGTGGTGGGGTATCCCGAGAAGGCGGCACACCTTCGCCGCATCCTCTACGTCCCTTCGGCCGTAGCCGGCGCTCCCCTCGCCATGCCGGAAAAGGGTCAGCCCCGCGATGTCGAAGCCCCGTTCGGCCATCAGAAGGGCCGCCACGGAGCTGTCCACCCCGCCGCTCATGGCCACGAGGACCTTCCCGGCTGCCGCCCGCTCGGGTGGCATCGTGATCACCGACCCGCGCGACCGGAACCATCCGGTGAGTTTCTCCATCGCCTCCCGCTCTCGGCGGGAGAGCTCCCCGGGGCCCAGTTTCTCCCCGAGGTAGCCGTTCACCACGGCCGTCGAGGCCCTGTCGAGCACGTGCGCAAGATGCTCCGGGTCTCCCGCCTGCAGGTAGAGGCTCACGTCGTTGATGAACAGGATGTCGCGGCCCGGCTCCTCGAAGCGCCGCAACAGCCCCTCGATGGCCTCCCGGTTGCACCTCGCCTTTTCCAGCGCTTCGCCCTCGGTCGACGAGGTCAGGCGCGGGGCGACGACGGGGACTCGCAGGTAGGCGGCCCCGGAGCCGGCCGGCGGGGTGAGC
>Ga0116185_1004123_pt1 | contig 12048 bp, 8 predicted proteins | sample AD_JPNNA7_MetaG_FD_89754 | JGI IMG/M metagenome (GOLD analysis project Ga0116185, IMG submission 89754) | Active sludge microbial communities of municipal wastewater-treating anaerobic digesters from Japan - AD_JPNNA7_MetaG | ecosystem: Engineered > Bioreactor > Anaerobic > Digestate | place... | reverse complement strand
TGTGCCTTTGTTATAACCCTCTTTGTTATAAGCGTATGCAACTTTAAGTGAATGATTAAAAAGTAATTCGGTAAGTTTACCTTTTTCGTGAATGCCCTTTTCGATATTTTTCCTGAAGTTTTTTGCGAGTGCGGGAACACTGAGAAGGAGATTCGGTTTAATCTCTTTCAGGCATATCGGAACATTCCTGAATGCTTCGAGAGCTGTCCTTCCTGTTTTCACCGAGGCTATACTTGCTCCTTTGCCCATAAAAGCATAAATTCCGCATGTATGTCCGAAGGAATGATCCCATGGAAGCAAAATCAATGTCTTGAAAAAAGGAGGAATATCCACTAGCGAATAAGCCTGATAAACATTCGTTACATAGTTTCCATGGGTAAGCACTATTCCCTTGGGATCTGACGTCGTGCCGCTTGTATAACAGATATTTGCAAAGTCGGACGGCTCGATACTCTTATATATTTTTTCAAAAAGCTGATAGTTTTCAGGCTGTTCAAGCCATTCTCTGCCTGCTTTTTTAACTTCGTTGAAATGAATTTCATTGGCAGGGTAATCTTCACGTGCATCGAAATGAATTATTTTTTCAATTGTCGGACATTCGAGTATTATTTCCTTTATTTTCTGATACTGAATGGAGGATGTCAGAACCATCTTTGATTCGGAATGGTTAATCCGGAATTTTATCTCGTCGGGTTGAAGTTTTACAGAAAGGGGCACGTTGACAGCTCCGGCATAAAGAATTCCAAGTTCGCCGACCACCCAGCTGTTCCGTCCCTCCGAAATCAGACTGATACGATCTCCTTTGTTGACCCCCATTCTTATTAATCCTGCTGCAAATTCATGAACCTGTTTTCTTACTTCACCGTATGTTGTACCTTCGTATTTATCGGACAATTTTTCCCACAGATAAACATTATTATTGAATTTCTCAACACATTCTTCAAAGAACTGCACAATTGATTTCATATTTGAAAAAGTTTGAATTTAATGATTCACTACTGTAATCGGCTAATATACAAATTCCATGTAAAATTCAATATAAAGATAATATTTGTGTGCTGAATCATAAATTCGTATATTTGGTTTTAACAGATTTCATTATATTTTTATTGTTATTAATAAAATATTTATTATGAAGAAGTTATTTGGTTTGATTTTGATTATTATTTTGATTTCTTTCGCTTCGTGCAGGTGGATAAAGGAAAAGGGGCTATTCGGAAGGAAGTCCGATACAATGGCATTATGGTTAGCGAGGCAAGACAGCCTTAGAATTGCCGATTCGATAAAGGCTGTTCAGGAGAAAATTGCCCTTGAGAAAGAGAAGTTTGAAGCAGATAGACTTGCGGAGGAGCAGAAACTTGAATGGGCGAGGAAATACAAGTATAATATTATTGTCGGAAGTTTTGTTACGCCTGAATATGCGAGGAATTTACTTACTGAATATCAGGCGCTGGGTTATAAAGATGCAAGACTTATTCCACTTGAGAATACCCAGTTCGAAATGGTTGCAGTAGAAGCACATGATAATCTGCGAACAGCCTTAACCAGGCTCGAACAATTCAAGGATACCGTTGCATTCGATTCATGGATTTATGTCTTCAGAAAATAAATGTGTTTATTTTTGAAAATTATCTAAAGATCATTTGATTCCGGTCAGGGCCGGTTGAGATAAGTGTAATAGGTACACTTGTTTTATCTTCTATATATTTTATATATTTTTTCAAGGCTTCTGGTAGCCCGGAATAACTATGAACCGATGAAATATCTTCCTGCCATCCTTCGAATTCGGAATACATAGGTTCAATATCAGCATCGCATCCATAAGGTACTTCAAAAGTCTCATAGTTATTGATTCTATATGAAGTGCAAACTTTTATCTTATCGAAGCCTGATAGTACATCGGCCTTTGTCATAAAAAGTCTGGTTACACCATTTATCATTATCGCATATTTTAGAGCAGGTATATCAAGCCAGCCGCATCTTCTTGGTCGTCCGGTGGTTGAACCAAATTCTCCACCTTTTACCCGTATTTTTTCGCCTGTTTCGTCATGAAGTTCTGTAGGGAAAGGTCCATTGCCGACTCTGGTGCAGTAAGCTTTGAAAATACCGAATATCTCGCCAGTTCTTGATGGTGGTATGCCAAGTCCGGTACATGCTCCGGCACTTATTGTATTCGACGATGTCACGAAAGGATAGGAACCGAAGTCTACATCAAGCATAGTACCCTGTGCCCCTTCGGCAAGTATCTTTTTGTTACTCTTAAGCAAGTCATTTACAAGATATTCGCTATTGATTATCCTGAACCGTTTCATAAGTTCGATTCCTTCGAACCAGCCTTGTTCATAATCGGCAAGCCTAAAATTAAAATCATAATTTGATACTATTTTCAGATGATAATCAAGTAACTTTTTATATAGTTCTTTGAAGTCGTTTCGGAATATATCGCCAACCCTTAATCCTTTACGTGCGGCTTTGTCGGTATAAGTTGGGCCAATGCCCATAAGAGTTGAACCTATCTTTGTATTTCCTTTACTGCTCTCATAGACAGCATCAAGAATCCTGTGGCCCGGAAGAATAAGATGAGCCTTTTTTGAAATAATAAGTCTTTTTTTTATCTCAGCTTCAGGCATTCCGAGACTATCGATTTCTTTTCTAAGTACCGCGGGGTCAATAACAACTCCGTTTCCGATAAGGTTAAGAGATTTTTCATGGAAAATTCCTGAAGGAATAAGGTGCAGGATATGTTTTACATTATTGAATTCGATAGTATGTCCGGCATTCGGACCTCCCTGAAACCTGGCTATAAGGGAGTAATCGTTACTTAAAGCATCAACAATCTTACCTTTTCCTTCATCGCCCCACTGCAGGCCAAGCAAAATATCAACTTTCATAAATAGCTATAAATTGTTTTAAAAACATGCCAATTTACAAATAAAATTGTTGCAAGCCTGTAAAGTTTTATTATTGTATTAACCATATCTTATTGCGGAGGCATGGGACATACTTCTATAAACATAAAGCATAAAAAAATTATTCAAACGGCAAACTTTCATTTGACCTATAACCAATAGAAATTATTCAGGGAATTCTTCAATTCTGATGACGCTCTTAATGCCATTTACATTTGATATCTTTGTTATAATATTATTAATGTCTCTGGTATGATGAACATAAAGATCTATTGTACCCTCGAAAATTCCCTCATTGACTGTAACATTGATATTTCTAATATTAACTTTAAGTTCATTGGAAATTATTTTTGTTATGTCATTTAATAATCCTATTCTGTCGAACCCTGTAATTTTTAATCTTACAGGGAAAGAACGAATTTTGTGAATTGTCCATTTTACAGCAATTATACGATTACCCTCGCTCGACATTAGTCTGATAGCTACAGGGCATTTTGGTTTATGAACTATTATTGTACCTTCAGGCGATATATACCCTACGACATCATCACCCGGCATCGGATTGCAACATTTGGCAATTTCGTATGATTGTTCAGGGCTTTCAATGTTTTCACGAAGAAGGAATGGTCTATCTTTATTATACAGCGGTTTTGAATTCTCCTCTTCAGGTTTTTCTTTTTTTGCTCCGGTTAGCTTCAAACCCCAGTATTGAATTATATTTTTATCAGGATTTTTTCGTAAAATTTTTTTCAGGTTGTCGAGCGGAATGAGATCGAGACCTATTTTTGAATACAATTCCTCTTTGTTCGAGATATCATATTCTTTCATAATTTTTTTCAGGATTTCAGAACTTGGAGTAAGTCCAATTTCGTTCAGTTTTTCTTCAAGTTTAACCATGCCTTTCTGAATGCGGTCTTTCGAAATAGTTTTGAGTGAGTTTTTTATTGCCGATTTTGCTCTTGGAGTATGTACCCAGTTGAGCCATTCTTTTTCTGGTTGGGCTTTATCGGAGGTAACTATTTCAACCTGGTCGCCGCTTTGTAGTTCTGTATTAAGCGGCATAAGTTTATAGTTTATTTTGGCGCCGATTGCCTTATCGCCCACTTCGCTGTGTATTTCATAAGCAAAATCAAGTGCTGTTGAACCCTTGGGCAGGCTTATAAGTAATCCTTTTGGAGTAAAAACAATAATTTCATTGGAAAACAGATTCAGTTTGAAGTCGTCAATGAATTCCGCCGGATCTTCTAGGGGATTTTCGAGCATCACTCTTATTTTTTTAACCCATTTGTCGAATTCCGTTTCATGGGGTTCATCGCCTTTATATTTCCAGTGAGCCGCATATCCATGCTCCGCAATTTCGTCCATCCTGGTACTTCTTATCTGTACTTCAACCCATTTCCCTTCCGGGCCCATTACAGTTACATGAAGTGCTTCGTATCCGTTAGGCTTGGGCCTGCTAAGCCAATCACGCAATCTGTCGGGTTTGGGAAGATAAATATCGGTAATTAAAGAATATATGTTCCAGCATTGTGTCTTTTCTGATATTCCGGGAAGCGGTTCAAAAACAATCCTTACTGCGAATACATCATATATTTCTTCGAACGGCACATTCTTCGTCTGCATCTTTTTCCAGATGGAGTAAATTGATTTTGGCCGGCCTGTAATTTCAAATTTATAGCCTGTTTCATTTAATTTTTCAATGATAGGGAGAGAGAATTTGTTTATAAATGCATAATTTTTCTTCTCATCTTGAAGAAGTTTAGCTCTTATTTCATCATATATCCGGGGCTGACGGAATTTGAAACTCAGATCTTCAAGTTCAGTCTTAATGGAATAAAGTCCAAGGCGATCGGCAAGTGGAGCATAAATATAAATTGTTTCGCCTGCCACTTTCATCCTCTTATGTTCAGGCATAGAGTTGAGCGTTCTCATATTATGAAGCCTGTCGGCAATTTTTATAAGAATAACCCGCAGGTCGTCAGAAATAGTAAGCATCATCTTCCTGAAATTCTCAGCTTGCAACGACGTGGCTGAATCTTTACTGTATATATTCGATATTTTCGTCAGACCGTCAATAAGCGATGCAATTTTATCGCCGAAATCTCTTCTGACGTCGTCGAGTTTATAATCCGTATCTTCCACTACATCGTGGAGAAGCGCAGTTGAAACCGAAGTGGCACCGAGTCCTATTTCTTGATTTACAATTTTAGCTACCTGTATAGGGTGAATAATATATGGTTCGCCCGATTTTCTGCGCATGTTCCAGTGCGCTTCATTGGCAGTGTTGAAGGCTTTTTCAATTAATTCCCTGTCCCCAGGTTTTTTACATTTCTGAAGATTATTTATCAACGACTCATATTCTGCCGTGATAAGCTTTTTGTCGTCTTCATCGAAAATATCTTTATTGCTCATGTTTCTGCGTTAAATACAAAGATAGTGCAATTAAAGTTTAATTGTTTTTCATTTTTACTGGCAGCAACATTTTATCTTTTTCTGAGTATTGTAACAGTCCCGTTTTTTTGTATTATTTTTCCTGACGGGGTTTTTACTTTCAGATACCACAAATATACACCTGAAGGAAGAGGTGAACCGTTATTGGAACCATCCCATGAATCATTATAATCAATGCTTTCAAAAAGCTTTTTATTCTCTCTGTCAGTAATTATGAGCAGATATGAAACTGGTGTAAATGAGAAAACCGGACGAAATAAATCATTTATATTGTCATTATCGGGTGTGAATGTATTGGGAATAAACACTTTCTCTTCGATATCCATGCATACGGTATTCGACTTGCTTTTATCGGAAAAACCCAGACTGTCGGGCCATTCTTCCGCAATAAGATAAAAACAGATTTGACTTCCCGTCTGTCTGTACATTATTTCTGAATAATTAATTGAATATGATGAGTCATAGGATGGAAGTTCTGAAAATTTTTCAAATCCGCTTCCAAAATCAGCCCAGAGTTCCTGTGCCATAATCCCTCCTCTCCATCCTGAATATGGGTTCCAGTAAATATTTATCACATTGTCCGAATAAATAATTTCTGAAGTAATATTTGAAGCAATATTTGAACAAGCTGATTTGATTCCACAACTATTAAGAGCAGCAAGCCTATAAATGAATCTTTTCGTGAAATTTGCGTTAGTATCAGTAAAATTTATATTTTTATCACTTGTAGTAATATTACTTAATGATTGGAAAGCAGTGTCATTTTCTTCTTTTCTTTCAATAATATAATTTGTGGTTTCTGCCAGAGGATCAATCGAAAATGAAAGCTCAATTTGCTGATTCTCATTTATCGTGGCATAATTTGCATTAATCCATTTAGGAACTCTCTGCATGATTACACTTTTGCATGTTTTGTTTGATGAGGAATAAAATCCGCTGTCGAGAACTGCTTCAACTATAACACAGTAGTAAATTTCAGGCTCGATATTGACAATGGTAAAGCAGGTATCAGCATATACCCTACCTGCTTCTCTGAAATTACTCCCGTTTTCAGATATTTTAATTTTGTATTCTTTTACATCGAGGGGATAAGAAAGATAGTTATTCCATTTAATATTCAGATTTCTTTTGCATGTATCGGACTCTGAAAGTGTAAATATAGTTGAGAGCGGATTTGAAAGGGGACTTATGTTTCCTGAACTATCAATTGCCGCCACAACGTATGATTCAGATCGGAAATTTGCTTTGGAATCTCTGTTAATAAAAAAGCTTGCTTCCGGGTTACGTATTGTGTCGAATGCAAAAGCTTCATTTTTAACAAGGTTGTATATAACATATCCGGCCACATCAGGGGAAGTACTTTTACTCCAATAAATTTCTGTGAAACCTGTTTCAGGTTGAACCGATACATTGATCAATACAGGCACTGAAGGTTGTTTATCATCTTTCTGGCTATAAGCAACATAAATAAAACCAGTAAAAAAAGTTAATAAAGTTAATAATGATTTTTTCCACATCCTCCGCCGGTTATTTTTAATGATTTTCTTTTTTAGAATACGTGGATAAGAGTCGAATTATTTCAAATGTCTTCACAAATATTATTTTGTAAGAAACATAACTAAAGACAAACATAAGAAAATTGTAATATCAGTTTCTCAATGTTCATATCTTTGCATGTTATGAAATCAAGAAAAAAAATAAGTAAATCGGTCATTGAAAGAGTCTTGATTCTGAATCCGACAAGGCAGATTTATTTATTGAGTTTAATTGTTGGGCTTTTAAGTGCTCTTGCAGCAGTTCTTCTTAAAAATACTATTCATTTTACGGCACAGTTTGTTTCAGCCAATTTAAGGCCAGGTGCCGGATATATGTTTTATTTTTTTGCCCCTGCTGCAGGTATAATTATAACTTTCTTTTTTGTTAAGCTGGTAGTAAAAGAAAATATAAGTCATGGCATTAGCCAGATATTATATGCAATATCAAAGAAAAAGAGCTATCTGAAATCAAAGAATATATGGGCGGCGCTTGTTGGAAGCAGCATCACAATAGGTTTTGGAGGCTCGGTCGGGGCAGAAGATCCAATTGTGCTTACAGGTTCTTCAATAGGTTCATCGCTCGGGCGAGTTTTTAAAATGAATTACCGGCAGATTACGCTTTTGACAGGTTGCGGTGCAGCAGGAGCAATAGCAGGAATATTTAAAGCGCCTGTTGCCGGAGTTGTTTTTACACTTGAAATACTGATGCTCGATCTTACACTTTCTTCATTAGTGCCTCTCCTTATTTCATCGGTAACAGCAGCCACAGTGTCTTGGTTTCTTATGGGTAGCACTGTACTTCTAAATTTCACCATAAAGGAACCTTTTATAGTCGGGAATGTTATGTGGTATATTATTCTTGGAATATTTACCGGACTTATATCTGTATGGTTTACAAAGATGACTCTTCTAACAGAGAAATTTTATAAAAAGATTAACAATGAATATTCACGTCTTTTAACCGGAGCAATAATAACAGGCTTGCTGATACTGGCTTTTCCTCCCTTTTTCGGAGAAGGATATACTACAATTAATAATATGCTGAATGGTAATATAAGTTCTTTTCAATCAATATTTTCAGGAAATTTTCATGACAGCTGGCCTTACCTTGTGTTTATTTCCGGGACAATGATTTTATTGAAAGTATTTGCTACAAGTTCAACAAACTGTACAGGAGGTATTGGCGGAATTTTTGCTCCCACCCTTTTTACTGGTGCATTGACGGGATATTTTGTCACTTTAATTTTAGAACGATTATTTAATATTAGTCTGCCTGACAGCAGGTTTGTGCTGGTAGGAATGGCAGGAGTGATGTCGGGAGTAATTCATGCACCTCTCACCGCAATATTCCTTATTGCCGAAGTTACAGGAGGTTATAACCTCCTGATTCCTTTAATAATCACTTCAACAGTTTCATTTATAACAGCAAGAAGTTTTGTAAAATATTCTATCTATCATATTCAACTTGCGAACAGAGGTGAACTTATTACTCACGATAAAGATAAAGCAGTGCTTGTTGTAATGGACTGGAAAAAAGATATTGAAACAGATTTAATGACTGTTAGGCCGGATGCTCATTTACGCGACCTTGTCGGTGTAATTACAAAATCAAAAAGAAATATTTTTCCTGTTGTTGATGAATATGGAGTGCTCGAAGGAATAGTAACTCTCGATGACGTGAGGGAAATAATGTTTAATTCTGATCTTTATGATAAAATTTATATAAGAGAGGTTATGACCGTACCATCTATGTATATAGATAAATCTGAGAATATGGCTGCAGTAATGGATGCCTTCAGTCGGACAGGAGCATGGAATTTACCGGTATTGGATAAAGGTATTTATGTGGGGATTATATCAAAGTCGAGAATTTTTTCGACCTATAGAGACCTGCTTGTACAACAATTCTCGGAAGAGTAATTTCCGAACTTTATAAAAGGTACGAAAATATAATGTTCGGATTAAACTTTTATTCTGAAGTCACATTTAAAATCATTCGTTTGTAAAAAATATTTATTATTTGTTTAATAAAATGTAGATAATTATTAAAACTATAAGATTTATAAACTTATTTTTACATCGTAATTTTAAAATTTAATAAAATTAAATATTTATAAAACACTTAATATGAATAGAGACCGTTTGATTTTTGAGCTCATAAATAAGGAATATGAACGTCAGCTTGAAGGGATTGAGCTTATAGCTTCCGAGAATTTTGTTAGTCCACAAGTGCTTGAAGCCATGGGCTCTGTTCTTACAAATAAATATGCCGAGGGTTATCCTGGAAATCGGTACTATGGGGGTTGTGAAATTGTGGACCAGACTGAGCAAACTGCAATTGACAGGCTTAAGAAGCTTTTCAATGCAGAATATGTAAATGTTCAGCCTCACTCAGGTGCACAGGCTAATATGGCTGTCTTCTTAGCATATCTTAAACCGGGCGATACTTTTATGGGATTGAATTTATCGCATGGAGGTCATCTTTCCCATGGTTCCCCCGTTAATTCTTCAGGAATACTTTACAGGCCCGTATCATATAATTTGAAAGAAGAAACGGGTATTATTGACTATGATCTGATGGAGGAGATTGCACACAAAGAGAGTCCGAAACTAATAATTGGAGGTGCGTCGGCTTACTCACGGGAGTGGGATTATGCAAGAATGAGGAAGATTGCTGATGATGTAGGTGCAGTTCTTATGGTGGATATGGCTCATCCCGCAGGTCTAATCGCCGCAGGGCTTCTCGATAATCCTCTTAAATATGCGCATGTAGTAACTTCAACAACTCATAAAACACTTAGAGGACCAAGAGGAGGCATTATTCTAATGGGAAATGACTATGAAAACCCATGGGGTCTCAAAACGCCAAAAGGCGAGATAAAAATGATGTCGTCTGTAATAAATTCTGCTGTTTTTCCAGGCGTGCAGGGTGGCCCTTTTGAACATATAATTGCTGCCAAGGCAGTATCATTTGCTGAAGCATTACAACCAGGCTTTAAAAGATATCAGGAGCAGGTTAAAAAGAACGCCATGGCAATGGCAAAAGCATTTGAAGGTAAAGGATATAAAATAATTTCTGGAGGAACCGATAATCATTTGATGCTTATAGATTTGAGAACAAAATACAAGGATATCACAGGGAAAAGAGCTGAAAACGTCCTTGTACGGGCACATATCACAGTTAACAAAAATATGGTACCTTATGATAGCAGATCTCCTTTCCTTACTTCAGGTATAAGAGTTGGTACACCGGCTATAACTACGCGCGGCTTAAAAGAAGAACACATGCCTCTTATAGTTGAACTTATTGATGAAGTACTTTCAAATATTGAAATTGAAAGAGTTATAGATAACGTTGGCAAGAAAGTTAAAGAAATGATGAAACCTTATCCTCTTTTTAGCGATGAATGGTAAAATTTTTAATTATTTCTTTACATGGTTCTTTGAAAAAAAAATTAGGAATAAAAATTCTTTTTATATAAATTTGAATTTATAAGGAGATTTAATCAGGAGATGGGGAAAAATAAACTTATATTTATTGTTGATGATGACCCTTTTATGACGAGTCTGATCGTAAAATCTTTTTCTTCTGAGGGTTTCCGTGTTGAGTCTTTCGATTATGGAGAAGATTGTCTTCGGGCATTGGATGAGATAAAGCCTGATTTAATCATTCTCGATTATTATTTCACAAAGCCCGGACAAGAGGTAATGAATGGAATAGAGATTTTAGATAAAATCAGAAGTAAGTATACTGATATTTATATTATTATGTTGTCGGCACAGGAAAAAGGAGAAGTTGTGCTTGAACTTGCAAGGAAAGGTATTAATGACTATATAATCAAAGACAACAATATTATTGATAATCTGAGTGTTTCCATTAAAGAGCTTCTGGGTGCAAAGTCGGGACTAGAAAGTTGATTTTCGGGTAGTTATCGGGTAATTTTACCTAAGTACGAAATTATAAGTAATTGTTCCTTTCTGAACAGGCGGGGCATTGGGGGCAGGTTCAAATTTTGCTTTAAGTGCGGCTTCTTTTGCAGCATTCAGGAGGTACTCGTCGAGAGTAGTGCTTCCCTTGGCTCCGGGTAATGCCTGAATAACATTACCTGCGCGGTCAACACTCACTTCCACAACCACTCTTCCTTCTCCTTGATAGTCGTATCTGGGTGCTGGAAGAAGAATGGATCCGCGCCCTTCAAGACTGAATGAAATACCTTTATTACCTGTACCGCTTCCTTCACCTCTTGTTTTTGAATCCGGCGATCCCTCGGGCACGCCCTGATTGCCCTGACCTCCTGCAACACCTTCACTTTTTGCGTCGGTACCTATATTTTTTGAGGCGGCAAGAGCATTTTTGGTTCTGTTCATTATTTCATTGACCCTTTTCTGTTCTTCTTCTTGTTTTATACGTTCAGCCTCCAGTTCGGCAAGTCGCCTTTTTTCAGCTTCTATTTGTTCTTGTTTTTCCTTGTCAAAATTTATCTTTTTTACTTCGGGAACCTCATTATCAAAATCTTGTGTGAGTAAAGCCTCTTCTTTTCCAATCGGTTCGTTCACCGTCGTAATTGGCGAAGAAGTTTCAGGCTGTGATGCAGGAGAAGATGGCTCAATGAGCCCTGCACCAGTATCGTCAAATCCAAAATTGATAAGTATTCCACTCTCTTGTTTATCCGGTACAGGCACTGAAAAATTAATCACAAATAGTATTATAAACAGTCCGGTATGTAACAGGATGGTTCCCACAATTCCTTTCCCTTTCTCTGTCGGAATATTGCGTAAATTGCTATTTGGGAGAGGTTGCAAGTATCAGTTTATAATTATTTTTTTGAGCTATGTTTAAAACCTTTGTTACAACTCCTATCGGAACACTTTCGTCCGTATGAAGCGATATATATATGTCGGGATTTGAACCAACTTTTTGTTTTAACGCTTCCTCCAGTTCGTCAAATGTAATGGGCTGATTTTCAATATATAATTTTAAATCCTTAGTTATTGAGACCGTAGTTTGAGGTTTTGCTGCAATTTGGACTGAGCCTTTCGGCAGATTAAGTCGTAATGCGGTAGGGTGAACCAATGTGGATGTTAGCATAAAGAAAAGTAATAGATTGAAAAAGACATCGGTCATTCCAACCGAGTTTAAATTGATACTTATT
>Ga0116185_1004121_pt1 | contig 12050 bp, 11 predicted proteins | sample AD_JPNNA7_MetaG_FD_89754 | JGI IMG/M metagenome (GOLD analysis project Ga0116185, IMG submission 89754) | Active sludge microbial communities of municipal wastewater-treating anaerobic digesters from Japan - AD_JPNNA7_MetaG | ecosystem: Engineered > Bioreactor > Anaerobic > Digestate | place... | reverse complement strand
CAGAGTGATTATGCCAAGCTGCGGCAGTTATATGAGGTGCAAATCTCTACCTATTGCAAAATCTGGAATAAAATAAGTTCGGAAAGAGTAAAAGAGAGCCTCATTTATTTTGTATCAGAATAAGAAAAGTCGGGATTTATGCCCGACTCTTCTTATTATTTTAAATTGTAAATGACTCAGTCAGCAGTCTCAAATATTGATTTGGTTTTTAGCAAAATCCTGAATATTCTGACCTATAATCAACCTGAAAACCTTTCCATAAAAAGGAATCTTTATAATCAATGGTCAAAGAAACCATACTTTCTGCCAGCTTCTGGTCCATGATAAAATCAAAACCATCTACCTTTAAATGTGAATCGTTTTCGTGCTGCTCATCCAGAGCAACGTTAAATCTCGGTCCCCTTCAGCTGATACCGGTCATTACAATACGGAATTTTTTGTCAGATTGTTCTTGTTCCTGGAGCATATCTTTCAGCTGTTTTGCTGCTTTTTCAGTAATATTTAGTTCCATTAATATTTTCTCCTCATAATAATTCTGGGATTTTTGATCAATCCTGGCATATTCATTCAGAATTATATGATAACATGAAATATTATAATGTCAACCATTGTTACTTTATCAATTGCCAGAAAATTTAAAAGTTTTTATACCTATCTGTTTGAGTAAATTAATAAGAAACAATGACCATCATTGATAAAAATGTTATAATAAATTTCATTAAATAATTAAATTATTGATAAGTGTATATGATTTCATAAATTCTAATACATAAGTTATTCAGAATATGTAGATAATAGAGATAATAAAAAAGATGAGATAGACAATTTTATGAAACAAAAACTTTTCTACCCATTGATTATTATGATAGTTTTACTAATCTCTTTTATGATTGGCGTTTACGTGTTATCTGTTCTGGCTAATGAGTTGACAGAGAATGTTACCGAAACTGAGCTGTAAGCTATTGCCGGGGTTCCTTATAACTATAAATTAGTTCTTAATGATAGTAACCCCAAATTGATTTTTGTTCTTAGAGATGGCCCTGAGGGAATGACCATTGACCGAAAAACCGGAATGATAGAATGGACTCCAGCCCAGGAACAGATTGGTATACATAAAGCAAGTATTGTAGTAACTGATGGTTCCTACAAAGATAAACAAGAATTAACTATCACAGTAATATCATCAGGGTTGAGTTCTATAGATGTTGTACCTTCGGTTATGGATATAGAAGGTGTAAACATCACTAAAAAAATAGAGTCAGTCACTGCTCACTATTCTGATGGTTCCAGTAAATTAATTGATAAGGCAAAATGTCATTTTCAATCCGATAAATCCAATATTGTTACAGTAAATGAGAAGGGAATCGTAGAGGCAAAAAATATTGGTACAGCTACTATTACAGTAAGCTATAGCGAAGAAGGAATCACCAAAAATTCTGCTATAGCTGTCACTGTAAAATTTCCAGCCCTTCCTTTTTTTGGTGGTGGCTGACAGTTAAAAAGACAGCACTGATAGTTATCAGGTTAAAAAATGACATAAAAGAAAATTGCTAAAAGAAGAGAAATAAAAAGAATAGATATAGATTAAAAATTGACAGATGGTGTTATAATAATTTTATAATTAATCTTTTGGATTTTCATTCCGGGTAATCGGTTTTTATAATTATGATATACAGGCATATTTTTAATATATCTTGTATCCAGGTAAAGGTTTGGAAGGAGGTGATAATGTGAAAAGGAGACCTGTCTATTTATCATTTATTATTGTAATTTTGTTAACCTCTTTTTTTATGAGCGGCTGTATGCTGCCCCTACTGGGCAATGAACCGGTGACTATTGTTTCGAAAGCAAACTTAAGTGCTATTGTTGGTAAGCTCTATAAGTATCAGTTAGACATTGAAGATGATAGCAAAACTAAAGTGGTATTTGCACTGGACATTGCTCCTGAAGGTATGACTATGGATGGTTCAACCGGTCTAATAATGTGGACACCTAAGGAAAATCAGGTGGGTAAACATGAAGTTGTAATCAGGGTAAGTGACGGCTGGTTCAGGGATGAACAGAAATTTACTATCACTGTTACTCAGTTTCAGCTAAAATCTATTAGTACCAAGCCTACCACTATGTCATTTACCAGTACCAATAGCAGCAAAAATATAGAGTCAATTACCGCTAAATATAATGATGGCAGCAGCAAGGATATAGAGAAATCAAAATGTGCATTTAAGTCTAATGACCCCACTATAGCTACTGTCGATGAGGCGGGAAAAGTAACTTCAAAAAAGAAGGGTAATACGATTATTACCGTTAGCTATACCGAAGAGGGAATTACTCAAAGTGCCAATATTAATATTACGGTTACTGTTCAAACCGTTACCAGTGGAGGCGGAGGCTGAAGACTAAATAAATAGTAACCCTGATAGTTTATCAGGATTAAATAATAAGAATATTATAGTATAATAGATAGCGGGAGTGGATAGGTTCTGGTGGACCTTGCGGACTTCAAATCCGTGGGCGGTGGTTTTAAATTACCGCGGTGGGTTCGATTCCCACCCCTCTCGCCACGTTATTACTAATGCCCATCAATGGTGCCAAAATACCAGAATGGGCATTTTGTGTTATATTTACTTTGTGATAGAATATATTATCATTTTGTTTTAAATAATATGATTTAAAAAATATGATGTTAAAAAATATTGCTAAGGATAAGGTAAATATTATTCTGGCTTTATGGCTTGATATTCTAAAATGAGGAGAAATAATTTAATTTGACTGATAATCAGAACAAAAATAACAGAGAAAATCTTCATTCACTATTATCCCGAATTCCCAGTGTAGAGGAAGTTCTACAGCTGGAAGAGTTAAAATTCCCCGCCAGCCAGTATTCACGAAAAATGATTACACCCCTGGTGAGGCTGGTACTGGAAGAGGAGAGGGAAAGGATAAAGAGTGGTGCTGTCCCTTCTTCTTTAAGGGAGATTACTGACCGATGTACCTTTCTGATCGCTAAAGAATTCCAGTCTTTTATACGTCCTGTGATAAACGGAACAGGGGTGATTTTGCATACTAATCTGGGTAGAGCTGTTCTGGGACAGACAATTATTGATGATTCTTTACCTGCTCTGGCAGGTTATTGTAATCTGGAATATGATCTTTTTCAGGGAGTGAGGGGTAAAAGAGGGGATTTTGTAGAAAGGATGCTGGCATTGTTAAGTCAAACAGAGAGTTCTTTGATTCTCAATAACAATGCCGCGGCAGTTTTTTTGATTTTAAAAGTGCTGGCAAAAGGAAAAGAAGTAATTATCTCCCGGGGAGAATTAGTACAGATTGGCGGTGGTTTTCGTATTCCTGAAATATTAGAGGAAAGTGGTGCAATCCTGCGCGAAGTGGGAACTACCAATCAGACCAATCTCAATGATTATGAAAAAGCAATAAATGAAAATACTGCATTGCTGCTGAAGGTTCACCAGAGTAATTTTTCTTTAGAAGGTTTTTCTGAATCAGTGGAAGTTGGGGAGCTTAAAGCTTTAGGAGAAAAATACATTCTACCGGTGGTGGTAGACCTGGGCAGTGGTACACTCCTGCCTACCGAGCAGTTTGGTCTGCTTCACGAACCTATGGTACAGGAAATGACAAGATGTGGTGCTGATCTGGTCTGTTTTAGTGCTGATAAGTTATTAGGGGGACCCCAGGGGGGAATTATTTGTGGCAAGAAGGAATATATAAGTAAAATTAGAAAAGACCCCTTATATCGTACTTTCCGGGTTGGGAAAATTACACTCTCTCTTCTTCAATCCACTCTGTTATTTTATTTACAGGGTAGGGCTTTACAGGAGTTGCCAGTATGGAGGATGATTTCCCTGTCGGCTCAGGAGATTAAAAAAAGAAGCCATTCTCTCGCCCGTGCTTTAAGGAAGAGGGGTATTCCCGCTCAAGTTAGCCAGGGAGTATCTCTGGTGGGTGGCGGGTCGTTGCCAGGAAAAACAATGCCTACCTACCTGGTCAGTATTGAAACCGAGAGGAATGTTGACCAATTGGATAGGAGACTGAGAATGTCTAACCCAGCAGTTTTGGGAAGGGTTAAGGATAGTCAATTAATTTTTGATCCCAGAACAATTGAGCCAAAATTTGATAAGAAAATAATTGAACTTATATCTGCAGCTTTTTATCAAGAATATAAACAATAAAGGATGAGGCTGAATAATTTTCTATGGTTATTTTTGGAACTGCCGGTCATATCGATCACGGTAAAACCAGTTTAATATACGCCTTAACCAGTATTAATGCAGACCGATTACCTGAAGAGAAATTGAGAGGAATGACAATTGACCTGGGTTTTGCCTGGATGGAGACAACTCTGGGGGAAAAGATTGGTATTATCGATGTTCCCGGTCATGAGCATTTTATAAGAAATATGATTACCGGCATAACCTCTGTTGACGCCTTTATTATGGTTGTTGATGCTAAGGAAGGCTGGAAAGAACAGACAGAGGAGCATTTTCAAATAATTAAATTATTAGAAATTAACTATGGGTTGATAGTGATTACTAAAACTGACCTTGTTTTACCTGAACGGTTAAAGAAAGTAAAAGAAGAGATTGAGGAAATAATTAAAAGTAAAGATCGACCAAACATTCCAATTCTCTATTTTAGTTACAGCAATAAGGATAGTGTTTCTCAGTTAAGGGCTGAGATGGAAAAACTGAACAGAATTATTCCTCCGAAGAGAGATATTGGTAAACCACGCCTATTTGTAGACCGGGTCTTTGAAATAAAAGGTAGTGGCACTGTGGTTACCGGAACCCTGCTTAATGGTAGTTTATATCAGAATCAATCAGTATTTCATTTTCCTTCACTAAAAAAAGTTCGTTTAAGACAGATAGAAAGTTATAATGCTTCTCTTGAAAAGGCTATTGTGGGGAGTAGAGTGGCGCTTAACCTTATAGGATTGAAAAAGGAAGATATAGCGAGAGGGGATTTAATCTATGCCAATCAAAAAATGATATCGGGAAATACTTATGACGTTTCCGCACAACTTATTCCTCAAAAAACTCTTCTTCGGTTGAAAAATGGTAGTGAGGTGGAAATCATTTCTCATACTAAAATTTTGAGGAGTCCAATCATATTTGAGAAAAAGGAAGTAAATCCGGGAGAAAAATTCTATGCCCAGATTCGCTTTAAGGAACCGCTAAGTTTGATGATCGGCGATTATTTTATTATTCGTTTACCTGGTATAAATGAAACCATCGGTGGTGGAAGAATTCTTGCTGAACAGGCCAGCAGACATAGTTTTCGAAACTCCCGCCGGGGAGAATGGTTAGCAAAAAGGGAAAGATTGGATATAGACCAGTTGATTGTAAGTGAATTGGAGCAATGCCAGAAGGTTAAAAAAGAAGAATTGCTAATTAATAGCCCTTATGCTGAGGAGGAAATTAATCAGCATTTAGAGCAATTGCACCAAAAAAATATCCTCTTTTTACAAGGGGACTGGGTAGTTGACTTAAAGTTTTGGAATATGATAAGCAGTCAAATAATCACATTCCTGGAACAAAAACATAGCGATGAACCATTGAAAGATGGGTTTCCCACTATAATTCTGAAGAACAAATTTCCGGAAATTCCGGAAGACCTTCTCTTTGTTTTACTCGATTATTTATCTGAAAAAGGTAAGGTAAAATTAAAAAAAGGAATTATTTCTTCTGCCAGCCATTCTATAAATCTATCAGCTCAGCAAAACAAAGTGATTGAGGAAATTTTACACTATATCGAAAGAGAGAGCAGCAATTTACCTACCGAAAAAGAATTAAAAGATGTTTTTCCAAGAAATGTAGCACTTATTGAATATTTAATTGAACAGGGAGAAATTATTATACTGGAAGGGCAAATAATAATAACTCCGGTTATTTATAAAGATATGAAAGAAAAAATAGTGAATTTTTTAAGTAAGAATCATTCAATTACCATTGGACAGGTTCGTGATTTATTACATATCAGCCGAAAATATATAGTTCCCCTCTTGACCAGGATGGATGAGGAGAGTATAACCATTAGAAGGGGAAATGAGAGGTTCTTAAAACAGTAAAACAGTAGTATTATGTTTCCCAAGAACAGGAAAGGAGGTGAAGGAGATGTCCGATAAGAAAAAATTAATGCAGTTAGTTTCTGCTGCCGGCTGAGCGGCAAAATTAGGTTATGAGGACCTCGGTGAGGTTTTAAAAAAACTCAACCATATTTCTGATATTAATTTATTGAGTAGTTTCGAGCATAATGAAGATGCAGCAGTTTATCGTATAAATAGTGGTATGGCAGTTGTTTTTACAACTGATTTTATCACCCCCATTGTGGATGATCCCTTCACCTTTGGACAGATTGCTGCTGCCAATGCCCTGAGCGATGTCTTTGCTATGGGAGGGAAACCTCTTCTGGCTTTAAATATTGTTTGTTTCCCTGCTGATAGATTAGATGAGCTGGAAGAAATGATTAAAGGCGGTTGTGAAAAGGTGAAAGAAGCCGGGGCAATTGTGGTGGGAGGTCATAGCGTAAAAGACCGTGAGCCAAAGTATGGCCTTGCAGTTCTGGGCCTGGTACATCCTGACAAAATAATAAGAAACAATAATTGCCAGGAAGGGGATAGTTTAATCCTGACAAAACCCCTGGGCACTGGAGTAATTTCTACTGCCCTGAAGGCTGCTGAGATTACCATATCAGAAGTACAGGAAGCAATCAGATGGATGATTAAGCTCAATAATATTTCTGACCATATTTTAAATTTGCCCATTAATAGTATGACTGATATTACCGGATTCGGTTTTCTGGGGCATCTCAATGAAATGTTAAAGGATAGTGAACTAGGTGCTGATATTGAGATAAGTGAAATACCGCTTTTGGAGAAAGCTTTATATCTTTCTGAGAAGAATATCGTTCCCGGAGGCAGTTTATTAAATCAAAAATTCTTTTCCTGTTTAGTGGAAAAAAAAATAAACCTTGATTTTGCAAAAGAAATTTTATTCTATGATGCTCAGACTTCCGGTGGACTTCTCATCTCTATCAGGGAGAAAGATTGCGAATATTTGTTAGAATTGTTGAAAAAAGAAGGATTTAGTGAGAGCAGAGTAGTGGGCAATATCAGAAAAAATGGGTCAAATGATAAGAAAATAAGACTGATCTAAAATTTATAAGGTAGTTTTCCCTAAAATATGATATAAAATTGTTCTATTTATCAAATTTGTTAAAGAAAGAGGTTGAAGTAATAATGCCTAAAAAGAGGTTTATAATAATAGTACTCGCCATTCTATCTATCTTTTTAGTAGTAGGTTTACTGGTCAATAAGATGAGTAACCGATATTCTGGCCCGCCAGTATTAACCGTCTCAGAGGAAATTGGAGATTTAGGAAATATAAACCCTGACAAGCCACAGAGCCATATATTTACTTTAAAAAATGAGGGGGGAGAACTCCTTATTATTGAAAGAGTACAGGCTCCCTGTAGCTGTACCGCAACTGTGCTGGAAGAGGAAAAGCTTTCACCTGGAAAAACAACTCGGTTGGAGGTTACCTTTAATCCCAGGGGATATGAGGGTGAGGTAACTCAGTCAGTATATATTTACAGTAATGACCCGGAAAATTCCCGCAAGAGAATTGCTATCAAAGCTAATATTGAGCATTCCCCTTCCCCCAAAATTGCTTTATCTACCAGTAGGTGGAATCTGGGGTTGCTTTCCAACGGCGATAATTCTGCATTTCAGGTAACCTTATCCAATAATGGCGATTTAGTTTTAGAAATTGAAAATATTGTTCTTCCCAATGAAGTACACTATAGCCAGGAAACGCCTGAATTTCCAATTCAGCTAGCTCCCGATGAAGCAAGAGAACTTAGTTTTATTTATGATTCCAGTAATCAGGAAATAGGCGTGGTAACAGAATACATTCGTTTGGTAACAAATGACCCTAATAAGAAAAATATTACTTTACGTATTGAGGGTTATATAAAAGAAAAAGAAGATACTATCTCTATTTTACCCTTAGACAAATTCATCTTAACTGGAGAATTGGGAAACCAGACATATCAGGCTAAATTATTAATTAAGAATAATAGTGATAAGGAATGGAAGCAAATTTCTCTAATACCTTCTCAGGATTATATTACTCTGGATCATGAAGAGATTAATCTATCCCCCCGGGAGGAAAAGGGGATAATTGTCACTATAAAACAGAAAGATTTTGATGATATTGATATTAAGGAAGAAGTTCAGGAATGTATATTTATTAAGATACCAATACCGGTGAATATTGTTACTGACAATCCTGAACAGTTTTAACGGCGCAAAGAATCAGAAAAGAGTTCAAAAAGGGCAAGATGTTTAATCCATTATTCTTATGGCGCAAGATTCTTATGCAATGGATATTTCCACCTGGAATTATAATTATTGCCATTTTCCTTCTCTATGTTCTGTTAATCCTTCGGAAGAAGAAGACAGCCACCATTCTCCTGATATTTTTAGTTCCCCTTTTATTTATTTTAGGTACCTGGTTTGGAGAATATCTCTTTTTAAGACCATTGGAAGAGAAGTTTATCCTTAATCCAGATTTATCCGGAGACAATATAAGTCTTAAACAACCGATAATTGTGGTTTTATCTGGAGATTCATCTTCTGGAAACCTATTAACTGATGAATGTGTGTCTGAGGTAGGAGAGATTTCCCTGGCACGGCTGATAGGAGCCTATCTTCTTTATAAGAAAATCGAATGTCCCATTCTGGTCAGCGGAGGGGTTATTCCTGGTATTGGTGAGGTAACACCGGCAGCCAGTATCATGGAAGAGGTATTAATGGAATTAGGAGTACCCGCTGAGAATATTCTCAGGGAAAGCAAATCCAGCACTACCTTGGAAAATGCTGTGTTCACTCTAAATATGCTTACCGGGTTTTCTTTTCAGGAGGTTATTCTGGTAACCAGTGCAGTACATATGCCCAGGGCAATTCTGGCTTTTCAAAATGATGTTTTGACAATTTTACCTGCACCGGTAAATTTTTTGTATGAAGATAAATCGCCTGGTGTTTTAGATATTTTTCCTAACAGAAGGTCCTGGGAACACAACTTAAGAGCGATACATGAATGGATAGGATTAATTATTATAAAATAATCAAGGGATAGTATACCTTCACAAAGTTTAGTTGTGTTGTGCTGCACATAGTGTATTAATACTTATATATCTTAAGATTTAGTACTTAGCATTTGGTATTTAGCATTTGGTATAAAAAGTTAAAAGAAGTTTAACCAACATATAGGCAACACTTCTGAGTATATATACATGCTATAGTATATGGGTCTACCATACATCTGTCTGATTCATTACAACCTAGCTTTAGTCTGCTTATAATCTTATCCACTACCATTTGCATATTTGTGTTTAGAATTTAACTAAATACCAGAAATCAACTACTATTTTGAAATCCCATTAACTATTACCTGCAATAATTTAAGCAGTAAGGCCCACAGTTAGCCCATTAAAACAATGCTGGAGATGTTAGCTTTTGACAACAATATATCTATTTATTTGACCAGAATTACTATTTTTGCTATAAAATAATAACATAATCTGTATTACTATTGTCTAACGATAATATTTTATAAATTATAAGAAGGAGGTTTTATATGCCCATTTTACAGATAGAGATTTTGAAAGGCAGGACAGTGGAACAAAAAAGAGAGATGGCAAGAAGAGTTACAGAAGCTGTATCTGAAACCCTTAATTGCCCTAAAGAGGCAGTAAGTATTATTATCAGAGAAATGGAAACAGAAAATTTTGCCAAAGCCGGCAAATTAAGAGTAGATGGTCAATAATAACAATTTTTTAACTCTTCCCTGTTCAAGAAGAGTAAAATATCTAATTATAATAATTGAAGGAGATATGAAGTATAAGGTTTATTAAAGAGTTAATTGCTATTTTCAATAATAAGATAATAATAATTGCTTTTTTTACCTGGGTTGTTAATCAGACTATCAAATTAATCCTGTTTTATATTACAGAAAAAAAATGGGATTCAAGCAGGTTTTTTGGAGCAGGAGGAATGCCCAGCACTCATTCTGCCCTTTCAATGAGTGTTGCAGTTTCTATTGGTTATAAAGAGGGCTGGGATTCTGCACTGTTTGCTTTAGCGAGTGTATTTACTATTGTAGTGATGGCTGATGCGGCTGGGGTAAGGAGGGCAACCGGGGAACAGGCAAAGGTGCTAAATAAACTTATGCTGATATTTTTTAAGGAAAACAGAGTGAAGAGCGAGAGAATGCAAGAGTTAATAGGACATACACCCTTTGAGGTAATTGTAGGAGCTATTATTGGTTTTGCAATAGCGACCACGCTTTCCCTTTATTATTTTTATTAATTTGGTTTAAAATTTTTTAATATTTAATCTTTATAGTTAGATTATTTCAAAAATATTAATTAATATTTTTACTAAAAAGATAGGAAATACTTTTATGGACTATATTTTGAGTGAAAAAGAAATTACCCAGCTAAAAAAAGCACAGCAAGATGAGCTTGTTGGGGAACAAGTTTATGGGATACTGGCTGGATTAACTAAAAATCCTCATAATTCCAAAATATTAGCCAGAATAAGCAATGAAGAGAAAAAACACGCCGAAATATTCAAACAATATACCAAAGCAGACTTACCGGTAGACAGGGTTAAGGTATTTTTTTATGTTTTTATATCCCGGCTATTTGGTTTGACATTTGGAATTAAATTACAGGAAAAAGGAGAACAGGAAGCTCAGAAAAATTATAAAGATATGCTTAAAGTTATACCGGAAATGAAAGAAATAATTGAAGATGAAGAAAAACATGAACTAGAATTGATTAATATGATTTATGAGGAAAAACTATCTTATATGAGTTCGGTAGTATTAGGTTTGAATGATGCCTTAGTTGAACTTACCGGAGCCCTGGCCGGTTTCACACTATCTGTTCAGAATTCAAGAATAATAGCATTTTTAGGATTAATTACCGGTATCTCTGCTTCTCTTTCTATGGCGGCAAGTGAATATTTATCCAATAAAGCTGAGCAAGATCCAGAGGCACAGAAAAGGGCAGGTAAATCGGCATTATATACCGGGATTGCTTATATTCTAACTGTTATAGCATTAATTACCCCTTATTTCCTCTTCAGTAATTATATTTTAAGTTTGATAGCAACTATCATAATAGCATTAACTATCATTTTTATATTCAATTACTATATATCTGTGGCAAATGATTATGATTTTAAAAGAAGGTTTGCTGAGATGGCTCTTATCAGTATGGGAGTGGCAGCACTTTCTTTTCTCATTGGACATTTAGTAAATACTTTTTTAGGTTTTGAACTCTAGCTCTCATTCTCTCTTTATACCTGCTAGGTTTTATATTAGAACCAGCAGAATAAAGAATTCCAAAAATTTTTAAAAAATATTAAATTTACTATTGACAGATATTAAAGTTACAGCTAGCATATTAATAATTTAATCTTTAGAAATAGAAAATATGTTAAAGAATAAGAACATTAGCGTAACAGAAAAAATAAATATTGGTAACTTATTTTATTTCTTCTACTTTATTCCTGAGGTGAATGCCATCAGGGATTGGTAGGAGAGAATAAATCTTCTCTGACTGGGCCACAGGCATTTACCTCAGATAATCGGGTAAAAGCCTGTGGTCTTTATTTTTTTAACCACGGGTGATTAATTCATTCGTGGTTTTTTTATTTTAAAAAAACAATTAAAGAAAGGGGGTAAGATTATGCAAATAAGCAGAAAATAAGATAAGAGCAAATTCTATTAATGGAAAGGAAAAAAGACAATAATATGAAAATGAAATCATATTTAATTAAAAATTTGGAGATGAAGGAGATAATTATGAGAAGAAATATGATTAAATTAAGAACAGATGTTATCACAGTTATTTTAATAATTACTACTTGCTTATATGCTACAGCTCAGGTTAATGTTGATGAGGCAAAAAAAATAGTAATAGAATGGGCAGATGTTAATGCAGAGCATATCAGTGATGTTTCTCAT
>Ga0116185_1004109_pt1 | contig 12079 bp, 9 predicted proteins | sample AD_JPNNA7_MetaG_FD_89754 | JGI IMG/M metagenome (GOLD analysis project Ga0116185, IMG submission 89754) | Active sludge microbial communities of municipal wastewater-treating anaerobic digesters from Japan - AD_JPNNA7_MetaG | ecosystem: Engineered > Bioreactor > Anaerobic > Digestate | place... | reverse complement strand
GGGCCTTACGATATAAGCGACGTAGTGACAGATGGAGAGAGAGTTGGCGAGAATGCCGTAATTCTCGGAGTTGTAGACGAGGGCGGCCTTCCCCTCGCTCGTGGTGCCCTGGTAGTCGTCCTTCATATCGAAGAGCTGCGGCCAGGACGCCATGCCCTGCTCGGTCGCCATGGCGAAATGCTGGAGGTGGCATGCACCCCGGTTCGACATCATGTAGGCAAGACCCATGCCGTGGAAGCCGCGGGGGTCGTGCATGGGGGCCTCGAGCCCCTTGACGTGGACCACCGCATCGATGGCGTCCCCGCCGATCTTCCTGGCGGCCCTCACCGCTCCCTCGGCAAGGATGTCTCCGAAACCTTCCCGGTAGGCGATGGCCTTCACCAGGGCAAGCACGGCATCCATGTTCCCCCAGGTGAGCTCGATCCCCTTGAGGTCGTCCCTGCTGATCGTGCCTTTCTCATAGAGCTCCATGGCCATGGCAATGGCGGAGCCGCAGCTGATGGTGTCCATTCCGTAGCGGTTGCAGAGCTCGTTCGCCTTGATTACGGCGGTCAGGTCGGGGTTCATCATCATGGTGCCGAACACGGCGCAGGTCTCGTATTCGGGGCCCGGACCTTCTTCGGATGTGTACTTGCCGTCGTCGACCTTGACCACCCGCTTGCAGGCGACGGGGCAATTGACGCAGGCATGCGCCTTCGTGAGATATTTCTCCCGCATGGTGGGGCCGCTTAAGCTGCTCGCGAGCTCGTACTCTCCTCCCGAGGTCCAGTTCTTCACTGGAACGTCGCCCGTCACCATTCCGAGGTCCATGTTCGCGTCCGATCCCATGAGGTGAAGGCCCTCGGTAAGGGCGGAGTCTTTGATCTCCTGCATTGCCTGCTTCTGGGCTGCCTTGAACTTCTCCTCGTCGGCCTTGCCGACCTTGCCCGTGCCTTTGACCGTGACGGCCTTGAGGTTTTTCGATCCCATGACCGCGCCCAGGCCTGCCCTGCCGCTGAAATGCCCCTTGTCGTTGCCGATGGCGGCGATCCTCACGAGGTGCTCGCCTGCCTGGCCTATGACGAGGGCCTTTACAGACTTCTCCTGCTCCTTGATGAGGTCGGTCGCCTCGTAGATGTCCTTTCCCCAGAGGTGTGAGGCATCGGTCAGCTCGGCCTTCCCGTCGGTTATGGAGAGGCAGACCGGCGAGTCCGCCCTGCCCTCGATGACGACGCCGTCATATCCTGCCCTCTTGAGGTCCGGCCCGAAGGTCCCCCCGCAGGCCGACTCTGCCCAGATGCCTGTCTGAGGCGACTTCGAGCAGATCGTGAACCGCGAGGTCCCTGGAAACCCTGTCCCCACGAGGGGGCCTGTCATGATCATGAGAGGGTTTCCCGGAGAGAGCGGATCGACGGTTAGGTCGTACCTGTCGAGGAAGAGCTTGGCAGCGAGGCAGCTCCCGCCGATATATTTTCCCAATTCCTGACTATCTATGCTGAAGTCCCGGCATTCCCCAGACGACAGATTCACCAAGAGAAACTTCCCGGTATATCCTCCTGCCATACGGAACCTCCTTTGGATAGAAAAGTACGAATATATATAATAATCTCCAAACAGTTAAGGTCAATCGAGCACCGTCTGAAACTTCTGTCCAAGCACACTGAAAATCCCTGTAGTGTGACATATTATACATGAAATTACAGAATACCGGATCGATGGCCCCGGTGCCCGAATTTCTCGCCGATTCGGACACGACTCATGTGTGCCCAGGCTCGGGAAAGGGAAGCGGCAGCCCTGAGGAAGACCCTCAGTGCTCCTCTGCCCAGCGGACAGCGAAACGGACGAGCTCTGCGGCGTTCTTCAGGTGGAGCTTTTCCTTGATCCTCTCGCGGTAGGTGCTGATCGTCCTCACGCTCAGGCGCATCCGGTCTGCGATCTCGCCCGTGGAGCAGCCCTCACCGATCATCCTCAGCACGGTAAACTCGCGGTCTGAGAGGGTCTCGATCGGGGACTTCTCGAGGGAGTCCTGGCCCGTCCGCACCCTGTTGAGGAGGCCGGTCATGATGTTCTGGCTCACATAGATGTTGCCCATAAGGATGTGGCGTATGGCCTTGACGATCGACTTCGACGTCTCCTGCTTCATGATGTAGCCCTGGGCGCCTGCCTGGAGAGACCGCTCGGCATAGAGGAGCTCGTCGTGCATCGAGAGCACGAGGACCTTCATTCCCCTGCGGGATGCGCCGATCTCCCTGATGAGGTCGAGGCCGTTGCTTTCTTTAAGAGTGATGTCGACGATCGCCATGTCCGGATTCATCTCCTCCATGAGCGACCGCGCCGTGCTCACGTCGTCGGCCTCGCCGCAGACGTGCAGGTCCGGCTCGTGATTGATGAGCTCCCTGATCCCGAGACGGAACACCTCGTGATCCTCCACGATCAGTATCTTGACCTTACCGGTATCACCCATAGTCTGCATCACCCCACTGCTGGCTGCTTCCGGGCTTCATGCCTGAACGACAGGGTAACGGCCGTGCCCTCGTCCGGATTGCTCTCGATGTGCAAGTCCGCTCCGATCATCTGGGCGCGGAACGCCATGATCTTCAGGCCCATGCCCTGCGTGGCCTCTTTCCTGTCCATGCCCTTCCCGTTGTCCTCGATGGTGATCGTCACGATGCTGCCGTCGTACAAGAGCCCGATGTCGACCCTGTCTGCACGGCCGTGCCGTATGGCGTTATAGACCGCCTCGTGGACGATGTAGTAGATGTGCGTCGAGACCGAGATGTCGTCCACCAGGATGGACTCGCAGTAGTTGAACGTGCAGGCGATCCTGTACACCTCGCGGACGTTCGATGCTATCTCCTGCAGCAGTGACTCGAGCCCGTGGTCGGCGAGAAACACCGGGCACAGTCCCCGGGAGAGCCTCCTCGTCTTCAGGATCGCCTCCTCGATGAGGAGCCTGATCTTCTCGACCTCGTCCGTGGACGGGACGATCTTCTCTTCGAGTTTTTTCTTGAGCAGCTCGCTCATCACCTCGATCCCGATGAGATGGGGCCCGAGGTCGTCGTGGAGCACCTGGCCGATCTTCTGCCTCTCGCGCTCGCCGATGGTCAGGATCTTCCGCTCGAGGATCTTTTTCTCGGTCACGTCTTCGATGGTGGCGATCATGCACGGCTCGTGCAGAAGCGTGATGATCTCCGCAGAGATCGTGACCATGCGGATCTCTCCGCTCCTCTTGCAGAATTCCGTATCAAAGCCTCTGATCTGGCCGTTGCCTGCGAGCGTGCCTATCATCCTCTCGTAGTCGTCCACCGATCTGAACAGGCCCATGTCCCGGATGCTCCTGCCCGTGGTCTCTTCCCTCGAATACCCCGATATCTTGGTGAAGCTCTCGTTCACGTTGAGAAAGTATCCTCCGTCGATCTTCCATATGACGATTCCCACGGGGGACGACCGGAAGGCCTTCGAGAACATCTCTTCCGAGTTGCGCAGGGAATGGGCGAGGACGTTCACGGACTGGCTGATGACCCCGATCTCCCCCTTTGTGAGCAGGGGGATGGGTTCGACGTTCAGGTTTCCCTTTTCGAGCTCTTCGAGGCTCTTGACCGTGAGCGCCAGGCCCGAGCGGATCCCGGCATTGGACTCGTAGACCGTAACGAAGATCGCCGCCAGGGAGAGCGAGAGGATGATGAAGACATGGAAGCTCAAGTCCGTAAACCGTATCGCGTCGGCGTTCGAGATGAAGAGAAAATGGCCGAGGGTCACGAGCGGTATGATGAGGATGGAGACCACGATGAGCGTGGTCCGCAAGGATACGCTGAAGAGCTTGTACATATGCCGCGGGATGTAGACGCCCCTGATCCTCTCGTCCATGAGCACAGGCGACAGGAGATGCTCGGTGGTGCTGTAGGAAATGATGCTGTTGATGGGAATGCACAGGAGCAGGATGAAGAATGCAGGCAGAGTCTCGGGCCACCCGAGGTCGACGAACGACCTCGTGACGAAATAGCAGCAGATGAGGCCGAATATCCACCGCAGGATGATGATGGTGCTCTCGCTCCGGGGGTACGACAGGAGCTTGAGCTTGATCTCCGCAAGTTCCGCCCCCTTCGTGTCCAGCGCGCCCAGGATGTGCGAGAGCTTCCAGATCCTCACGAACATGCCGAAGAGCGTGGCGAGCGATGCCGCGACGACCGCCGAGAGGATGAGATACCTGAGCTTTTCTCCCGTATATCTGCCGGCAATGGTGCCGTAGTATACAGCGAGGGGAACGACGATGATGTTTATGTAGAGCTCGAGCCGTATGGTGAGCTGTGCTATGAGTCCCCTCGCCGATATCATACCCATGCCCCCAAAACGGCCTGCACTCCAAGGCCTCAAATGGAATTTCTCTCCAAGCCTTTATATACCCCAAAACATCCCGGCAGGGAACTGCCTGAATAGCAGGGTTTCAAGCCTCTTCAAGCGCGGAGGCCGGCATCGGGAAAGCGGCCCGGCCGCACGAAGGATTCACTCCCCTACGGGATGATGACCCCTGAGCATTCTTCCTGCATCCTTTCCGTGTATGCGATTATCTCATGGAGGAACTGGGGATTGTTGGTATAGATGGGCGACGTTATGATGTTCCCGTCCACGACGACCGGAACCTTGTGCTGGTAGTCTGCACCGGCATTCCGCAGGTCGGCCTCGAGGCTCCAGTAGGCAGTGACCCTCTTTCCCTTGACGATGCCCGCGTTGATTAGGACCCAGGGGCCGTGGCACATGGCGGCGACCAGCTTTCTGCTCTCGAACATCTCCCGGATGAAACTTACGACCTCCGGAATCGTGCGCAGCCTGTCAGGCGCGGCAACGCCCCCGGGGACCACCGTCAGATCGAAGGCGTCTGCACCGAGATCACGAACGGACATGGTGGCTCGTGCAGGCACGCCGTACTCTCCGTGGACGGTCTGCCCGTCGGGGGTGGCCACATCGACGTGGTAACCGGCCTCCTGCAGCCGGTAATACGGATAGATGAACTCCTCATCCTGAAAGCGTGGAGCCGTGATAATGACCGCTCTGGTCATGAGCTATCCTCCTTGTGGGCGAACTTCTTTCACTGCATGATCGGGGCAAGGCTGCCCTTTGGCTCCCTGTCCACCCGATGCCCATGGACGATGGCATCGAATGCCGAGAGCCTGTCTGCCGCTCAAGGGCGCATAGGCACCGGCAGATGAATCCTCTGCCGGTGCCTTCTATTCACGGACGGGATTGGGGCTCCCGTCTGTCCTGCCTCACATGCCGCTCGCTGCGGCCTCGGCAAACAGAATGTCGAACGACCCGTTCAGGGTGTATACCGCATTCGCATTGAAGGTTATGGTGCCCGGCGTGAACTCGTCTACCTCAACCTGCGTCAGGTCCGTGTAGGTCGCACCTCCCGGGTTCTGGCCGCCGGTCTGGAAGCCGTAGCCGGTTATGACATCCTGGCCGTTTCTCGACTCTGTCATTCTGATATAGCCCGCATACCCGACCTGCCCGTTCGTCAGATCTGCCGACAATGCCCCGGGGCCGTTATCCCAGTCCCAGGTGAACATCCACAGGAAGCTGTCCCCTGCCCCGACCTGCCCGTCAGAGGCAGTATCAGTCCAGGTGAGCGTTCTGGAGCCCGTCGGAGGGAAGGGACTCGCCTGCCCTGTGGGGACAAACTCCGTGCCGGCTGTCGTCAACCCGCCGCTCATGAGCGCCGTGTGGTTGGTATCGATGATGTCGGAGGTTCCGCTTGCAAGCCCGACCTGGTCGGAGAGCATCTCGAGGATAATGAATGCGAGACTCGCCTTCTGCTGCCATATGGGGGTATCCGGTGCGTCCAGAAGGCCCTCGAAGGTCTGGGCGTCGAAATCGACGGGCACTGCATCGCTGTGGAGCATCATTCTCACGCCCCCGTCCGGGGAAGTGTCGGTGAAGGTCACATTGAAGAAATTCCCCTCGTATATTACCGCAAACGAGCCCTGGCTCGGAAACAGCTCATCGGCAGCCGGAACGTTCGTCAGGAAGGTGATGGGCTGTGTCACGGTGATGATGAGATCTTTCGGTGACGCAACACCCCAGAAGTTGTTGAGCGTCACCTTCAGGCTTGTGCCTGCAGCCAGGGTAACCATCCCGGTCGTCGGTGCGAAGGTACCGCCCATCTGCGTGCCGATGTTGCTCCGTATCTCGGCAGACCTCTGGCTTTGCCCCTGGCTCTGGGTCATGGTGAGGATCGGCGTGGTCGATCCGGAGGTGATGGTGAAGCTGTAGAGATCGAGCCGTCCGGGTGCAACGCTCGGCTGATCCGGTGTGGCTGGCTGGTCATTGGGCTGGTTGCCCGGCTGGTTGTCAGCTGATGTCTGCTCCTGACTGACGGGTGATTCATCGTCGTGACTGCTATTGCTGCAGGCTGCAAGCATGATCATGCAGATACAGATGCCCGCAAACATCAAGATCATTCTCGAAAGCTTTCTGTCCATGTCTTTCTCCTTTTCTACAGGTTCTTATATGGTCCTCTCATGGACACTGCACCCCTCTTCATTCTCTTGAATGAACGGGTATCGGCAAGGAAGCAGAGAGAGTGCGAAAGCTCAGGGAATGATTATGAAAAGACTGAACAGGCAATACCTGCAGAGACGAGAGCCGGACGGATAACCTCCCCATGAACTTCAACCTCCTCCACCATATGCCGTCTCAATGCCTTAAATGGTATTCGCGAGAGGAAATCGTTCTCTCAAACAATCGGCCCTATGCCCAAGCATTCACGCCACGCGGCAACCTTTCCCTCAAAAGGACGGAAATGCCCTTCCTCTCCTCGACAACTCACTTGCTCGGTACAGAACATGGCATAAAAGAAAGTGCAGTCAGGTTCTCGCTTACGATTTTCCAATGAGAGATATAATAAGGGACTCGTCTCCCCGGCTCAACCTGGAGGGTGCCGCGCCGGCAGGACGATGTCAACTGCCGGTCTTCCTGAGGCTTGCCGGTCTGACCTCAGGCGGGCTCATCTTTTCGGGGTACCTGCCGGTGACGTTCGCATAGTAGGCGGATATCTTCCTCATGTCGGCCTCGATGCTTCCGGTGGGAATCATTGTCGGCCCTATGCCGCACATCTTCCGGCGATAGTCGATGAACGCCAGGACGATGGGGACACGGGCGCCGAGAGCGATATGATAAAAGCCGGTTTTCCAGTACGGCACCTTTGCGCGCGTGCCCTCGGGTGCGACGGCAATGACCAGCCTCTCCCGCTCCTGAAAAACCCTGACGATCTGGGATACCATGTTCTGCGACTGTCTCCGGTTGATGGGTATGCCCCCGATCCAGCGGAAAAGGGAGCCTAAAGGCGCTCGAAAGAGGCTGTCTTTGCCGATCCAGTACGCGTTGGCCTTCAGGACGAATGCCGCGAACACGCCGATGACGAAATCCCAGTTCGAGGTATGGTATGCCATGATGACGATGTACTTGGGTCTGTCGGGAAGGCTTCCATCGACGCGCCAGCCCGCCAGCTTCAGGCATGCCCATGAGACGCCGCGCAGGATGGACCTGATGACCGGAGTTTCGAAAACCGTATACTGCATACCGGAGAACTCCTCTTCGTGATGCGTATTCTGTCTGCCACGGAGTATACGCCGCTCAAGCCTGTTTGTAAAACGGTCATGACGTTTCAGACCCTACGGGGGTCCGCTCTTCCCGTCATGATCCGGTACTGCGTGGACGATGAGAAGAGGATCTTCGCCCTTTCCAAAATCGACGCTGTGCTCGACGACGAGATGTACGCCTGCATTCCGGGCCGCCTTCGCGAGATCAGCCGGGAGGGAGTCGCTCCCGTCGCTCCACAGGAGGACCACTGCCCTGCCCGCATTTCCGGCAAGCCGTGCCACGAGCACGTCGGGCGATTTGATCTCCTCGGCGGTCCTGTTCCGATAGAAGCCTGCCGATCCTCTGAGCCCGTCCGAGGGAAGATAGAGCACGATGTCCCTGCCGCCTGCCAGACGAAGGGCCTCCATCATGGGCGTGTAGTAGCCGCGCTTTGCCACGTCCGCCCGCGCGATGGGGCCGGTGAACCAGAGGCCCCACCCCATGGCGAGCAGAACAGCCATCCAGACGATTGCCCACTGATTGCTCTCACGGCGCAGGGACAGCACGCATCCTGAGCCTGCAAGAACGAGCACCATGACCGCTGCTGCAAGAGACAGGCTCATGCCTCCGAGGATGCCGGTCGCCGCCGCCATTCCCGCTGCCGCAAGGATGATCAGTCCCGACATTCCCCGGAAATACAGCTTCAAGAAGCAGTCCGCCTGAGGACGTGCCCTCGTTATGCACCAGGCGACGAGCATTGCCAGCGCAGGATGTGCCGGAAGGAGATAGATGAAATCCTTTGCCTTCGAGGCCGTGAGCAGGATGAGAGGGCCTATGAAGAGTGAGAGGAAAAAGATCCCTGCCTGATCATCCCTGTCGCTTCTCGTCCTCCACGCCATCCAGATCGCCGGAGGGAGGACGAATGCACCGGGAGCGAACTCCGGCAGGAGATGCTCCAGGTAGAACAATACATTCCGGTGGGGGCTTATGTACCCCGATACGAAGCGGCCGAGGTGATTGGCGATGAAGAACTCCCGCAGGAGATCGGCCGGTGCGTGAAGGAGAAACGGAACGACCCAGATCATGGCGGGAATGATGAACGAAAGAACCGGGAGGGGATGGAAAACGTACCTGAGCTCGCCCAGCCGCCTGCTCAGAATGAGGTAGACGAGGAATCCCGACCCGAAGATTGCAGGCCCCACAAAGCCCTTTACGAGGAATGCCAGCCCCATGAATGCGCCTGCCGCCGCATAGGCGAGCCGTTTTCTCCGAGGCTCATCCGTATCGAGGGCGATCCAGACGAAGAGCATCGAGAAGGAGACGGCAGACACGAGGGCATTGTCGAGGATGACGAGGTGCGCGGTCCTCAGGAAGCGCTGAGACAGGCCGAGGAGGGCAGCAGCGAGAGCACCGCCTTCTATCCCCAGGACATACCAGCCGAGGAGGAAGACAGCCGTGAGAGACAGCATCGCGAACGCGGCCGAAATGAAGCGTGCTGCAGCGGCGCTCGGATGCCCGACGATCCGGTATGCCGTCGCAACCACGGCCTGAAAGCCCGGGGGCTTCTCGACGAACGGCAGCCCGGCGAGATGAGGAACGACATAGTCGCCGCCCTCGTACATCTCCCGCGCGACCTCCACCTCTCGAAGGTCGTCGGGAGGCAGCAGCTCGCGGTCCTTCTGCCCTATGAGAATGGCAAAAACACACGAGAGAAGGATGACCGTTATTCTCAGCTTCACGCTCTTTTCACCCTCGACCATGGAGATCGGACTTGTACCGTCAGGGTTGCGATCCTGCCATGCCTGTCCTGGAGAACAGGATGTCGAGCCCGCCGTTCATGGTGAAGCTGCTGTTCGGATTGGTGAAGAAGCTGCCTACCGATTCCTCCCTGATATTGACAAAGTGGAAATCAGCATACCTCACGCCGGCAGCCCCTTCCCGACCGGGCTCGAAACCGAAGCGGTCGACGCGGACCTGGCCGCCGCTCTGCTCCTTTTCCATGACATACCCGGCAAGGCTCACTGCCCCGTCCAGCAGGTCGTTGAGCTCTCTGCGGGCATCATTCTCCCAGCAGGTGAATATGAGCCAGTTGAAGCCGTCTCCCGAGTCGACATTGCCGTTTCCGTTTACGTCGATCCAGGAAAGCGTGCTCGTCGCATCCGGCTGGGCCGGGTTCGGTGCTGCCTGAGGTGAGATCGATCCGCAGGTGAAGGTCATGGCCCCGTTGTCTGTGAGATATCCCTTGTAAGCCTCGACGAGAGAGGCGGTATCGTATACGAAGAAGACCTGCTCGACGAGGAGGTAGAGGACGTTGAAAGAGAGGCTCGCCTTCTCTTCCCATGCAGGTGCAGGCGAGCCGATCTCGTCCTCGAAATCGAAGAGCTCCCGCGTGATCTCCGGTGCGCCGTTCAGGCTCAGGGTCACGGTGGGGACAGAGGTGGAATCGAAAAAGGCTACCGCTACGCTCTCTCCCCCGCCTGTGACGGAGAACCTTCCGCTGACAGGGATATATTCCCCGAGCAGGGGGAACTGTTCCTGAAATACGATCGCCTCTTCGACAGTGACGGTGAAGTCCTCGGGAATGCCGTCAATCGGATTGGTCGTCGATATGTTCATACCGGAGCCTTCGTTCACGCTCATCGCGGCCGAATCCCCCGAGAACGTCCCGGTAATCAGTCCGCCATCCGTGTTGCTGACGACGACGGTCCTCTCCGTGTCCATTCCGATAATCGGATGGATAAGGGTAAGCCTCTGCTCCTGCCCGACTGCCCTGAGATCGAGGTCGAAGGGCCCTGCAAACTCGGCATTGGCGGCAATCTCTTTGTCCAGATCGAGGAAGTTATCGTCTCCCTCGCAAGACGCGAGGGCCACGAGAGAGCACAGGAAAAACCCGGCCAAGGCATGAAACGACCTCCCCTCCATAGGATTCTCCTTTCCCCGTGCTCCTGCACATCACAGACATGAAGGCATGATGAACAATATAATACAGGGGCGCTCGGCAGGGCTCAAATCTTTGGGCTTCGAGATATTCAGTGTTTCACTGGCCCTGCTTTTACGATAAAAGGGCCATCGTATCATTTTATGTGAGGGAAGGCATTCGAGATGACTCCACAGGTTCTCGGCATCATTTTCGCGCTCGCCTCGGCAGCGACGTGGGGCACGGGCGATTTCAGCGGCGGCGTCGCCTCGAAATCGCGGAGCCAGTACCAGGTCGTGTTTCTCATGACGATCCCGGGGGTGATCATGCTCGTCCTCCTTGCCTTCCTGCTCGGCGAACCCATGCCGTCCGTACCGGACATGATCTGGGCATCGGCCGCAGGCTCGTGCGGCGCCGTGGGCATTGCATCCCTCTACCGGGGCCTCGCCCTGCACAATGCCGCCGTTGTCGCACCCACGGCCGCTGCCGTGGGCGCGGGGCTCCCCGTCGCCTTCAGCTCCCTCGCCATCGGGCTCCCCGAAACCCCGAAGATGCTCGGGTTCCTCCTGGCGCTCACCGGCATCTGGTTCGTCTCCAGGCCCGTCGACGGAAGCCGGCGGAGGTGGTCGGACGGGCTCGCCCACGCAGTCATTGCCGGAGCCGGCTTCGGGGGATACTTCATCCTGCTTGCCCAGGTCGAACAGGGAATGGTGTTCGGCCCGCTCACCTTCGCGAAATCCGCCTCCCTGCTCCTCGCACTCGCCGTGCTCCTGCTCAGGCGCGAGCGAATCCCCGCCCTCACCGGCATTCCGCTCGCCCTTCTGGCCGGCGTCTTCGATGCCGGAGGCAATGCCTTCTACATGCTCGCCAGGCAATACACCCGGCTCGATATAGCGGCCGTGCTCGCCTCGATGTACCCTGCGGTCACGGTCATGCTCGCGAGCGTGATCCTCAAGGAGAAGGTGGGCACGCACCAGGCGGTCGGCGTGATCCTCTGCCTCATCGCCATCGCCCTGATCAGCTTGTAAGAGGGTATTTTGATGAAATTATGTCCAGGGGAGGGAGAAGGTCCACTTAAAGAGCCCCCACCCATCTACCTCCGGTGCGCACTCTCTTTGCTCCGAGACATCAATAAAGAATTTTAGCTCAATTATCTCATCAGATCCGACAACCTGATCGACTATGTGAGCAGCCTTCGCCAGTCTTTCAATCCCTCGACAATCGACTGCCTCATGTGCAGGAACACCCTTTCCGTGGGATGGGACGGGCGGCTCTATGACTGCGACTTCAACCAGATGCTCGAATTGCCGGTATCATGTACCTCGTCGTGCACGGTCGGCGAGTTCGATTACGGGGAGCTCAAAACGCGCAAGATCGTCACTGCGGACCACTGCTTCTCCTGTACTGCCGGGTCAGGGTCGTCCTGCCAGGGCGCGCTTCGATAACGGCCGCATGGCTGCCGGTGCATCGCTCCACAGGGATACGGGAGGCATGCAGCCGGGCAGCAGGGGTGTAACACGATACAAGAGCGGACAATGACAGGGGGGGCACAAGGCGGCACAGTGTCCGGTCAACTGCCCGCCGCCGCCCTGCCCACCCTGGCTGTCT
>Ga0116185_1004103_pt1 | contig 12086 bp, 9 predicted proteins | sample AD_JPNNA7_MetaG_FD_89754 | JGI IMG/M metagenome (GOLD analysis project Ga0116185, IMG submission 89754) | Active sludge microbial communities of municipal wastewater-treating anaerobic digesters from Japan - AD_JPNNA7_MetaG | ecosystem: Engineered > Bioreactor > Anaerobic > Digestate | place... | reverse complement strand
CTGGCTGCTTTAAGCAGTTCCGCTCTCGTACTCAGGATGCTTCAGGAACGGTCAGAACTAACGTCAAATTATGGCAGGACTGTGGTGGGGATACTTATTTTCCAGGATCTTCTGCTTGCTCCCCTTCTGCTTTTTGGTGATCTGCTGGCTGGAACAGGTATTGATCTGCCCCACGAAATAATAATACTTACAGGTAAGGTTATAATCATTCTAATACTTGTTTTTGCCGGAAACCGGTGGCTCATACCCTGGCTGTTGAATCTGATTGCCCAGACAAAAAACCAGGAGCTGTTCATGATGAGCATCTTCCTGATATGCTTTGCTGTTGCACTGTTTACTTCAAAACTTGGTATGTCACTTGCATTCGGAGCTTTCCTGGCCGGACTGATGATTTCCGAGTCGGAATACAGTCATAATGTATTCGGGAACTTTCTTCCCATTAAGGATGTTTTTGCCAGCTTCTTTTTTGTATCAATAGGGATGCTGCTTGACATGTCTTTTGTTGTTGAGAATTTTAAACTGGTTATTGCAAGTGTTTTGCTCGTTATAATACTAAAGAGCATTATCGGGGGAGGTACCGGTTTTCTACTGGGACATACGCTCCAGGGAACCATCCTTGTGGGATTCGCGTTGAGCCAGGTAGGGGAATTCTCGTTTATCCTGGCCAGGATCGGGTTTGAACATGCTATCCTCTCTGATTTCTACTATCATCTCTTCCTTGCTGTTGCAGTCATTACAATTGCGCTTACGCCTCTCCTGCTTTATCTTTCATCACCTGCAAACAGAGTACTTTCCAGATTGAATCTGCCTGAATTTCTGGTAAAAGGCCTTTTCCCCCTGAAGGAGACAGAGATCCCGGGAATGAGCAACCATCTTGTAATAATCGGTAAAGATGCCAGTGCACTGAAGCTGTCATTGATGGCGAAATTCGAGAATCTCAGGCATGTGTCAATTATTTTCGACCCTGCAATAGCCCGTGAAAAAATAAATAACAATGAGTTTGTAGTTTATGGCGATGCAGTCAATGAACCCATTCTAAAGAAAGCTCATGTCGATACTGCTGATATTGTTGTTATTTCTATCGGAAGTATAGTGCCATGCATGGCAATAATTGAAAAAGTCCGGCAACTTAATAAAAATGCCTACATCCTTGTAAGATCTCCACTGATAGAAAATGTTGAACAGCTATATAAAACGGGAGCAGACCAGGTCCTTCCTGAAAAACTTGAAATAGCAATTGATCTGATGAACAGGATTCTCATAAAAAAGTTAGTCCCGCAGAAAGAAGTCAACAGGATTATAACACGTATCAGGAATAAAAATCTGGGTGTATTTACCGAAAGAGATATGGTCAATAAACCTTCTATACTTGACGAATTTTCAAATATCAATATTGTGGCGGTTAATGTCGACCAGGGTTCCTATGCTGAGGGCAGATCGATAATCGAAATTGAGTTGAGGAAGAAAACAGGTGTTACTCTGTTAGCAATTAAACGGGGGGACAGTATAATTGAGCATCCGATACCTGAAACAAAATTACAATTCAACGATACTGCCTACCTTCTCGGAGATCCTGAACAGGTCAACAGAGCATCAGAATTGCTGCAGCAGGGTTATAATCTTTAGAATTTTTTTTAATGATATCGTTTTATTCTTCACAGGTTTTACATTTTGAAATCTTAATTGATTAAAAATAAAAGAGGGTTTCTTGGCAGAATACCCTCTACTTTTTTTCCGGATCTTAATATGCTTATCTCCTTCCCGCGCCTGAACCTCTTTGCATCCTTGAAGCATTTCCTTGCGGGATTGCCGGACGAGCTCCCCCATTCCGGGCAGCTTCTCTGTCCTGTTCCCGGTATTGCGTGCGCCGCTGGGCAGCCTCCTGTTTTTTCATTTCTTGTTGCTGTCTCCTGAGAGCTTTTCTTTCAGCATTTCTTGCGTGTTTCTGAGCTTTTATCATCTGCCCATGATTTTTATACTCGCCTTGAGTCTGAACAGGATCCTGAGTCCTGGCACGTGTCTGAGTTCTTGTTCCTGACTGAGTCCGGGTCTGGTCCTGCTGCGGTACCTGAGCTGTAAGGGCAGCACTTACCAGCAGCCCTGCTATTGCCATAATAATTTGCTTTTTCATTGCTTCCAATTTTAATGAGTTAACATAAATTCTTTTGCCAAATTATAACTGCCAATATGAAAATCAGATGAATTTTTAGAAACAGCCTGAATATTTCAGATGGAGTTTAAGCCATATAATCTCAAATAATTTGTTCAAGTACCTTAGCCATTTATGAGTCTCTACGATGATTTTTAACTATTTTTGTTTGGCAACGATTTAATTAAATCAATAACGTGGAGCACCTTCCAGGATTAATAAAAGACCTGGCCCTGATATTAATTACCGGAGCTGTAACAACGATCCTGTTCAGGAGAATTAAGCAGCCTCTGGTTCTTGGATATATAATTGCCGGCATACTGGTTGGTCCTTATATCCATTTTACACCTTCAGTCACTGATGAGACAAATATTAATACCCTGGCCGAGATCGGTGTAATATTTCTCCTGTTCAGCCTCGGACTTGAATTCAGCTTCAGAAAACTTAAACGTGTAGGAGGGGCTGTTACAATAACGGCATTTGTTGAGATTGTAGTGATAACCTTAGCCGGTTATCTGCTCGGCACCTGGATGGGTTGGTCATTAATGGACAGCATATTCCTTGGAGGCATGCTTGCAAGCTCATCCACGACTATAATAAGTAAAGCTTTCGATGAACTGAAAATTAAGACCGAACAGTACGCCCGGGTAGTAGTAGGAGTTCTGATTGTGGAGGATCTTGTTGTTATAATGTTAATGGTTCTTCTTTCAACTGTCGCTGTTACTAAAGAGATCCAGGGCGCTGAAGTTCTGTTCAGTATACTTAAACTGATGTTATTTCTTGTCCTCTGGTTTATTGCCGGGATCTTCCTGATACCAACATTACTGAGGCGAGCAAAAAAAATGTTGAATGACGAGACACTACTCATCCTCTCCGTCGGTATGTGCCTTGGTATGGTGGTACTGGCTACAAAAATCGGTTTTTCAGCTGAACTTGGCGCTTTCATTATGGGATCCATCCTGGCTGAAACTACATCGGCAGAAAAAATTGAGCATCTGATCAGACCTGTTAAGGACCTGTTCGGGGCAGTTTTTTTTGTATCTGTAGGAATGATGATTGACCCTGCTGTAATGGTTGAATACCGCTGGCCAATACTCTGGGTTACACTGCTGGTTTTGTTCGGAAAGTTCTTAAGCACATCCGCAGGTGCCCTAATGTCTGGGCAACCATTAAAGCAGTCTGTTCAGGTTGGGATGAGCATGGCCCAGGTGGGAGAATTCGCATTTATCGTGGCATCCCTCGGCCTTTCACTGGGAGTGACCAGCAATTTCCTGTTCCCTGTTGCTGTCGGAGTTTCAGCAATTACCACATTTACAACACCTTACATGATTAAATTCTCGCCAGCAGTTAATAGCTTGGTTATCAGGATAATACCTGCATCATGGACCGCAGCACTTAACAGCTTTACTTCCGGCTCACAGGATATCCGTGCGAAAAGTTCATGGCAGAAGATCATTAACGCTTATCTTAGAAATGTGATCACAAACAGCATTCTTGTCATAGCCATTTTCACAGCTTCAATTGAACTGCTCTTACCGATCCTTGAAGAATATATCCCTAATCCGTTCTTTTGTAATCTGGCCCTGTTATTCATAGCACTTGCGTTTGCCGCACCATTTCTCTGGGCTCTGATGGCAAAACGTTTTACCAATCTTGTATACAGAGAGTTATGGGTTGATAAGAAACAATATATCGGCCCGATGTTCCTTCTTGAGATTTCAAGAGTGATAATCGGAATTTTAATTATCGGATATCTTCTGGACAGGCTTTTTTCTCCTTCTATTGCAATAATAGTAGGACTTTCAGCTATTTTAGTGGTCATAATCTCCTTTTCCGACAGGATCAATAAACTATATCACCGCCTGGAAAAAAGATTCATGACCAATCTGATGGCAAGAGATAAAGAGGAATCTGACAAACGACTTTCAGAAGAAGCGCTGCCGGGATTCTTGAAATCATACCCTCAGCTATCCGTGTGGGATGCTCATATCGCTGATATGGAAGTTAACCAGAATGCCGCTTTTATTGGTAAGACTCTAAAGGAACTTGGATGGAGAGAAAAATATGGGATCAACGTGGCATGCATAAAAAGAGGTGACAGGTTAATATTCGCTCCGGACAAAAATGCCAGGCTACTAGCTTATGATCACGCCGGTATTATAGGTACTGATGAACAGCTGCATAATTTCAAGCCTGTATTTGAGGCGTCTGAACGGTTCGATCCTGCTGAACTTAATATGGAAGATTTTATTGTTCAGAGAATAATGGTTGATGCAAACAATAAGCTCAAAGGATTCTCCATACGTGATTCAAAAATAAGGGAAAGGACCAACGGTCTCGTGATAGGTGTAGAAAGGAACGGAAAAAGGATCCTTAATCCAGATTCTGAAACAGTGTTTGAATGGGGGGATATTGTTCTCATAGCTGGTGAAAGAGGTAAGATACAATCTGTCAATAACCCTCAAAAATCAAATGAATCATGATTTTCAATTATTCACTTCAAATATATCAATATGAATTACCGTAAATTAGGAAAGACAGGCTTCAAAGTTTCAGAGATCTCCCTCGGGACATGGCAGGTCGGAGGTAAATGGGGCTCAGTATTCAATGATTACAATGCTGAGAGAATAATTAACTCAGCTATTGATAAGGGTATTAATTTCATCGACACAGCCGATGTCTACAGCGATGGGCTAAGTGAAACTGCTGTCGGGAGGGTTGTCCGTTCCCGTTCTGAACGTATTTATGTAGCTACTAAATGCGGCCGCCAGATCAGCCCTCATGTCAACGAAGGTTACCAGCCTAAAGTTCTGGTAAAATACGTGGAGGATAGCCTCAAACGTACCGGACTCAAGACCCTTGACCTTATCCAGCTTCACTGTCCTCCTTCTGAGGTCTATTACAGACCTGAGATATTCGGGACATTCGAAAAACTGAAGGAACAGGGTAAGATACTTAACCTGGGAGTCAGCGTTGAAAAAGTGGAAGAAGCCCTGAAGGCAATTGAATATCCCAATGTAACAACAGTGCAGATAATCTTCAACCTGTTCCGTCAACGTCCGGCCGAACTTTTCTTCAGAGAAGCTGCCAAAAAGAATGCCGGGATAATTGTAAGAGTACCGCTTGCAAGCGGACTGCTTACCGGGCTGTTCAATGCTTCAACAAAATTCGGGAAGGATGATCATCGTTACTTTAACCGCGAAGGTAAAGCTTTTGATAAGGGAGAAACATTCTCCGGAATTAACTATGAGCTGGGACTTAAAGCTGTACAGGAATTGAAATCGCTATTCCCCGGTGTGAATAATCTCGCGCCTGTAGCACTGAAGTGGATACTACAACATAAAGAGATCAGCTGTGTAATCCCCGGCGCCTCAAAACCCGATCACGTAACTTCCAATCTGTCAGTATACAACATACCTGCGCTGACTGAAAAACAAGTTTCTGCAATGAATGAAATTTATACAAGATATATAAAGCCTGAAGTTCATCAGCGCTGGTAAGGACAATAAACAAGGTGCGTGAATGTCTGATAAAGTCTTACTGTTACTTAATCTTATCCTGTTAACGTCGGGTCTTGTCTCCTGCAAGGATAAAAAGGAGGAGAAACCTGAAATGGCTGATGAAATCAGACAACGGGTATTAATGTTTTCCGGTTATGAGTGGATAGCGGAAGGGTATGGTGACAATAAAATAAACCCGGGGCAAAACTATTTCTCCTGCTCAGAAGAAAATGTCTGGATTGATAAAAAAGGTAATCTTCATCTTAGAATTACTAAAAGAGGAGACAAATGGTATTGCGCCAAACTAACCCTGAAAGAATCGCATTCTTATAATAAGTATGTCTTCACACTCGGTTCGAGAGTCGATAAACTCGACAGAAACGTTGTAGGCGGCCTGTTCACTTACCTTGATGATTCAAATGAAATTGATATTGAGTTCTCAAAATGGGGAATAAAAAATAACCCTGACGGACAGTTCATTGTTCAGCCTGCTCATAAAGAAGGAAATTCATACAGGTTTAAATTAAAACCGGGAGGAAAATATTCCACTCATATCATTGACTGGGAAAAAGATAAGATTGACTTTAAAAGCTACCGTGGAACCTATACCGAAAATCCAAAAAAAAGAAAAATCATGAGTGAATGGAGCTATACAGGAGAAGATATTCCGGGGGAGGATGATGAAAGGGTAATTATAAATCTCTGGCTGTATAACGGAATGGCTCCGTCAAATAATAAAGAGGCTGAAATGATATTAAGCTCTTTCCGGATCCTTTAATGAAAAATGAATTGTTTTCTGACTTTCTGAAGGGCCTGTGTTATTTTTTTATCCCAAGCAGATCCATTATTCCATTTATAAATGTAAGCGGATGAGCAGGATTCCCTGGCACATAAAGATCAATATGATGTTTTTCCAGGAAACTCCTGTCAAGCGCCGTACTTCCTGCGAAAATGCCACCGCTTATTGCATCAGTGCCTGCAAGGATTATGATCCTGGGTTCAGGTATTGCATCGTAAGTAATTTCCAGGGCTCTGGACATATTCTCTGAGATTGGTCCGGTAATCACTACTCCGTCAGCATGACGGGGACTGGCGACGAATTCAATTCCGTAACGGCCCATGTCAAAATTCACATTACCTGATGCAGCCAGCTCCATCTCGCATGAATTGTCTCCCCCCGCTGAGACCTGACGAAGCTTCAATGCCCCTTTAAACAGATCTCTTACCTCCTGCCTTACCTTCTTTTCATCAAGCTTTATTAAATTGTGATCCCCTGGTTTGATTATCAGGCTATTACGATCATTTGAAGCGATATGATAATCATTTGTGAATTCAATCTTTCCGGGTAACAGGAATGCACACTCCTTACAGAAGACACATTTGCCAAGGTCTATCGATCCCGAACTCTTGTCGACGGCCCTGACCGGACAAACAGCAGCAGCGGACCTTATCTCCTCTTCTGAAATGCTTTCTGATATTACAGGACGACCTCTGAAAAGAGGAGAGATCTTCTGCCTCCTGAGATCACTAATATACTGCTTACCGTGATGCTTTAGTATCTTGAGTTCTTTTAACATCTTAACATACCGTTGATAAATAGATTAAAGATCATGCCCGCAGTAACTCAGGTTAAAACTTTTATTACAGACCGGAAAATCGGAGATTTCCTGGTTCCTGACTGCCAGTGCCAGTGCCATCCAGTTATGAAATGAAGGGTCCTTAACTTTATAATGACTTATTTTGCCATTCTTATCCGTCATAGCCGAGTGACATATCTCTCCTCTCCATCCTTCAACAAGTGCAAGTGAAAAACTATCTGGTTTCAATCTGTAATTGTAAACCGGTTTTTCTTCATTTCGTTTACTCTCCGACCAGATCTTCAGCAGATCCCTTATGATTTTTATTGATCCCTGGACTTCAAGGCTTCGGAGCATCCCGCGGGCCAGTATATCACCGCTTTCAAGGATCACCGGATCAACAATGTAATTCCTGAAGTACTGAAAAGGGTGAGACCGTCTGATATCTCTTTCTATTCCGCATGTCCTGGCTGACGGACCAACTGTTCCGATCGCATGAGCCTGTTTTTTTGTCACAATTCCTATCTCATCAAATCTTGCAAGAACGCTGGGAGTTGAATAGATGCAATCAGCTATCTCACCAAATCTCTCTTCAACTATACCGGCAGTATCATATATTGCTTGCGCAATTTCTTCATTCAACGGGTAATTACTTCCTCCCGGACGAATCAGTCCTTTCCCGAACCGGTTCCCGCACCATAGCTGTGTAGTATTGATCACAACTGTCCTGAGAGCTTCACAGACCACCTGGCCCAACTGATAGGCTACATCTCCGCATAATGCTGCAGTGTCTCCAATATGAACGGCGACTCTCTCAAGTTCCAGTGCAATACATCTTTCGATCTGCAGCCCTTCACTGACCTCCATACCACTAAGTGATTCAATCAGCTGTGAATGTGCAAGAGAATGACCGACCGAGGTATCTCCTGCAATAGATTCTGACAAGATACACCATTGCAAGGCATCCTGCTTTGAGAGGAATAATTCTTCCACTCCCCGGTGCTGGTAACCCAGCTGTATTTCAAGATGATGTACTTTTTCGCCGTTACAGATGAACCTGAAATGGCCCGGTTCTATCACTCCGGCATGTACCGGACCAACTCCTACTTCATGCAGCTCCTCACTATGAATTGAATAAAACGGATAACCATCCACGGTTTTTGATTTATCTGCCCTGCTATGGGAAAACCTGACTGGTTTCAGCCACGGGTGACCAGTGAAAACAATTCCGGTATTCTCATGGATCTCGCGTTCAAAAATATGAACCTGAGGACTTAGTGAAGCTGCGGATTCAATCAGCTTTATGTCTTTGCCGGATTTACATGAGAATATTTCAATGCTTTTATCTGAATCATCAGCTATACAACAAATCAGTCTTAAATAATCTTCAGATGGAACACTATAGTATGATATACAGTGTTTATTTTCTTCATTCAGAGCAGAAATTATCTTTTCACGGAATGACACATAATCCATAACAGGAATATCCTCAAGATCTGCTGATGATGAGTTATTCTTAATTATAAAATATTCCTGATTATTCTTCATATTATGGGAGAAAAATATCAATACTCTGGTTTATAAGTCCCGAGATGAATTCAGGCTGATAAAAGCACAGGATCACTACCAGGCCAAGAAAGAGGAACTGGCTTATCGTTTCCACCGGTTTTACGTCGGAAATGGTTTCCTGAACCTGCTCTTTCCGGGGATTTGAATAAACAATATGCATTATTCTGGTGCTCATGGCATACAGGATGAAACAGAGCAGAAGGATCACGATGACGAGTACTATCCACTGATTGTTATTCACAAGGGCCCTGAAGATCATCAGTTCACTGATAAACAGGCCCGATGGAGGAATAGCCATTATGCTTATCATTCCTGCAATAAGTACCAGTGCTCCTGCAGGGTACAGAGCCATATACCTTCCGCAATCATCAAGCCTGAAGGTATGAAGCACCCTTGAAAGCTGGCCCATCTGGTAAAACAGGCTTGATTTTGCCAGAGAATGAAGAATAATGAGCAAAAAAGCAGCATAATAACCCGATCCTCCGATCCCTATTGCCAGGGCAACAAGTCCCATGTTCTCAAGACTTGAATATGCAAGCATCCTCTTGAGATGCTTTGCCTTCAGCATATATCCTGATGCTATCAGCAGCGACAATAATCCTGACAGAATCAGTACATGATTCATGAAACCCAGGATTTCTGATGATGCGAACAGCGTATAGACTCTGAATATCGAAAGGAAGCCCACATTCATCAATGTGGTTGAGATAAGCGCACTTACCGGTGGTGGAGCAACAGAATGAGCGTCTATTGTCACTGTATGCATCGGGAAAAGTCCCATCTTGGTACTGAAGCCTACAAGAACAAAGAGAAATGCTATCTTCAAATATAAAGGATTGGCCTGTTTTATAAGTCCTGCCAGTGTGTCGAATGAAAGATTTGCAGCATCACCCCGGCCGTAAATGAATCCCAAAAACAGGATCCCCAGATAGGCAAGAGCTATACCTGTGGAGCAGATGAATACGTATTTCCATGTTGCTTCAAGAGCGGCTTCACTCCTGTCGTGATAGATAAGAGCAGCAACAGCCAGTGTCGTTGCTTCAACAAATATCCACAGCACGGTCATGCCATTAGCCAGGTATGCACCAGCCATGAAAGTCATGAGCATGATCAGGGCTGCATGATAAATACTGTGCTTCTTCGGGTCATCACCGGAAGTATATATGAATCCATGATAGACAGTCGGAATGCCAAGCAGGGCAAGGATTGAAAGCAATAATACCCCGGCGCTGTTAAAATTAAAATAACCAAGTTCTGTCCGGTTTAAATTATTCCATGAATAAAAAGTAAATGCAATAAGGAGACCGGCATAAAGAACTGAAACGATCTTTGTAAAGGTTTTATTCCTGAGGAGAATAATTAACGAACTGAATACGACTGCCGCTGAGAAGAATAATAATATCATCTGTCAATCTTTTAATAATGTTAGTTCGTTTGTGCGTGGTTTCAGCCGTAAACCAAAAAATCCAAGGATCAGAACTCCGACGAAGATGTCGAGAAGTATTCCTATGTTGATCAGCATAGGCATCCTGTTCCCTACCGCCATCGAGAAAAGAAAGACAGCATTTTCAATTACAAGAAATCCTATCAGGTGAGATATTATTAATTTGTGCGTGACAACAAGGAGCAATCCTGTGAACAATGTAAACAGTGCAATAGCCATGAACACTGTATTTATATACTGATTGAGGACCAGGTTAGCTATAATTACACTGAACAACAGGGCAAATATCGACAATATCAGGAGATAAAACCCGGGCATTGCCTGCCTGTGAACCTTTGAGACTCCGGAGCGTTTTATTATCCTTCCCAGAAGATAAGGAACAATAATAGTTTTAATCAGCAGGGTTTCTGCGGCTATGAAGATCATATTCGCACTGTTGATCTCCTTAAGCTCAAATATGGCTATTCCAAATAATAATAATCCCTGTATCCCGATCAGCCTTACATAATTGACAAGCCTCTCTGCCGAAGCAAAATAAATAAGCGTGACTGCAAACAGTATTATCAGGTAATCAACCATCTATCCCGGTTATGTTAATTTATTTGTCATTATAAGTATAAGAACAAAGGCGATCCATGCCACAGCTGAAATTGTAAGTATGAATTTAGGATTCTTGTTCATTTTATTCCTTGCCCTGAATGATTCCACAAGTCCTATTGCCAACGCAAACACAAACTGTATTGAAAAGAACAATGCTATCTGAGGAATTGTATTTATTCCGGCCGGGACGGCAACATTGCAGAGCAGTGTTCCGAATACAGCAAATTTGAGATATGATCCGATATGTATCAGTGCTTTATCAAATCCGCTGTTATCGAGTATCATCACTTCGTGGATCATAGTAAGCTCAAGATGTGTTTTCGGGTCATCGACAGGGACCCTGCTGTTTTCCACAACTGCTATCTGGATAATGATATAAACAGCTAAAATGCTATATATCAAAATAAAATGATCTGAAGAAATATGAAAGCCGGCAAAGATATCTGAGAATGAAGTGTAGCCTGTAAACATAGCGAAAGTAGCCAGCAGAATAAAGAATGCCGGTTCAATCAGCATTGAAAAAAAAGTTTCCCGGTTCGCTCCCATTCCTTCAAAGCTGCTTCCCGTATCAAGTGCCCCGATTATTGAGAAGAACTTACCGAGGGCAAGGATGTACGAAAAGAATATGAAATCTCCTTCGAATGAGATCACAGCTTTCAGATTGCCAAATGGCAGAACCATCATTGCACAAACCACTGCTGACAACGAAATAGCCGGAGAAATCCTGAAGATGATGCCCGAAGTATCTCCGAAAACACTCCCTTTCCTGAAAAGAATGGCTATTTCCTTCATTGGCTGCAGTACTCCCGGCCCTTTGCGTCCCGATGCTATACTCTTGATCCTGAGTATTATACCCGGGAAAAACAACGCCGTGATTATTATCAGAATGATAACTGCCATCTCAGATCAGATTGAAAAAAGTCAATAATAAGACTAACAATATGAATACAAAAGCGTATAATATATAATGCCTGATCTCTCCAGTCTGCATAACCGCGATTTTCTTAAGTAACCCGGATATCCGGTCAACAGGAATATCTATCACTCTGGTTCTGAAAACGTCCTCGCTGAATGATTTAAAGTCTCTCTCCCCAGGGAATATCTCACCCTCTTCCATCTCCTCCATTATCTTTTGGGTCCCCAGCAGAGGTTTAGCCAGATGATTATAGTTGTAGGCATAAGATGTTGCCGTATATTGCTGCTTCGGTGAGCTTGCTGTGTATCCGCAACCCCACACAGATCCTGTT
>Ga0116185_1004098_pt1 | contig 12092 bp, 11 predicted proteins | sample AD_JPNNA7_MetaG_FD_89754 | JGI IMG/M metagenome (GOLD analysis project Ga0116185, IMG submission 89754) | Active sludge microbial communities of municipal wastewater-treating anaerobic digesters from Japan - AD_JPNNA7_MetaG | ecosystem: Engineered > Bioreactor > Anaerobic > Digestate | place... | reverse complement strand
TGCCGGTATGCTGGAGAGGATGGTGAAGCCTGCGTGAAGACCTTTGTCTACAAGACGGTTTGCCGTCCCTTTTCGTTATCAGGGTTATGTGCGTCGTTTTCTCCCAAGTTCCAATCGAGCCCTCTCCCCCTGGTGCCGGGGGCGGGGGCCGTTCTTTTCAAAGGATGAGGGCATTATGGACGTAAAGAGAGATGGCATTTTCAAAGAAATGGAAGGTATCCTGGCAAGTCCGCAAAACCACCTCCTGGAGAAGGCAGTCAAAGCCGGACGCATACCCATCGGATACACGTGCAGTTTTGTACCCGAAGCCCTTCTCATGGCAGATGCCCTCGTTCCGGTCCGCGTGAGGGCTCCCGGGACTGCAGGAACGGAGATAGCAGACAACTATCTTTCAAACTTCATATGCTCTTATACCCGAAGCCTGCTCGAATCCGTCGTGGCCGACAGGTACGATCTGATACGCGGCTGGGTGTTCGTGCCGTCGTGCGCCCACATGCAGCGGCTCATCGACAACGTGCATTATCTGAAAAAACTCGAATTCAGCCATGTGCTGGATGTCCCTCATAAAAGCACCGCCATGCATGTCGAATGGCTGACGGAAGAGTATGCCGTCCTCGCAGACAAGCTCTCGTCTCATTTCGGAGTCGATCTGAGCGACGAGGCCCTTGCCAAGGCCGTTGGAGGGTGGAATGAGTTCGTGGAGGTGATGAAATCCATCGGAGAGCTTCGGAAAAGACCCGAATCGCCCATTACCGGAACCGAATTTCATCTCCTTCTCATGGCCGCCCAGGTGTCTCCGAAAGACATGATCCTTCCCTATCTCCTCGAAGCGAAGGAAAAGCTTGAGGAGAGGGGCGGCAGTGGCAGGAAGGTGCGTGCTCGCCTGATGCTCATCGGGGGAGAGCTCGATGATCCCGAATATATCAGGGTCATAGAATCGCAGAACGCCGTCGTGGTCGCGGATCGCACCTGCACCGGATCGATCCCGGGGCTGACTCCAATAGAACTGAACGGCGGTCCTCTAATCAAGACGCTTGCCGAGCACTCCTTCAAGAAGACGCTCTGCCCCAGAATGATGGAAGATTTCGATCGCAGATTGCAGATCATTCTCGATACCGTACGGGAGTACCGGGTGGATGGGGTAGTGATCGAGGTCATAAAATTCTGCGATCTCTGGGGTGTGGACATGGTCCCGATGGTGAAAGCCATCAGGAGTGAAGGCATACCGGTTCTGAAGCTGGAGCGTGAATACCGTTTGAGCGGAGAGGGCCAGATAAGAACCAGGGTCCAGGCCTTCATAGAGAGCATGGGGAAATGACCGGCTGGAGGGAAGGATGGATATACAGGGCATGATAACCCGTTCAAGAACCTTGGCCATGGGGATTCCGTCCAAGATGAAGGCGTTTTTTCAGAACTCTGTCGCCGGGTTCCTGATCGAATCGAAAAACATCGGTGATTCGGCGATCTATATCAAATACTGGGCGCTCACATGGGCTGCCATCTTCAAGCTCATCCTCAAGCTGCTCTTCAAGAAGGGGCCTGTCGTTCTCGTCCGCGAGCTCATGCATTACCCCTGGCTGTTCGTCTTCCTCAGGGCGACCGGCCTGATGCGTCGGTTCACCCGGGGGAGAAAGGGGCACTACCTCGAATCGACATGCCTGATCGTTTACTACATCGCCCTTACGGTCGTCCAGATCATGGAGAACATCTTCTATCGTCCCGAGCGTGTGATCATCGGCGAGGACCTCGTTACACCGGAGATTCCTTTCGCCATGGGTCTTCATACCTGGCAGCTCGAGGACTTCGGCATACTGCTGCCGTTCATCTATCCCGAGTTTGCCCAGAAATACATAGACGCATCGGAGAACGAAGGCATCAATCCCGATGCCTGCAGCTTTGTGAAAAACGCCGCGGGAATGATCCTCAAAGGCCACATGCCCAAAGGGGTTGCCATCATAAGCTCCAATATGCCCTGCGATGCGGGCGCCACTATATATTCCTTCGTTCAGAGGGAATATAACGTCCCGATATACCGCCTCGATGTACCGTACAATTTCTACAACGACCGTGCAGAAGATCTGTTCACCAAGGACCTCAAGGAAATGGTCAAGTGGCTGGAGCAGCACACACCGGGACGCATGGACTGGAACCGGCTCAGGGAAGTCTGTAAGGCGCGCAACCGCATGATGGAGCTCGAGCTCGAGCTGTGGGAGATGCTGAGGATCAAGCCGGCCCCTCTTGCCGCCGAGGCCATGTACTTGAGTCATATGTGGTTTTTCTATGTCGTTCCCGGGGACAAGTTGTCCGTCAGTTTGTTTGAAAAGCTGGTAGATCTTGCACGAAAGAATCTGAAATCGGAGGCGCATGCCGTAGAGCCCGAGAGGTACCGGGCGGTGCTCTGGAACCCCCCGTTCCCCCATTATCCGTACATCATCAACGACATGGAACGTGCATACGGAATTACGCTCATCATGGACAGCATGACCTACAACCGGCACAAATTCATTGACACATCCACTCCGGATTCCATGCTAAAAGGACTGGCTCATATCATGATGCAGGGTCCGATGGTGCGCCATACCCGTGGGCCTGCCGAAAACTATCTCGACGACATCTTCCGCATCTACAAGCAATTCGATCTCGATATGGTGTGGATCGCCAACCATGTAGGCTGCAAGAGCGGTCAGGCAATGAACGGTATACTCCGGGAAAAATGCCGCGAGATGAAGATCCCCCTCCTCATACTCGATTACGATCTCATCGATCCCCGCATAGTCTCACACGAAGGTATGGTCAGGCAGGTCGACTATTTCATGGAGAACGTGATGAGGGCGAAACGTCTCGAAGGCCGGATTCAGGAGGGTTGAGAGGGAACCCTTGCAGCATTCGCGCTTCCTCCGGATGGCCGGAATGGACGGCAAGGGATGGTTTCTCGAGTTCCGGGCTCATACTTGAAGAAGAAATAAAGAAGAAAGGAACCGCTATGAAATTTTTCGGTGGATGCGACGTGGGATCAACGACAGGCAAGGCCGTTATCATGAACGGGAGCACAATGGTTGCATCAGCCATCATCCCGAGCGAGATCGATCCTGAAGAAACAGCGGTGTCGGTATTGGAAAAGGCCTGTTCGCAGGTTCAGGGACTCAGCTCGTACAAGGATCTCGCTTACCTTGTGGGAACGGGATACGGCAGGAACGAGGTTCCATTCGCCCATGAGAACATCTCCGAGATCAGCTGCCATGCCATGGGTGTCTTCCACTGCAATGCCGAGATCAAGACCATCGTCGATATCGGAGGGCAGGACATGAAGACGATCACGGTCAATCATGACGGATCGGTCCTCGAGTTTGCCATGAACGACAAATGCGCCGCCGGCACGGGGCGTTTCTATGAGGCCATGGCACGGGTCTTTCGCATGGACTTGGACCGGTTCTCCGCGCTCTCCCTCCAGGCGCGCAATGTCATCCCGGTGACTTCCCAGTGCAGCGTTTTTGCCGAGAGCGAGGTGATCAGCCTTCTTGCGAAAAGGAACCCTCCCGAGGATATCGCAGCGGGCATCCAGGCGGCTGTATCGAAACGGTGCTTCACTCTCCTCAAGCGGATAGGCATGAAGCCGCTGGTGACGGTGACAGGCGGGTGTGCCAAAAACCAGGGGCTCATCAAGTCTCTTTCCAGGATCATCAATATGCAGGTGACGCCGCTGCCCATCGATCCGCAGATCATCGGGGCGCTCGGCGCAGCAGTGTTTGCAATGCGCAAGGGGTTGTCTTCATGACGGCCCATAAAAATACCAAGAAGGAGAAAGGAGTTGCAATGAAACATCAGAACAAGCCCTGGCTCTCATCGTATGCCCCCGGCGTCCCCGCGAGCATCAATTTCGAGACCTTGTGCCTGCCAGACTTCCTGGAGAGAACGGCGCGTGAGTTTCCGGAGCATATGGCGCTCAATTTCATGGGATGCACTTTGACCTTCAGGGAACTGAAAGACATGGTAGACCGCTTCGCGAGCTGTCTTCTGGAGTTCGGCATACAAAAGGGAGAAAGCGTCGCCATCATCCTGCCGAACACCATCCAGTGCGTGGCTGCGTATCAGGCCATTCTGAAGATCGGGGCCATCGCCGTCATGAACAATCCCCTCTACTCGGACAAGGAGCTTCTGCACCAGTTTACCGATTCCGGGGCCAGGGCACTCATAACCATAGATCTCATCGCAAACAGGATGATCGACCTGAGGCCGAAGACCGATATCAGGCAGATCGTCGTAGCCTCGATAGGCGACTATCTCCCATTTCCAAACAACCTTCTCTTCCCCCTTGTGGCCAAGAAGAAAGGACTTGCCGCCGATGTGAAGAAGGCCGAGCAGGTATACCGATGGAAGGATCTGATCTCACGATCCAGGCCAAGGAGTATACAGGCGAAGCTCTCCTTGGATGACATTGCCCAGTACCAGTACACCGGCGGGACGACGGGGGTCTCGAAGGGCGTGGAGCTTACTCACGGGAATCTGGCCAAGAACGTCCAGCAGCTCGCCGCGTGGTTCCCGAACCTCCAGCGGGGCAGGGAGGTGATGCTGGGGGCGTTGCCCCTGTTCCATGTATTCGGGCTGACCGTAGCGATGAATTATCCGATCTTCATGGGATGGGGGAGTGTGCTCGTGCCGAGGCCTCAACCCCAGCAGCTCTTCGAGGCACTCTCCAAGCACAAGCCGACGTTCCTGCCCATGGTTCCGACCATGTACATCGGTCTGCTCAGCCACCCCAAGATCAAAGAGCTCGACCTGAGCAATGTGACGGGATGCTTTTCGGGGAGCGCCCCTCTTCCCGTCGATGTGATCAAGAAGTTCGAGGAGATGACCGGCAGTGTCATCTGCGAAGGGTTCGGCATGACGGAATCTTCGCCGGGCACGCACATCAATCCCTTCGGAAAGGGGAAGACCAAGCCGGGGAGCATAGGGCTTCCGATATCGAATACCGAGTGCCGGCTCGTGGACATCAATGACCAGCAGACCGACGTAGCACCGGGAGAATCAGGAGAGCTCATCATACGGGGACCGCAGGTCATGAGGGGGTACAAAGACAAGCCTGAGGAAACCCAACAAGCGCTCCGCGACGGATGGCTTCATACGGGTGATATCGCAACGATGGACGAAGACGGATATTTCTATATCGTTGACAGGCTCAAGGATATGATCATTTCGGGCGGATACAATGTCTATCCCCGGGACATCGACGAGGTGATCTATCAGCATCCCAAGGTCCTGGAGGCATGTACGATAGGCGTCCCGCACTCCAGCCGCGGAGAGTCCGTCAAGGTGTTTGTGGTTCTCAAACAGGGACAGCAGGCAACTGCTGAAGAAATCATCGGCTTCTGCAAGGATAAGCTCGCCAAATACAAGTGGCCGGAGGAAATCGAGTTCAGAGAGACGCTCCCCAAGAGCACGGTGGGCAAGATCCTCCGAAAGGACCTCCGGTCAGAAGAGCTGGCCCGGAGGACAGCATAGTCACAAGATCAAACGATTGGAGATTTTTCAGGGAAGCCGTGAAGGCAGGAGCCCCGATGAAGGAAGTTCCTCGCCCGGCTTTAAGGATGAAAGAAAGGGGTATCCTGTAATCGGATAAAGGAGGCGGCATGGGCAGAGGGTACATGGGGAGGATCTTGAAGGTTGATCTCGGGAGAGGCACTATCGCCGAGGAGGAAGTCCCGGATGAGATGTATGAGAGGTATCTCGCCGGGATGGGACTGGCAGCTCATATTCTGTATGACGGGATCCCCCCCGGCGCCGACCCGCTCGGCCCGGACAACATCCTTGCCTTCGTCTCGGGCCTTCTGACCGGAACAGGGAGCCTTTTTTCCGGACGGTGGACCGCGGCGGCAAAGTCGCCGCTCACCGGAGGATGGGGCGATGCGAACTGCGGCGGAACGTTTTCACCTGCCATAAAGCGCTGCGGGTACGATGGGATCTTCTTTTCCGGGATAAGTGAGAAACCCGTACTGCTCTATGTGAAGAACGACAGGGCCGAATTGAGAGATGCCTCGCATCTCTGGGGAAGGGATACGACAGAAACAGAAGACATGCTGAGAGCAGACTACGGTCCTCATGCAAGCGTGGCGGTGATAGGCCCGGCAGGCGAGAGGCTCTCGCTGATTTCCGGCATCAGCAACGATAAGGGAAGGCTCGCCGCACGGTCCGGCCTCGGGGCGGTCATGGGTTCCAAGAGGCTCAAGGCGGTCGTGCTCGACGGTAAAAAACGCATCAGCGTGCACAACCGGGAGGAGGTGCACCGGCTCAGCAGGATCTGCAACCGATGGGTGCAGTTTCAGATCCCTTTGGGCCCCAGCCCCGTCTTGGCATATCTGGGAGCGCTCCTCCGCATACTCCCTACTGCCATGGCCATGGACGGCATGATCTACAAGTTCATGCTCAGGCAATGGGGAACCGCCGCCATGAACCAGATGTCGCCGGAGTGGGGGGATTCGCCGGTAAAGAACTGGAAGGGAAGCAACAAGGACTGGAACATGGTGAAGTCCAAATCTGCGGACCCGGATATGATCAAGCGCCACGAGATCGTGAAATACCACTGCTATTCCTGCCCGCTCGGATGCGGGGGCATCTGTTCGTATCCGGGTCAGTACAAGGAGAGCCACAAGCCCGAGTACGAGTCAGTCCTCGCCCTTGGCGGATTGTGCATGAACGAGGACACAGACAGCCTCTTCTATCTCAACGAATACCTCAACAGGGCCGGGATGGATACCATCTCGGCCGGCGCAACGGTGGCGTTTGCCATGGAGTGCTATGAAAAGGGGATCATTACAAAGAAAGACACCGGGGGTATTGAGCTGACCTGGGGAAATGCCAAGGCAGTGACCGAGCTCATCCACAAGATGGTGAACCGTGAAGGGATCGGGGACGTGCTGGCAGACGGAGTAAAGATGGCGGCGGAGAAGATCCGCAAGGGTTCTGAAGCATACGCCATCCATGCCGGTGGACAGGAGCCGGCCATGCACGACGGCAGGATGGACCCCGGATTCGCTGTGCATTACTCGGTTGAGCCCACACCGGGGAGACACACCATAGGCGCCCAGCTGTACTATGAAATGTTCCAGCTCTGGAAACGGGTCAAGGGCATACCGAAGAAGATCCCCTTCCAGATCTATACGAAGAACGGCCGCTACTCCCCGGACGAGAAGAAAGCCCAGGAAAATGCCGCGTGCAGCAAATACATGAATATCGTGAACGGATCCGGACTGTGCATGTTCGGCACCTTCCTCGGGATTACGAGAACCCCTACGTTCGACTGGCTCAATGCAGTTACGGGATGGGACAAGACACCGAACGACTACATGGATATTGGCGAGCGCATCCAGACCATTAAGCAGGCCTTCAACATCAAGCAGGGGATTGACCCAAAGGCCAACAAACTGAGCGGCCGGGCACTGGGCATGAAGCCCATGAAGGAGGGTGCCAACAAGGGAAGAAGCGTGAATATCGAGACGATGATGGGCAACTACTGGGAGCAATTCGGATGGGATCCGAAAACGGGCGTGCCTACCAGGGAACGTCTTGAGCGGTTCGGTATACGTCCCTGGCGATGAAGGGCACGGAGGTGTGACATGGCATTCCAGATAACCGGAAAGTGCAACGGATGCGGAGCCTGCAGCAGAATCTGTCCTGTCGGGGCCATATCCGGGGAAAAGAAGAAGGTCCACAAGGTTGACGAACGGCAATGCATCGAATGCAGCGCATGCGGAAAGGTGTGCTCCCAAGGCGCCGTTCAGGACAGGTTCGGAGTGATCCGAAAGATGGAGAAGCGGGCTCTATAGCGAAAACCCGTCTTCACGCATGAAAGGTGCATGTCCTGCACGATCTGTGTGGAGGCCTGCCCGGTGAACTGCCTGGCCTTGTCGCAGCAGCGGGGGCCTTCCGATCCTCACACGTACCCTTTCCTGAAAGACGAGAAGGCATGTATCGGGTGCGGATTCTGCTCTATAGAATGCCCTGTCGGATCGGTTCGCATGGAGGTGCCGGATCAGTCTGCACCTTGACTCCCCCGGGCTTGAGAAGGAGGGCGCCGGATGGATATCACGATAGTGTATTTTTCTCAGACGGGAAACACCAAGAAAGTGGCTCTGGCCATGGCGGATGAGTTCCAGGAACAGGGGCATAAGGTAAACGTCACGTCATGGAAGGACGTGCGGCTTTCCGATATCGCCGGATGCAGCGTTCTGGGAATGGGATCACCGTGTTTCGAGAGCCAGGCCCCCGCTCCCGTCAAGGCATTCCTCAAGGGACTGCCTCTGTTGAAAGGAAAAACCGCCTTCGTTTTTGCAACCTGTGGAGGGGCCCCGGGAAGGATTCTCATTGATCTGTCAAAAGGACTGAAGAAAAAGAAAGCCCGGGTTATCGCCGGATTCATGTGCCATGGAGAGGTCCATCATCCGGCCCCCTGTCTGAAAGGACGGTTGCCGGGACGTCCCGGCGAGGAAGACCTCACCCTTGCCAGAGATTTTGCTCGAGCCATTGTCACGAACACTGCAGCGGGATGTACAGCGCCCCTTTCTGGTGAATGGAGCGACTTGCTGAAACCCGGCTTGAGCTTCTATCACCTGGTGTCATTCATAGCAAAGCCGCCTCTGGTGAGGATTCTCCTTCCAAAGCCCACACTCGTTGCCTCCCGTTGCAACAGGTGCGGGCTCTGTGCACGGGAATGCCCTGCAGGGTGCATCTCTTCGGAGCAGGAACCAGTTCCCGGAAGCGCCTGCATCAGGTGCTATCGCTGCCTCAAGGTATGTCCGAAAACAGCTTTCCGTGTTTCATGGTGGTACGGAAATCTCGTGATATGGGCGCTCTATAATAAGCTCTTCTCGCGGCTTTTCGGCGATCTGAAGCCGGATGAACGCATATATTGATTCGTAGATTATTCCTTTGCCAAAAAAAGGAGGTAATACATGAAACAGCTAATGGTGGTGTTGTGCTCGTGTGGTTTATTGATGTTATCCCATCCGCTCTTATCCGCTGATCTTATGTTTCAGGGAAACGATCTTTTCAACTCCGGTAAACAGAACATAGAAAATTATCGGACGTCCGGAGATCTGTTCGTGAAAGAGACCCAGGCAAATCCGAGAAATTATGAAGCGGCATGGAAAGCTGCTCGTTCATACAGGTATTATGCTGACGAGACCAAGAAAAAGAACGTGGCGAACTGGAAGGCGATCTGCAAAGAATACGGGAAGCTTGGTATGATGTATGGGGAGAAGGCCATTGCTCTGAATCAGAATGGCGTGGAGGGCAATACCTGGTTCGGCTTCTCGGTTGCAAGCTATGCAGATAGCGTAAGTGTTCTCACGGCCCTAAAAGAAGGATTAAAGAACAAGACGCAGAAAAGCTTTGAAAAGGCGTACTCAATCAATAAGAAGTATGAGAATGGCGGACCTATAAAGGCCCTGGGTCGGTTCTGGTTCGTCCTGCCATGGCCCCTCCAGGATAAGAAGCTCTCGCTGAAGTATATGAAAGAATTTCAGGCCCTCTATCCAGATGATCCTGAAGGCCTGGTTTACCTTGCAGAAGTCCTCATAAAGACAGGATCTAAGGAAGAAGCCAGGTCCGTACTCCTTAAGACAGTGAATTCAAATGATAAGTATTATGCAGACTGGGCAAAAAGACTTCTGGCAGATCTGTAGGGCCCTGTAAGAATCCGGATTCTTAACAGCAGGGATTCAGGGCATTGAAGGATATGAATGCAGAATCACGAATCGGTGTTTTTCATGGCACCGGCTGATTGTCCGTGAAAAGGAGATCCGAAATCCAAGCTCAAACGGATTGAAGAGATATTAAGCAGACATATGAAACTGCCATGAGGGAAATTAAAAGAACGAATCCCAGGTTAAGCAAAGGGGCTTCCATGAGGAGAGCATATTGGCGAAGGAAGCTGCAAAGCGGAACAAACAAAGATAACTGACCGAATATTGATGGATTCAATGAAAAAGATGCGAGATGTTCATAACGTCTTGAGTAGGGGGTCCAAAGCCTCGATCAAAGAGATGCTGTCCGAAGACCTTTGCTGAGGATGATTTTAACCTGAATCACCCGCCTTTTAATACTAAATTAATGGCAGGAACGTCTTGAGATTAATATCATGACCGTACATATATACTTTTAAGTAAGTATATTTAAATATACAAGTATGAGGTATAAGCCTGTGACAAGGTATGAGCAGTTTGCTTCCTACCTCTTTGCCCTTGGCCATCCAATGAGGATCGAGATAGTCCTCGAGCTTCTCAAGGGGCCGAAAAATGCCGGTGATGTGGGGCGTTCGGTGAATCTCAGCCAGGCAAACACATCACAGCATCTCTCCAAATTGAGAATCAGCGGAATCGTTCAAAGCGCGAGGAAGGGAAATATCAAGGTATATTCTCTCAAGGAGCCGGGAAAAATTCAGCGAATCATGAATGCGCTCGAGGAAAGTAATCAAGAGGAGCGATGACAAGCAGGTATCGGTAAGAGGATGGAACAGCTTCTCGTGCGGAGGCATTTTAAGAACCCCATCTGCACAGGGGTTCAGCAATTGGTTTGATATAAGGGGTGACCGGAATGAAGAAAACGGCCGTGCTCTTTTTCAGCGCTCTCGTTTTCCTGACGGTAAATACCGGAATATGTGCGGCAACAAGGCTGCTGCACGAGACCTTCGACGATCAGGTTCTCGACAGCAGGCTCCGGGTTCGTGTCTACGGTGCGGTAGCCACGCCCCCGCAGTATGCCTTTGCAAGCCAGGGCAGGGACGGGACCGGCCACTGCTTCTCATCGGGCACTGTTAGTGCGACATGGCTCCAATGGCCTTCGGAAACCATGCTCAGGCCATGGCCTTCGGATGAGTTGTACGTATCCTTCTGGATGCGCTATCCCACGTTCACGAGGACCGATCCGAACGAGAACATCAAGTTTTTCTACCCCCACTGGAACGGGACGTCGAGCTATGTGCACTACTGCATGTACGATCCGGACCAGGTCTATTACTCTGCCCAGGGGATGGGTGCGGTCCTGGCGGCCGGTGTATACTTGAGGTGTCCGAACCAGACCGATGGGAGATGGCACCGCTATGAGTTCTATGTGAAGTTTTCGGAAGGCATCAGCAGGTTCTGGTATGACGGTGTAAAGAAGCTCGACCAGACGTACGGTCCGGGGGTGTGGTCGAACGATATCCTCGCCATCGACGCGCCCTCCTTGGACGGTGAAGAGCCCGGCATCTTCTCAAGAACGGTCGACGATCTGGACATATGGGACGGTATGCCCGACGGGAACAGATGACTTCCTCAAAGGCTTATCGACTCTCTTTCGGGATATCGTGGTCGCATGATGTGACAGCTGCATCTTCAATTCAACGATGCATGTATCGCCGCATAAAACATATGTCCCCACATCGATGCCGACGTCTTTCATGGTAAGGCCGGCGCCGGATACCGTATCCTCTATATCGCCGAGGCACTGGGCAAACAGACTGGAGATTTTCGATCTTATGTCCTCGATATCAACACGACCAACGCGCTGCTCCTCGGTTTTCATATGCTCCCCCGTAATTAGAGATGAACGTGATCTGTTCCATACAACGACAATGCCAGCGTAAATGACCAATAATAGCTTGAGGTTGTATAGCCGGTAATCCTGGAAGTCGGCGAAAAATGTAAACGTGCCGACAAAATTGGAAGGCTTCCCGCAGCGACCTCTTCCATGGTGTCGGATCGGTCCGGTTTCCCGTGGAAGGCCGGCCTGGAAAGGCCTGCATCGCCGTCCGGAAGCACGATACGGTCATGGCAGGCCTTATTCCTTCTGCTCCCTTCGCTCCTCGTCTTGGTCCTCTTCCCCCTCGAGCTGCTCCTGCTCCGATAAGGGCATCACTTCCGTATCAGGGCCGACCCCGATTTCTTCGCCCTGCTCGGGATTGTACCAGATGTCAGGGGCGGAGGTCTGGTTGTACCACCACCTCACGTGGTCCATAAGCTCGTCAACGGTCTCGATCCTGATACCCTTGATGTCGTCGAATGCACGGTTGTCGCCGTCGGTGAAATAGTCCACGGCAATGTGCAGGATATCCCAGAGGT
>Ga0116185_1004097_pt1 | contig 12094 bp, 7 predicted proteins | sample AD_JPNNA7_MetaG_FD_89754 | JGI IMG/M metagenome (GOLD analysis project Ga0116185, IMG submission 89754) | Active sludge microbial communities of municipal wastewater-treating anaerobic digesters from Japan - AD_JPNNA7_MetaG | ecosystem: Engineered > Bioreactor > Anaerobic > Digestate | place... | reverse complement strand
GTGCGCCGCGGCCGGTATATGTCTACATGGGACGCGTATCGGTTGAGAAGAATATCGAGGCTTTTCTGAGCCTGGACCTTCCGGGTACCAAGGTGGTCATTGGCGATGGTCCGGCGCTCGAAGAGCTACAGCACAAATATCCTGACGTGCGATTCTTGGGAAAGAAGAAGGGCGAGGACCTTGCGGCGCACCTCGAAGCGGGCGACGTCTTCGTGTTTCCGAGTCTGACAGATACATTCGGGATCGTGATGATCGAAGCCATGGCCTGCGGCTTGCCCGTGGCCGCTTTTCCCGTGGAAGGGCCCAAGGACGTGGTAATACAGGGCGAGACGGGGTGGCTGGACGAGGATCTTAAGACGGCGGTCTCAAAAGCCCTGACCATGTCTCCCCAGCGATGCCGGGAATTCGCGCTCCAATGTTCATGGGAGCGGAGCGTCGAGCAATTCGAGGCCATGTTGGTTCCCATTGCGCCACGGGACGGACGCGTGTCCTGACGGCCAGGTCCAGCACTAGACCGGCTTTGGGGCATTGAGAAGGCGCCGTCGCCCCCGGTCCGGCAATCAGTCCGCTGAACGGTTTTCGTTGAGAATGCCGTCAAGAACCGGTCTCAGAATGCCCGTCCAAACAGCGTATCCTTCGGGATTGAGGTGCAGGTGGTCTTCGCGGAAGTACCGGTCATCGGGTTTGCCGTCGGGAGCGAGGAGCGGCGAATTCATGTCGAGGAACGTAACGCCCGACGTGTTCCGGGCGAATTCGGCCATCAACCCGTTGGCCTTTTCCATTTCCTCGTGTTTGGCCCAGCGCGAAAGACTGGTCTTTATCGACAATACCACGATCGGCGTCCCCGGGTACGCGTGATGGATGCTGCGTACCAGGGCCTTCATGTCCGCCGACACCCACTCGGCTGTTTTCCCGTTGGCGATGTCGTTATCGCCATCGTACAGGACGACGGCGCGCGGCCGGAACGGAACGATGATACGGTCGGCGTAGCATAGGGCGTCGAAATATTCGGACCCGCCGAAGCCGTGGTTCAGCACAGGGAGGTCCGGGAAATATTGGGGGAGATTCCACCCGAGTATGGAGGAACTACCTGCGAACAGGACGGGATTGGCGGGGGCATTCGAAACGGTCTTCTCGATTCTCTGAATGTCATCTTCCCAGCGCTGCAAATCCCAACGGGCAACGGCGACGGTGTCCAGCGCAACGCGCTTATCCGTGGGCACCGCGAACCGGACCGTCCCGTTCTCATCAGGCACAAACGGGATGGCTTCGCCCGAATGCAGTAGCGACAGACTGTCAGGCGGGCGCACGAGCCGCAGCTCGATGTTTCCCTCATGGCCGGGAGGGATGTGGATGTACCAACTCTTTCCGCGGGCAGTCAAGCGCATGTTGCACCGCTCTTCACCCGGTGACGGGAACGCTCCGAGCACGGCGTCGCGGTTACTCTCCATCCACTCGGCAAGCTCGGAACAGCGTTCGTAGAAACCCTCGGGCATAGAGCCGTCAGGGGCCGGGCCGACGTTGAGAAGGAAATTGCCGCCCCATTCGCGGGCGCGGACGAGCCTGTCCATTGCCCACTCACTCGACTGAAAGGCGCCGTCCGGGTTATAACCCCAGTGGCCGTTCCATGCGATGCAGTTTTCCCACCAGCCTTGCGGTGGGCCTTTGGGAAATTCCCATTCGGGAGTGGTGAAGTCGCCCGTGCCGCCCCAGCGGTCGTTGATAACGATTCCCGGCTGCAACGATCGAATCCATGCGACCGTCTGGTTGGCGTAAGTGTCCTCGATACCGTGCCAGCCCATGCCATCGAACCAGAGCACGTCGATCTGTCCGTACGAGGTGAGAAGTTCGTGCAGTTGGCCGATCGTGTAGGCGTAGAATGCTTCGAAGTCGCGGCAGTTCTTTCCGGGGTCCTCTATGGGTGGGTACTGGCCACGCTTGTTGTAGTCGAAACCGGCATCATCAACGGGGTAGCCGGGGTAATGCCAATCGCGCGGGGAGAAATAGAGGCCGACCCGGAGGCCATGGTTGCGGCAGGCGTCGATTTAAGGCTTCAACAGGTCGCGGCCGTTCATGTATTGGCGGGTGCCCATGTCCCCGAATTTCGTCGGCCACAAGGCATACCCGTCGTGGTGCTTCGCGGTGAGAACCGCATAGGTAAAACCGGCTTTGGCAGCGGCAGCCATCCAGATGTCGGGGTCGTAGTTCCGCGGGTTAAACTTCTCGGCAAGTGCGTAGTACCGCTCGGGCGGGTGCATCGCGGGCTCGCCTCCCGCCGGATAATCTTTGATCATCGCCCAGGAAGGCTGTACGCCGGCCACGCTGTGGATGCCCCAGTGCACGAAGAGACCCAAGCCGGCATCCGGATACCATGCCGCCTGCGGGTGGCGGGTGGGGAGGAACTCCGGCGCGGAAGATGCCCTGACCTCCGCAGCGAGAACCGTGGCGTATTGCCACGCGTCCGGCACGGTACCCGGGGGAGGATCAAGAACGGCCGGCTGGGCGCCTGCGGCAATGCCCGAAACCACGAACAGAAGCAAACCGTATGACAACATGTTGGTTCTCAACGACTTTGCGATCTTCCGCGAATAGCTAAGATAGCATTTCTGTCGCGCCATTTCCGCCTGGTGTCACGAGACTTGGTTGCCGCGGCGGTTCGCAAGCTCAAACCACCAAGACGCGAGGGCACAAACGAACGACGCGATTCTTCGTGCCTTTGTGTCGTTGTGGTTGACACAATTTGAGGCGACGCAGAAGGGGAAAACCCAGTCGCGCGGGTCAGGTTTTGGCGAGCTGGTCGTGCGCGTATTGCAGGCACGCTTCCGTCATGTCCCATCCCATGCACGGGTCCGTTACGCTGACGCCGTATTTGAGCCGAGCCTTGTCCTTCGGGATGGATTGGCTGCCGGGATTCAGGTTGCTTTCGAGCATAAGGCCTATCAGGGACGTCGTGCCCTCGGTACGCTGGTGCACCACATCGCGAAGGACCTTCTCCTGGAGTTCGTAACGCTTCGTGCTGTTATCGTGGCTGCAATCGACCATGATACGGGGTTCCAGCCCCGCAGCGCGGAGCTGTTCTTCCGCCAGTGCCACGCTTACGCGGTCGCAATTAGGGTGTCCGGCGCCTCCGCGCAATATCAGGTGGCCCCAGGGGTTTCCCAGGGTACACACGACGCACGTCTTGCCTTCCTGGTCGATGCCGAGAAAATGATGCGATTGGCGGGCGGAAAGCAACGCATTTATGGCTACCTGGAGGTTCCCGTTCGTGCTGTTCTTGAACCCTACGGGCATGGAGAGGCCGCTGGCAATCTCCCGGTGAGTCTGTGATTCAGTGGTTCTTGCTCCGATTGATGCCCATGTGATGAGGTCGGCCACATACTGAGGCACAATGGGGTCGAGGACCTCGGTGGCCGTCGGAAGACCGATGTCGGCGATGTCAAGCAGAATGCGGCGCGCCTTGCGCAGCCCGTCCTCGATTTTGTAGCTGCCGTCGAGATCGGGATCGTTGATAAGCCCTTTCCACCCGGTGGTCGTGCGTGGTTTCTCGAAATAGGTGCGCATCACGATAAAGAGGCGCCGGGCAAACCGAAGGTGAGCCTGGTACAGGCGTTTTGCATATTCCAGCGCCACGCCGGCGTCATGGATGGAGCAAGGGCCCGCAACTACGAGGATACGCTTGTCTTCGCCCAACAAAATGCGCGCCACGGTATCACGGCCCGTCATCACCGTGTCGTGCGCCCGGCTGCTTATTGGAAGGGTCTGCTTGACTTCCTTAGGAGGAATAAGCGGCAGAAACTCTCCCACGTGGGCGTCGTGAATCTGCTCGAGGAGTCGTTTGGTGTGTTCGCCTTGCATTGAATTACCGTCTTGTGTTGCCCCTGTTTCCTGTGTCATCCATTGGACACGCACATTATGACAGGGCGGGGGGGATGCTCACAACCTCTGACGGAGCCATTTGCACACGCCGGTAATCATGGTCTCTTCGTCGAGATCCTGCCACAATTCATGATATCCCCCGGGGAAAACGCGCAGGGTTTTGTCCGTTGACGCGCATTGGGCATAGAGTCGCTGGCTTCCGGAAAGCGGGACGATGCTGTCTGCATCGCCATGCACGATGTACAGCGGCAGGGAAAGGCGTGAGATATCGTTGAAGGCGTCCTCGACGGCTTTCTGCATCTCGGCTCCCGTGCGGGCGCGTACGGTTCCGTGGTAGCCCAGAGGATCTTGATCGGCGGCGGCCACCACCTCAGGCCGGCGAGACAAACCCTTCGCCTCCACTTTGCTTACAGGCATCCACGGCGCCACCTTGGCAATGTATTTGCCGAGCTGCAACAGGGGTTTCGGAATGGTTTCGGAAATACCCAGAAAGGGACTGCACAGGACGAGCCCAGAAAAACCTGGCTGGCGCGTCTCGGCATATCGAACGGTGATAAGGCCTCCGAAACTTTGTCCCAGCATGAACACCGGTTTCCCGTGAATATCCGGCTCGACAACCTGCAGGAAACGGTCGAGGTCGGCCAGGAGATCGTCAAAACACCCGACATAAGCGCGTTTCCCTTGTGATAGCCCGAAACCGCGCTGATCGTAGCTGTGCACGGCTAACGATGCATCGTTGAGGGCGTGCGCAAAGCGCTCGTAGCGGCCGCAGTGATCGCCGTAGCCATGAATGAGGATCACATGGGCTGCAGGCGTGTTCGATGGCATCCAGGCGCGGGTGTAAAGACGCAGGCCGCCGGTCGCCGTGAACGAGCCGGTGTTCGTCATGGGCGGGGCTCCTTATTGCATTGCGAGGTCTTTTCCACGGGCCACTGCTTGAGGACAAAGGCCTTGGCGTCGTCCCGCGTCGTCAGTTGGCCATTGAGTTGTAGTTCTTCGATCTGCCTGAGGACCTTCGAAAAGAGGGGACCCGGAGAATAGCCCAGCGCGATGAGATCGCGTCCTTGAAGCAGCGGCTCGGGGTGAAGGGCCTCTGCGGGGATATGGGCCAGATAGTTTTCGACCCAGTCGATTGTCGAGAGCTCTTGGTGGCTCGCCAGGCAGTCGATGCGGCAAAGCTCCTTAAGCTCGTCAAAGCCCTCGGCGCGGACCAGGCGCTTGCGTTTGCTCTCCTTCATATCCGGAATGTGCGCGAAACGCATGTGCTGGGATACCAGCCAGACCACGCGTTCCGTATCGCGCCGGGATAAACGCAGGCGCAGGCAAACATCGCGGGCTATCCCTGCCCCTACCATGTCGTGCTCGTTGAACCGGATGCGGTCCGTCTCCGTTTGTGTGTGCGGCTTTCCTGCGTCGTGCAGCAAGACGCCGAGCGCCAAGGCCGGAGTAGGATTACGCAGAAGGTCGAGCATGAGCAAGGTATGGGTGAAAACATCGCCCTCGGGATGGAACCGCGGCGGCTGTTGTACGCCCTTCATGGCCGAAACCTCCGGCAGGAGGCGCTCGAGGAGGCCGGTGTCGTCAAGAAGCTCGAATGCGCGCTTCGCTCCCCCCTCTGTGAGGATTCTGAGCAGCTCATCGCGGATGCGTTCAGCGCTGGTTACGTTGATGAGGTGCGCCATGTCCTTTATGGCGCGATAGGTCTCTTCTTCGATGACATACCCCAGGCGCGCCGCGAATCGAATGCCCCGCAGGAGGCGCAGGTGATCCTCCTGAAACCGCTTACGGGGCTGCCCGACCGCGCGGATAATGCCCGCATGCAGGTCTTTTTGGCCTTCCACGTAATCCAGCACCTTTTCCTGCAAGGGGTCGTAAAACAGGGCGTTTATGGTGAAATCGCGCCGCCGTGCATCTTCCTTCTCCCCCACAAAGGCGACCGTGCTCGGGTGGCGTCCATCTTCGTAAGGGCCGTCTTGTCTGAAGGTGGTGACTTCGAACTGGCCCTCCGGCAGCAGCACAGCCTGGACGCCGAACGCAGAGCCGACGTCAATGGTGCGTTCGAAGATGGCGGCAACCTCCCGCGGTGTGGCGTCCGTCGCGATATCGTAATCTTTGGGGGGGAGCCCGAGAATCAGGTCTCGGACGCACCCTCCAGCCAGGAGCGCCCGGTAGCCGTGGGCGCGTAACTTGGCACAGATGTTCTCGGCCGCGGTCTGGCGCCTACTCATCGAGGGAGGGTCCATTCTGGCCCGTTGTGACAGGCGAGGATGTCTCTTTCGGTGGTTTGCGTTCACGGATGGCCATGGCAATCAGTGCGGCGATACCGAGGCCGGCGAACGCCCCAAACTGATAGAGCCATACCCTGTCTCCCGGGGACGTGAAGAGCGCTCTAAGGACGGCCAACACTAGAATCAGAGACGCCGCCCACCGGTACCGGGGTTCACGGAACACGAGACTCAGACCGACCCCGGCCAGCCCGTGCGCCAGCCAATACAGCGCGAGGAACTCATCGCCGGCCCACTTGTTGAAGGCCAGGAGTCCCATTGCGCCCCCTGTTGCCACGATAATGGTGCGAAGCGTGTCGTCGGCGCGATGGGCCACGGCGGGACGTTTGTGGGCGAAATAGAGCGCGCGCTCGGAGATGGCGTACGAGCAGAGAAAAGGAACGAGGTAAAAGAGAAACGAGGGGTCATCAAGCAACCTTGCGGACGGGTCGTAAAGGAGGTTCGAGAACAGGGCCGCCCCAATAGCGAGCAGGGCAAAACCCGCGATTTTGAGCCCGGCAAACGGCAGGACGAGGGCGAAGATGAGCAATATGGCAGCAATCGCGTTATAGGTGGCAGGCGCATAAATCTCTCCGAACTTGCCTGCTATGAGTGTGGCGACCATATACGTCGCGCCTATGTGGGGAAGGGGGGCGATCAGGTTATGTTCCCAGGCGCGGTCGTCTCCCACACGCCTCAAATAGCGTTCCCAGGAGAGGCCGGCAAGATAGGTATAGACCGCGAGAATGGCGGTTCCGTACACATACCCGCCGGTCTGATCAAATCCGCTCTTATCCACGAGCAGGAAGAAATGGAAAGAGACATGTGCGGCGACAAGCAGTAGAACCGCCGCGACTTCCAATTGCGGGGTGGACACCAGAAATCCCGTGATCGCCAAGGCGATGCTGAGGGCGCCCAGGAGATACGGGAGGTCGGGCTGTTGGGCACGATCGGTGATCGCCAGCACCATCAGCAACAGTGCGCCCAGGGCTGAATGCAGCATGGCCACGGTGGCGCTGGGAGGGTCCAGCAAGGAATCGGCAAGGAACCAGTGCCCGCTTCGGTGGCGTTTTCGCGGGGGACGCCGCCGCGTAGCCCGTTCATAGTATATCGCGATAAGGAAGAAGATGAGCGCTGGAGCCGCGCAGCCCAGCCAGTTTGCGGGGACGGCATATCCCTTGTACACCGCGTAGCCGGGAGCTTTGATCGTGAAGGCGGCCCCCGCGAAGATGGCGAAGAGGAGCAGTATGCTGCCGGCCTTAAGAATGACTGCGCCGCTCTGTTGATAGAACACCGTAAGAGCAAGGCAGGCCAGAGCGAGCGCCGGCCAAAGGGTTACCCCGGAATACAGGGCCATCATCGACAAAACAGCCATAGCGAACGCTTGCGCGATGTATGCCTGGAACAGGTAGTTCCTTCGGGAGCCTCGTGTTTCGGCCATCAAAGCCAACAGCGCAAGCACTATCGTGAATGTCAATCGGAACAGCCACGCATGATCTGGGTAGCATCTTTCAATGCCCATCCACGCAATCGGGAAGAAGAGCGCGCAGTTGAAGAGCGAAATCAACAGAACGCCCCGGGACCGGATATCTTCGCGCCGGACCTCCATGATGGTCGAAACGCCCACCGCCAGAAAGGCAATGGCCAAAGGGCCGCGCGTGAGCCAGAAATAGGTTTCAGGGGCGGCCTGGATTGCTGCAGGTTGGCTGTACAGGAAGGCGATGAACGGCCCGTATGTCCCTGCCAACACGAGCCACACCAGGAAACGCCAATGGAACCGGGCATGAAGGAGCAGAGCAGTCGCCGGCGCCAGAGCAATTGCGCCAATCGAGTAGGCAAATTGCGGCACGGTCGCCGCTTCGTGAGCCGCCAAACCGAAGGTATAGTACACGACGGCGTAGCTCATGACGGCGGCCACGTGGCTCTTGCGCCACGCGACAATACCGGCGATTGCCATAATGCCGATGAACAGAATGGGCAGGGCATTCCATTGGTCCGTGAATATCTGGATGTTGGGGATGAAAAAGACAGCGTACGTGGTGAAATACCCGGCAGCCAGACCCGTCCCAAGGGCGATGCTCGCGAGAAAACTGCGCCGGTCAGGGAAAGCCCCTCCAATCAAGCACATGAGGGCCGCCAAGCCATATGCGACTAGCGCCTTGCTGCGCGGGTCGAACGCTGATGTGCTCGCGCTCTTGCCCGCGGCAAGAATTATGGCCACGGTTACAAACACAACCGCCAGCCGGCTCAGCCATATTGTCGAAGCTCGAGCCTCGGGGTTTATGCTCGAAGAAGTGGGGCTATCGCTTTTGGGGGATGGTGCAGGCTCAGGAACGCGCGTTTGCGGAACGGGGCTCGCAGCCTGCGGTTGTCGTGCGCCACGAAGCTTCTGCAACTCGTGGGTGAGCTTGGATACCTGGGATTCCAATTCCTCTATGCGCTTGTCGGTGTCCACGCACGGTCTCAGTTCATTCTTGAGGCGCAGTAGCCCTTGGGGCCTCCACACGAAGCGCGCGGCTTCCTGTGTGATCATATTGTATCGGCGCACGTTCAAGGATTCCAAGGACGGCGAAACGGTAGGCGGCTTCGATCGGCTCCGGACAGCGTCGGGAGGGTGAGCGCTGGACAATGTTTCGGGCCTTCAGCCCTCCACTCTCGTTTGATGTCATTTTCCTGGCCCTTCAGGCCAGGCTGGTATGTTTCGCGCCGTTGGCGCGGAAGATGGGGCGGCGGTACCCCGGGGGTATGTTTCGGGCCTTCAGCCCTCCACTCTCGTTTGATATCATTTTCCTGGCCCTTCAGGCCAGGCTGGTATGTTTCGCGCCGGTGGGGCGGAAGATGGCCTCGCCGCCGGGTCGCAAGAGCGCGTGGCACCATAGCCTGGTTTGGCGGCGCTTACCCGGAGGTGATTTGAAAGGAATTGATATGCGGATCCGGGCAATCTATACTCCTTCGGCGAATAGGGCGGTCAACTTCCCTGACGACGCACAGTGCACGGGCGTCCTTTTTCGGAAGAGGTGAGGTCACGACATGTTTGTCTTGGGGGTCGTTGTTTTTGTGGTAGGGGCCGTCCTCTCGGGCGCCCATTACTTGGGATTTGCTTCGCAAATTCCAGGGCTTGACCAGCTTCCGGCCCTTCAAGTCGTTGGACCTGCGTTGACTATCGCAGGCGCCGTATTGGCGATTCTCTTTCGGCGTCCTGCCGACTGATTCGCGTATTGATTTTCACGAGGCAAATCCGCCTGGAACCAGAGAAAGATTATGCACAAGGTCGTAACCCCCAGTTATTTGCGTGTTTGCGCCATTGGAATGGTTATTTTGAGTTGCTTCCAGAGCCAGGCTGAGTCGTCTCTGCCGGGGTCCATCCGAGTTCTCGCTGATTTTGTGGCTCGGTACGACGAGGCCGCTGTCATCAACGCGACGGACACCTCGGTGGGTCAATGGGAACAATCGGACGGCGAATCCATGCCTGGAATGTTCTTGCATCCTGGAGGAGCAGAGGATGCGATCCTGGAGTTCGGGGACGTCTCTGTGCCCGTCTTGCAAGGCAATCAGCGCTGCTATCTGGCCTTCAGTGTGGGGCTGCGACAGGGATTTGACTGGAATGCGACGCCGAACACGCCCAATGGTGTCCGATTCTCGGTGGCCGTCGAGGGACGGCTTGTATTCGAGGAGTCCGTTGCGGAGTTCGGATGGAAACCGCGGGCTATCGACATGGCGCCGTGGGCGGGACGCACGGTTTCCGTAGGCTTCCATACGAACGCTATCTCTGAGAACTCTAGTTACGACTGGGCCCTGTTCGGAGAGCCGTTGTTGTTGCTGCTGGACCCTGCCCAGGATGCCTCAGCACTGCCCGCGGGGGCCAAGGGGTTGGCTCTGGTCGAGGTGGCGTGCCAGCAATCCGCCCGAGTCGTGCTGAGAACAGGGACGCGAAGCGTGTCCGCGGCATTGGGTGAGGGTACCCGTCTCCTGCCGCTTGCCTTTGATGATTTCCAGCCCCCCGCCATGGATATCGAGGCGGGGGCGGCGTCCCTTGGCAATATCTATGCGGGGGTGTACCTTCCCGAGGTGGAAGTTGTCTCTACCGAGCTGAGCTCACCGCTCGTGACGGTTGGTAAACCCTTCAGCATCATTCAACGGGTCAGGAATACGGGCCGTGGCACGCACACCGGCGGCGTTACGTCGCAGCTCCAGGCATTGGGGGGCCGTGACCTTGCGGAGCTTGGTCCGAGCTCGTCACAGGTGTTGCCCGTGGGGACACTTCAGCCGGGTGAAGAAACGGCCCTCGTCTGGCAAGGTCTCGCGGCGAAATCACCCGGGGACTGGTTGCTGGCCACAAGCCCTGAACTTCGCATACATGTTTTTGCGGAAGAGATCGAGCCTCCGCAATCGCGCACCGAGGACCCGGTGGTCGTGGTTGAACGCAACGGCGACATCCGCGCTATCGTTGCCAACGCCTGGTCGCGGCTCTCTGTGGTTGTCGACGAAAACGATGCCGCGTACGCCATGGCCGACGTGTGGGATGGCGGAGGCTGGCGGCGTGTGGCGTCGTTGTATCCGCTTTGCCGTCTGATGCTGCGTCGCGAGAATGGCGCGCTCGAAGAATTGCGGCTTCACATCAGTAATATCCATCCTCTCCGATCGACCTGGCTTTGCATCTATGGCACCGCCGAGGGCGAGACAGGCCAGGCCTGGCCCATCCTCCTGATGGCATATGCCGAGGCCGACAGTGCGCGCATCCATCTTGAACTCGAGACCATCGCTCCCGAAGATGCCGCGATTGCGGCGTTCTCGATGCCGCCGGTTCTTGCCGGAGACCGGTCATTCGGAGCGCGAAAGTCCTTTGCCATCTTCCCGGGCATCGAGTATCTCGAAGGAGACGAGGCGTCTTCCTCGACACGCGATCTCGCGCCGCCTCTGAATGATCGCCGCGTGCCTGTCGCATACAAGATCACGACCCCGCTCATGGCGGTTCAGGGCCAAGATGCTCTCGTTGCGCTCCTCTGGGACGCCGCCCAGGAGTGGGCCCCTGGGTACCGGCATCCCGCGGCGCGTTTTCTGGCCCCGGAATACGGTTCGGGACTCGAATACGTTCACATGTCGCTGTTTGCGCCGTCCGTGGGGGAATTTGTGCGCGAAAATCATTACGATGCGGCGGACTCGCCGTTTCAGGTCAAGAAAGGGCAACGGCTGCATCTGGAAGCATGGCTTGTGCTCGATCACCGGGTACGGTACGGGCAGGACAGCATTGTCAGTGGCCCCCATTCAGGCGGCCTGGTACTTCAAGCCATGCAGCAGTGGTTCGACTTGTTTGGATTGCCGGGCGCTGGGGCGCCGCCGCGGGACTGGGAAAAGGAGAAGGCGCTCTGCCGGGAAGCCTACTTGAGCTCGGTGTGGCACGAAAACCCGCCTGGCTGGAGTCATTGCCAGGGATGGAACAGCGAGCCGTCAGTCGGCCATGCAGTGCCGTTGATGCTGGACCTTGCTTCAGGCGTTGCGCCTAACGTCGTGACTGAAATCGAGCGACGGATAGATTTGGTTGCTCGCCGCGCTCTCGATGAAGTTGGCCCGCGCGGCTTATGGACCAGCGCCGGCTGCCATATCATGCGTGGCGAGTTTCCATTCATGTATGGCTACCTTCCCGACGCCCTCAAGGGTTTGAAAGAGAGCGCCTACAATCACCTGAATGCGCGCAAAGACGGGCTGTGGGTCTGGGAACCTGCGAGCGAGAAGCACGGCGCTCTCGGGCCGCCGGGCGGCCACACTCTCGGCCAGGCTGCATCGCCGGCGTTGCACGTGTTGCGCGCGGCGCGGCTTACAGGAGACCCGGCTCTTGCAGCACAGGCCCTCGATGCCATGAAACAGATGGAGCGCTACGAAGTGCCCCGTGGCGCGCAGATGTGGGAATGCCCTATGTATCAACCCGACATTCTGGCCGCCGGGTACGCGGTCCG
>Ga0116185_1004089_pt1 | contig 12115 bp, 12 predicted proteins | sample AD_JPNNA7_MetaG_FD_89754 | JGI IMG/M metagenome (GOLD analysis project Ga0116185, IMG submission 89754) | Active sludge microbial communities of municipal wastewater-treating anaerobic digesters from Japan - AD_JPNNA7_MetaG | ecosystem: Engineered > Bioreactor > Anaerobic > Digestate | place... | reverse complement strand
GAGATGGATACGACTTTTTGGAAAAAAAGTGGTAGTAATATTTATTACAATGCCGGAAACATAGGAATTGGGTTAACCACACCGCTTTCTAAATTTTCTGTTGAAGCAGGTTCCGGAATACCTGGTATGACGATTAAAAAAACAGCGGGTAGCGAAGACCTTCTCCAATTTATAACTGCATCTGGCACAAAACATTTGTCGATAGATTACACAGGGCAATTAACATATAACGTAGGTGTATCGGGCCCGATTTATTTTGGAAATTTTAATAATGCAACAGATGGAAGAGCCGGTTTTTCTACCCCAATGAACGTTATTATGGGTATTGATGCAGCTACACATCGATTCGGTATTGGAGGTGGCGGAACTTATTTTGTTGGGAATGCCCCTAATGCGTTGCTCGAAGTAAGAGGAAAGGCGAATGAATTACAATTGGCAATTCAGGCGAATATAGGTCAAACAGCTAATCTAACCGAATGGAGAAACAGTGGAGGGACTGCTATTTCTGTTGTAAATAGTATTGGCAATTTTGGTATAGGAATGAATAATCCTTCATATGCACTTTCTGTTAAACACACGAATTTTGGCACCGGTTTTAGTGTTCATTTAGGCATGGAAACCAATGATTGTATCATGTTGCAGAATACCAATGTTGAGTCAACGATTAGTTCAACAAATGAACGATTTCATCTAGCTAATAATACGGCAAACATAATAACCATGTACAATAGCAATGTAGGTGTTGGAACAATAAGTCCAACAACAAAATTAGATGTTGTAGGAGGTTTAAAAGTTAGTGGAACCAGTACTGATAAAAATATTTCATTAACCGGAGGTTTTGGTTCAGGAATAGGAGGGGAAATTAATTTAATGTCAGGATATGGAACGAATGCCAGAGGAGGAAATATAAATATTGCAGCCGGATACACGTCTAGTTGGGCAGGTATTGGTACATCTTCCGATATTTTTATTAAAGGAGGATGTATGGAAACCATTACAAGTTATGCCTCTGTTCAAGTTGGAGGAGGTAAGTCGGAAGTAGGAGGAACGAACGAAACAGCAGGAGGTGATCTTTCGTTATCCGGAGGGAATGCCAATTTGGGTAATCAAAATGGGGGAAATATTATACTTTTACCGGGTACCGCATCAGGCAGTGGGGAAAATGGGAATGTAGGTATTGGAACAGCTACTCCTGCAAGAACTTTGCATATAAATGCGGTTATGCGTTTAGAGCCTATCCCAACGGCACCCTCTTCTCCGTCAAAAGGAGATATTTATTTTGATAGTACAATAAATAAGTTGCGTGTATATGATGGTACAATATGGCAGGATTGCTGGTAAAATAGGGTTTCTTATTCTATTGTTGATAATTTTGAAAAACGGCTATTTTGCAAAAAGCGTAAGCTTATTAAATAGAAATAATTTTATTTTTTAAAGCATATTTAACCAAGTCGGCGGTATTAAATATTTTAAGTTTATTCATAATGTTATGCTTGTGTGCTTCAACTGTACGAACACTTATATTTAATTTTTCGGCAGTAACTTGGTTAGAATGACCGTCGGTAATGCATCTTAGTATTTCAATTTCACGTTTGGTAAGCGTTTCTTGTGAATTTTCTGTTATTTCTTCGGTTTTTTTAGCTTTAAAATAATTATTTATAAATAATTCGGAAACATTTCCTTTAATATATTTTTCTCCTTTATAAACGGTACGGATAGCTTCTAATAGCTGTTCTTTTTTAAACGATTTTGGAATATAACCCGATGCACCGGCTTCAAATCCGGCTACTATATGTTCTTCATCGGCAAAAGAGGTATGTAAAAGAACTTTTGTATTCGGATATAGTTGGGTAATTTTTTCTGTTACTTCTATCCCTGAAATTTTAGGTAAATCAATATCAAGTACAACTACGTCGGGTTCTAATTCTTCTACTTTTTTAAGTGTTTCTTCTCCGTCGTTGGTAACCGCCACAATGTCGATATCGCGGTTTCTCGATAACAATGCTTTTAATCCTAATATCACAATGTCGTGGTCGTCGACTAAAAGTACTTTAATTTTTGCCATGGTTTATTTCAATTATTCAAATGTAAAAGAATTTTTAATTACATGCAAAAAATATTTATTCATATCTCAACGATTCAATTGGGTCTACCCGGGCAGCTTTAGATGCCGGATAAATACCTGAAACAATGCCTACAATAATACATAGGATTAACCCCCCAATAATCCAACCCCAAGGAATAATAAAAGCACCTCCCACAAAAAAGGAAATAATATTTCCGATAGGAATTCCAATTAGTATGCCTACAATACCTCCTAAAACACAAATAACAATAGCTTCAATAAGAAATTGATTTTTTATGGTATTGGAGGTGGCTCCCATCGCTTTTCTAATACCTATTTCCCGCGTACGTTCTGTAACAGATACCAGCATAATATTCATTAGCCCGATTGCTGCACCTAAAAGGGTAATAAACCCAATTATGGTTGCTGCCAAGGTAACATATCTAATATTTTCAAACATCATTTGAGCCAAATTATCACTTTTGGCAACTTCGAAATTGTTGTCCATCCCTGCTTTTAGACCACGAACAATGCGAAATGTGCCAGTTGCTTCATCAATGGCTGCTTCTAGCATTTCTTGGTTTTGGGGCATAACACTAATAGTATAAGAAGCATTAGGACGAGAAAAGTACTGTCGTACATTGGTAATTGGAACAATACAGGTTTTATCGCCACTAAACCCCATACTTGTCCCTTTTGATTCTAAAACACCTATAATCTTATATTTTCCTGGACCAATAGAGATAGAATGTTCTAACGGATCTTCTTTCTTTTTAAAAAGCGTAGTTACTAACTCCGGACCAATTATTACTACGTTAGCTCCTGAATATATTTCTTGTAAGGTAAAATTTCGCCCTTTCGATAAATCATTTCCAGATGTTATTAAATAATTTTCATCGGTGCCTCTAACAGCAATATTCGGGTTTGTTTTCTCTGTTCCAAATTTTACAGTGGCCGTATTTGTGGCAAAAGTGAGTAAGGAAGTATAAGCCGGAAAATCAAATAGTTGTTTGAATTTTATGGCTTCCTGATAAGTGATAGATTCAAAGCGCTTATCATTACCACCACCGCCCATATGTATTTTCATTTCGCGATTACGAATAGTAAAAGTATTAGCGCCCATTCGCGAAAAGTTACTACTAATAGAGTACTTGAGCGATTCTATCGCGGTTATAATCCCTACCAATGCCATAATGCCAAAAGAAATAATTAGAATGGTAAGAATGGTTCTTAAAAGATGGCTCTTTATAGAAGTTAACGATACTTTTATATTTTCTACAACAAATGTTTTCAAAGGAAATGTTTTTCCCCAATAAAAAATTATTGGAATGTTAAAAGTATAAAAAAAACAAATATAAGAGTGAGAAAATTAAAAAGGTTTTATTTTAATAAAAGCGTAAAAGGAAGACATGATAATTGACCAGCATACCACAGAGATGGCTAAGCTAAAAATAACGCTTTTTTTGTTCTTATAATACCTGTTTGCTAAAAAGGTGCCTAACGGAATGGAGAGCAATATAGGGGTTAGAATAGCTATTCCCCATAAGCCGTATTTTAAACGAGTTTTAACGATAAACTTATTTTTAAAAGAAAATTTCTTTTTAATAGTTGCCTTCACCGGTTTAATGGAATAAGGAATATTCTTTTTATTTACAAAAAACAATTTAATAGAGGGCCATATTTTTTTAAATAGACGAATTATTAGCTCGCTTAAAAAGAAAAAGAATAAAACCCCTAGTACGCCGCCAATAGTAGTTGTAATAACTGTTTGTAAAAAATTAAATCCTAATTTAAATGACAAAGGGGGTGCTAAAAGAAATTTTAAAGCACTAAGAATTAATATCTGAAAAGATTTAAAAATACTACCCGATTGTATAAAAAGGAATAACATGGTTTTATTGTTCTTGCTAGCTAATTCTATATTACAAATATAATCGATTTAGCATAATTTATCAAACGCATGTTTACCAATTAAAGTATATATTGAAAAGAAAATAGATTAATATTATTTTTTTTATGATAAAATAAGTTGAAAGTAGGATTGATTTTTTTTATAATTTACTTCCGTATGCAAGGTCGCCGGCATCGCCTAAACCTGGAACAATATAAAGTTGAGCGGTTAACTCATCGTCAATAGCAACTGTCCATAGGGTAAACGCATCTTCGGAGATATGTTTTTTTAAATATTCAACTCCTTCGGAACTGGAAATTATGGATACAATATGTGTGTGCGAAGGTTTTCCGTTTTCGAGGAGCTTTTTGTAACTTAAATACATTGAAAGTCCGCTAGCAATCATGGGATCGGAAAGAATTAAAATTTTATTTTCTAAGTCAGGGGTCGATGAATATTCTATTTGAATATCGAATTTGCCACTTTTATGATGCTTGCGATAGGCCGAAACAAATGCATTTTGGGCTTGGTCGAAAATATTTAATATGCCTTGATGCATTGGTAATCCTGCTCTTAAGATAGTGGCAATAACGGGTTGTTTAACAAGTACAGGAACTTCAGCAGTGCCTAAAGAGGTAATTACTTCTTTGGTTTCATAATTTAGTTGTTTGCTGATTTCATAAGCAAAAATTTCTCCTATCCTTTCTAGGTTTTTCCTAAATCGGAGCGGGTCTTTTTGAATTTCAATATCTCTTATTTCTGCAATAAATTGATTTAATATAGAATTTTTAGTGCCTAAAATATGAATCATATTTGCTTAATTTTTTAATGATTAATTTTTCTTTTGCCTTATCCACTTAATAAAAGTAATACTTTTTTTTAAGATAAAAGGGAGTTCGTTTTTTCGATATTGATAATAAATGCATTCTTTGGATCCAAACCCTCTGTAAAAACGAGCTAATTCCCGATTATTAGATCCTTCAAAATCGAGCGTTAAATTTCGTTGTGCATTCTGTTTAATAAAGGAATCAATTAGAAACGACATTGCTCCTTTTGTTTTAGCTTCTTTATCGACAGCGGAAAATAGAAATATTATTTTATTATTACTTTCCACAAAAATAGCACCCCCGCATAAATTTCCGTTTTCGGTTTGTATGCCTAATATATGTGCTTTGTTCTTAAAAATACTAATTTGAACAAGACGCTTAAGGATTTCGTAATCGGCATCTTTAAGTGTTGTAAGGTTTTTACCTTTATGCGTGCGAAAAATCTGAATAAGTGCATCTGCATTATCAAGCGAGATAATTTGAAGGTGAGAGCGAAGTGCAAGTTTTATATTTCTTTTATTGTTTTCAGCATAGTTTGAATATAAATTTTCGTACGATTGAATTAAATCGAGCTCATGCGTTTTATTGCTATAAAGCTTAAATTTATTGCTGTCGGCCTTATTGTAGGTGTTTAAATTAATTTCGATTAATTTGTATTTTTTGGGAATAGCTTTTAGAAAAGATGCTACTGTAATTTCATTCAACACCTTCTTTGAAAAAACGCCTAGTTGTTGCGAAAAACAGGGTTGATATAAGTAATTGATACCGAATTTTTTTCTTGATGTTATTGGAAATACACGTTCGTAATCGTTTTCAACCAATGCACTCCATCCGGGACAAACCGTATCTAGGTACCATGAATATGCATAAATAATTCCATTGAATGAACGAGTTATACATTCATCCCATCGGTGTTTATCGATTTTTTCGTATGTTAGATATTGTATCAATTTACGGTAAAGCTAATTTAATCATTTCTTCATAGACTACGTCCCAGCCAACCCATCTTTTTTGATTGCTGAGGGATTCGTTATGCCACAGACTAATAAATGTTCCATTTACGGCTTTTACTTCGTCAATCAATGGTTTTATATGGCTTAAGGCATCTTTGGCTTCAATATGATTGTAATCGCGGAGGGTTCCATCCATAACCGCAAAAGGGTAGAGTTTAAGGTTGGTTTCTTTCTCCAAATCAATATCGTAAAAATGGAAAGGATTGCAAATGCCGGCTCTAAAGCCTGTAGCGGAGGCAAACCCAAGCGAATAATCTTCCAAAATATCTGCTTCAATAAGAGTTCTATAGGTAGAAGGAAATGATAATTTTAAAAAATGTTGACGGCTTTTGGTAACTTCTCTTTTTAATACATTCGATAATTGGGTTATTTCCGTATTTAACTTTTTAAGATTGCTATTCGATTTAAAAGAGGGGTGTATGCCAACAACAGCGTAGTCGTCGATAGATTTAATCAACGACTGAAATTTGCGGTTGTAAATGGATATATTTTTATCGTATTGTGCGTATTCGGCAAAAAGAATAAAATATAAAGGAGATAAATTATATTTTTTTTGAAGATAGAATTGTAAATCGAATGTGTCGAAAGGGTCTTTCAATAAACGACTTAAAACTTTTGACCGTTCTAATATATCGGGAAAATTAAATTTAGTAAAAGATTTAATGTACCCTAATAAGCTTCTTATTATTCCTTTTTCTTTATAGGCCCAGGCGCTATCTATATCAATAGTTGGAATAAATTTATAGTTCTTTTTCGGAAAAATAAATGAAGGATATTTTTCAGAAATAGCAATTGCTATTTTTTGTGTCCAAATATCAACTACTGGTTTTTTTAAAAAATCAAGTTGTGTTGTTATGCTTTCAGATGCATCAAAACGGTCGAAAGCATCCTTTTTATAAGGAAGGTATTCTTCGTATCGTGTGGTTAAATAAAAAATAGCCGCAAAAGGGTCGAAAGGGAATTGCGATTGTTTATATAGTGGAAAAGGGCATTTTATTTGATCGAACAGAACATGGTCAATTTTTTGTTGTTTTATTCCTGTTTCAAAAAGCAAATTACAGGATAAGAAAAACAGTTCGTTGCTAATAGGTTGAAAAGAATAATTTAGTTTAGGGCCTTCATAAGCTAAAAAATCTTCGGTATTATTGGTAATGGAAAAACTGACTTGCAAAAGGTCACGAAAAATCAAATTAAACACATATTTAATACGATTGTTTGTTTTATGTGTATAAATTAGAATCATAAGGTTTTTGAAATATGTTCTACCATTTTTTTACAAATAAATTCAGCCGCTTTACCATTTCCAAAAATGGGGGGTAATTTCTTTAAAGGGTGTTCAAAGAAATATGCGGTTGCTTGAATTATTTTATTTTCATCGGCATCGCAAATACGAGCCGCTTTGGCTTTAACTATTTCTACCCATTCGGTTTCAGAGCGAACAATAATACACGGTTTTTTATAGAAATAGGCTTCTTTTTGTACTCCTCCCGAATCGGTAATAATAAGAGATGCATTTTTTTCTAACTGAATCATATCGAAAAAAGATACCGGAGGAATCATACAAATATTCTTGTTTTTGCTTATAGCTTTGTATAGTGCAGGTTTTAGATTTTTAGGTAAAATTTTTAACGTACGAGGGTGTAACGGAATTATAATGCGAATAGCATATTTTGTTGAAATATGATGAAACGCTGAAAAGATGGAATTCAAGCGCAAAGGGTCGTTGGTATTGCTATCTCGGTGAATTGTAGCCAGCAAAAAAGGGCTGTTTTTCGAATGTAAACTTTTTAAAAGGGAAGATTTTTTTTCTGCTTCTTTCGAGAAATAAAGGGCATTATCGAGCATAATATCTCCACAATGAAATACACCCGGCCGATCCATATTATAAGGTGGTTTATTTTTTAAATTAAAACCTTCTTTTTTTAAATTGTCAATTCCTTTTTGAGTAGGGGAGAACAATAATGTAGCGGTATGGTCGCAAACGATTCGGTTTATTTCTTCGGGCATCGATTTATTAAAAGAGCGTAGTCCAGCTTCTATATGTGCAACAGGAATATGTATTTTAGATGCAGCAATGGAACCGGCCAAGGTAGAGTTGGTATCTCCATATAGAATAACCATATCTGGTTTTTCTTTCAATAATATTTCTTCAATCCGATCGGTCATAAAAGCGGTTTGCTTACCATGGGTAAAAGAACCAACACCTAAATTGTATTTTGGTTTAGGAATCCCCATCTCTTTAAAAAAAACATCCGACATATTCGCATCGTAATGTTGCCCTGTATGAACAATAATTTCGTGTATTTCTTTTTTATAAAGCGTTTTAATACATCTACTTAAAGCGGCTGCTTTAATAATTTGCGGACGTGCTCCAATAATAGTAATTACTTTAATCATTTTTATAAGTATGATGATTTACAAAAATAGGTAAAAAGAATACGTTTTTAAAGGATTCCTTCATCTGCAAAGCTAAAATATTTTTCTTGTCCAATAATAATATGATCTAAAATGGGGATATCGAGCAGCTTACCGCCTTCTTTCAGCTTTTGGGTAAGTTTTAGATCGGCATCGCTGGCTTTAATATTTCCAGAAGGGTGATTATGACAAAGAATTAATCCGGTTGCATTGTATTCGAATGCTTGTTTAAATATTTTTATAGGATCGGCAACAGTCCCCGTTAGGCCGCCCACGCTAATGTTGAATTTGCCAATAACATGGTTTGCTTTGTTTAGCAATAGTATCCAGAATTCTTCGTGTGCAATATCCGAGAGTATGGGGTGAAAAATATTAAAAACATCGACACTGGCTGTAATTTGTTTTTTATTAATGGCTTCTTGTTCTCTTCTTCTCCTCCCTAATTCAAGAGCGGCAATAATACTAAGTGCTTTTGCTTCGCCTATCCCTTTAAATTTCATTAAATCTTTCATGTTTAAGCGCGATAATTCTGCTAGATTATTGTTGGTGTTAGAAAGAATTCGTTTCGACAAATCAACGGCGCTTTCTTCGATGTTTCCCGAACTAATAAGAATGGCAATTAGCTCGGCATCACTTAACGCATTTCTTCCTTTTAAAATAAGCTTTTCTCTGGGCCTGTCATCTTCTGCCCATGTTTTTATTGTTGTAGTAACTCTTTCCATCAAGTTAGTTTTATAAGTTCAATGGAAATAAACTGATTTTTTTAAAATTTATTGTTTGAAAAAAGAGGGTATAAAAAAAAGCCCTTCTAATAAAAGAAAGGCTTTTTTCATAAATGTTAAAATACTATTTCGCATTAACTGATTTAGTAAGTTTAGATTTTAAATTAGAAGCTTTATTCTTATGAATAATATTCTTTTTAGCTAATTTATCTAATAAAGAAACTACTTTAGGAAGTTCTTTTTTAGCTTCTTCTTTATCGCTTGTATTTCTTAAATTTTTAACAGAATTTCTTGCAGTTCTGGCTTGATAACGGTTTGCAGCGCGTTTTGTTTCCGTGCTGCGGATTCTTTTTTTCGACGATTTATGATATGCCATAATAATAATAATTAATTAATTATTAACTTTTGTAGCCCGTAGGGGATTCGAACCCCTGATTTCCAGGATGAAAACCTGGCGTCCTGGGCCAGCTAGACGAACGGGCCTCTAAATTGGAGTGCAAAGGTAACTAAATTTTTTATTTAGCCAAAAAAAAATTAAAATATTTTCTATTTCATTAATAATCACTCCGATAATATTGTTTCCCGGAGTTCAACCATATTAAATGGAGTAAGCTGATATACATAGTAATTAAGCCAATTTTGGAAAAGTAAGTTCGCATGACTACGCCAACTTACAATAGGTGGTTTTGAGGGGTCGTTATGCTGAAAATAATTTGCCGGAAGATTTATTTTTAATCCTTTTTTCCGATCTCTTTCATATTCTTCTTTTAATGTCATTGGGTCGTATTCGGAATGACCGGTAACAAAAATCTTTTTTCCGTCTTTTGATGCCACTAAATAAATACCGGCTTCTTTAGATTCTGAAATTATTTGAAGATCAGTAACTTTTGCAATGTCTTTTTTCCTTACTTCGGTATGTCGAGAATGGGGAGCAAAAAAACCATCATCAAATCCCCTAACAATAGGGGCTAATTTATAGTTAACGGTATGATAAAAATTACCAAACATTTTTTCTTTAAGTTGATATTTAGGTATTTGATAAAAGTGATATAGCGCGGCTTGTGCTGCCCAGCAAATAAATAACGAAGAAGTAACATGCGTTTCCGACCAATTCATTATTTCTTTAATTTCGTTCCAGTAGTCTACTTCTTCAAAATTAAGAAGTTCTACCGGTGCTCCGGTAATAATTAAACCATCAAAATAGCGATTTTTAATTTCCGAAAACGTTTTGTAAAAATAGTGCAGATGTTCTAAAGAAGTATTTTTAGAAGTGTGTTTTATTGGTTTAATAAGTTCAATTTCAACTTGTAAAGGGGTGTTTGTAAGAAGCCGTAAAATATGTGCTTCGGTTTCAATTTTTAAAGGCATTATATTTAAAATAGCTATTCTTAAAGGTCTAATATCTTGATGAATAGCTTTCGAATATTCCATTACAAAAATATTTTCATTTTGTAATATTTTTTTTGCCGGAAGTTTATCGGGAATAATTACTGGCATAATGCATTAAAATTTAATTTATTTTTTTGAAAGCTTGTTCAAAATCAGCTATTATATCTTCTATATATTCTAAACCGACAGAAACTCTCAATAGGGTAGGCGGAATTCCAAGAGCCGTTAACTCCGTTTCAGATAATTGCTGGTGAGTGGTTGCTGCTGGTAAAATAATGAGTGTTTTTGCATCGCCAACATTTGCTAAGTGACTGACTAATTTTAGGTTGTCGACAAATTTTACTGCTTTTGATTTATCTCCTTTTATAATAAATGTAAGAACCCCTCCAAATCCATTTTTAAGATATTTGATTGCATTTTCATGCGAATGACTATTTTTTAGTCCGGGGTAATTTACTTTTTCTACAGATGGATTTTTTTCTAGCCATTCAGCAAGGTGCATTGCATTTTCTACATGTTTTTTCATCCGAAACGATAAAGTTTCAATTCCTTGTAAAAGTAAAAAAGAGTTAAAAGGGCTTATTGCAGGACCAAAATCACGTAATCCTTCTAAACGAGCTCGAAGTATAAATGCAATATTCCCGCTAGGGCTATTAAATCCGAATTCTTCCGAAAATCGAATGCCATGATACCCTTCTGAAGGTTCCGATAGAAGAGGGAATTTTCCGTTACCCCAATTGTAATTCCCGCTATCAATGATTACTCCACCTATACTAGTCCCGTGTCCGCCAATCCATTTGGTTGCCGATTCAACAACAATATGGGCTCCATAATCAATAGGTCGAAATAGATATCCACCTCCGGCAAAGGTATTATCAACAACTAAAGGGAGGTCGTATTTTTGGGAGAGTCGGCTAAATTCATTAAAATCGGGAATTCCTAATACGGGATTACTGATAGTTTCCAGATATATGGCTTTTGTATTTGCATCTATTAATTTTTCAAATGCTTCTACCTTGTCGTTCTTTGCAAAACGGACTTCTATCCCTAATCGTTTAAATGAAACTTTAAACTGATTGTATGTTCCTCCATACAGGTATGGGGTAGAAACAAAATTATCTCCGTTTTGAAGTATATTATTTAATGCAATAAATTGGGCTGCATGTCCCGATGCAACTGCTAGCGCACCTATACCTCCTTCAAGCGCAGCCATTCTTTTTTCAAACACATCGGTAGTAGGGTTCATTTCGAGTATAGATATTGCCGAATTCTTTTAATGAAAATAAATCGGCGCCATGCTCGGCATTTTTAAATAAATAGGATGTTGTTTGGTATAAAGGAATAGCACGAGAAAGCGTTGAGGGTTCAATGACCTGTCCGGCATGTATTTGCAACGTATCGAAATGCAATTTTTTGGTCATTTGACTTATATTGTTTCTTTTTGTTCAATAAGTTTTGAAAAAAATTCGTTGTGTATTACATTAATTGCTCTATTTCGGTCTTTTTGGTCAAGAATAAAGTATGTAACAACATCGGATGCTCCAAAGTTGATGGTTTCAATATTCACTCCTTCTTTAGCAACAGCACTAAATAAACGGGCTGCAATACCCAGTTTTTCCATCATACCACAACCTACTACTGCAACGGTAGAAAGACCTGTTTTTTTAATGCACTTATTAATGCCACTTAATGGAATGTCTTTTATGATGCTGTATGCCCTGTCGATATCAAAAGTGGAAAAGAAAAGATTGATATGGGTATGGGTATTAAAAATAAGTTTAATATTAATTCTT
>Ga0116185_1004086_pt1 | contig 12118 bp, 5 predicted proteins | sample AD_JPNNA7_MetaG_FD_89754 | JGI IMG/M metagenome (GOLD analysis project Ga0116185, IMG submission 89754) | Active sludge microbial communities of municipal wastewater-treating anaerobic digesters from Japan - AD_JPNNA7_MetaG | ecosystem: Engineered > Bioreactor > Anaerobic > Digestate | place... | reverse complement strand
CTTTTCCGGGAGTTTGAAAGCCAGCTCTTTGAGTTAAGAAGCATGTTACCTAATGTCTACCTGGAATTCCTGCAGCGTCATTATGTGGGGAGAAAAGATGGTGTCATTGACGGGATGATAGAGATGAATTTGGACACGATAAATGGCAATCCCGAAAAAGGCATCAAAGAAAACAAAGCATTGTGGGAGGGGCTAAGAAGCACCATTAAACGCAAAAAGGATTACAACGGTCAGCTAATGATCAGAACCAGATATTTCTTCAAGGATTATCCGGAGATGGAACACGAAAGTTTCAAGGACGAAATAATCCGTGCTACCGCCTCTTTCAAACCGTTGTATGAATTTCTGACAGAGAATGCATAATCACACTTTTAAAATCTATTTTGATTAAGTTGAGTTAGTATTGATCGCAGATTTCGCTTTTGTAACAGCCTCAGTTGTCTTGCAATTGTAAAAATGGGTAAATTATAATGAATTGAGAACAATTAAGGTTATCGGAGGGCAAAATGGAGCTCGACAAAAATCAGCTTGAAACCTTGCAAGCCTATATAAGTAAGTTCCAGAAGCAATATTCAAAAGGTAAATATAAAGATTTATTAAAAGAGAGAGAAGAAAGATTAGAAAAATTTTCTAATTATTTCAAAAAAGAATTTCTTGCCAAAATGAACGAGCATGACCTGGGAGAAATTGTCTCGAAGTTGTGGGCATCTGAGATTTGGTTTAATAAAGAATATCTCGTCCAACGCATTCTAAAGGATAATGGAATTGAGAAAATTAGGGATGCGTTTACTAAACTTTTCTTTGGCCCGGAAGATATTGGTATAAGATATGACGAGTTTATTAGATCTGTAAAAGGTTTAGGCCCAGCCTCAATCACTGAAATGTTATGCTATTTTAATCCGAAAGAGTATGGCGTCTGGAATGACAAGGCAAGAAAAGCACTCAAGCTTTTGAAAATAGAAAATATAGTCCCGATAAATAAGAGTCATATAAGTGGTCTTGAATATAAAGAATTCAATGAGCTATGTAAGCTAATCGCAAAAAAACTGGCACAGGCAGAAGTCCCTGATGTGGACCTGCTGATGGTCGATTTCTTCTTTTATGAAGTGTGGCAAATCGGTAAGGAAAAGATAGAGGAAACGGCAATAGAAGATAATAAAGACTTCGATCATAATGAAATAAGGGACTTTATCAGAGATATTGGGATTTGGCTGGGTTTCGAGGCTGAGACAGAAAAGAACATTGCCAAGGGGGCAAAGGTCGATGTAATTTGGCAGGCGAAAATTGCCAATCTTGGAGTTGTTACGTACGTTTTTGAAGTTCAAAAATGTGGTTCAATAGATGGCTTAATCCTTAATTTGCAGAAAGCAATGGCCAACCCCACGGTCCAAAAGATAATAGCTGTTTCTGATGTTGCTCAGCTAGAAAAAATAAAACAAGAATCGAGTGCGCTTCCAGAGAACTTTAGGAAGGCCCTGGGTTTCTGGGATGCTTTCGAAGTCAAAGAAATTCATGAGAAACTAAATGATGTTGTTAGTAGCATAGAGAAGCTCAAACTGGTCAGAAGCGAGTTTGAACAATAATAAAAATGGTTCCCTTTATTAGGCATGCGCACTGAAATTAAAAATTAGTTAAATTTTTAAATCAAGCCTGATTTATCTTGACTTGTGGTGCGATTATTTTGCAGTATAACAAATATATCGTATAGAGCTTAGGAGTTTTCGCGATAATTTCTGATGAGGGAGAAACAAAATGCCAGCTTCTGGCGCAAATACATATCTATCTAATATTAAAACTGACCGAGATTTAAAGAGACTATTTATTCAAGACTGGAACTGGTCTCAGCCTCCGATAGCTGATTTATATCTTGAATTACCAGACGAAATAAAAAATAAAATCGGCGCAGTCAAAATAATAGCAGAGGAGGCCGACATTAGTGTTGTCCTTTTAGATCTTAACGTTGAAGATCCAGCAAAGGAATTAAAAAAGATTCAGAGGAAAATAGCGGGAATAAAAAAAATAAAGGATCTATTAGGTAAGGTCCTTTTTATTTTTAGAGCTGATGATGGTAATTACCTTGATTTTGTGAAATTCGAAAAGTTTGGTGAGCGTGTACAAATCAAAAAATTCTCCATAAACCCAGAAAATAGGCTTCGATTAAGGACTGCATCAGAACAGCTGGCGAAACTAAAGCTTCAGCCGGAGAGGAAAGACTCGGTTACAATCAATAATCAAATCATCGAAGCTTTTAATGTAGAGGAACTTTCCGAACGCTTTTATAATGGTTATATAGAAATATTTCGTAAAATATCTCGTAACCTTAAGAAACAAAAACTTGACCGTCCACCTGAGGAGCCCGATAAGGCTTTATTGAACTATGTCCATCTTATTTTGAACCGTATAATGTTTCTTCATTATGTTCAAAAGAAAGGATGCTTCAATGGAAATAAAGAATTTCTGAGATATTTTTGGGATGAATATAAAGAAAAATTTGATGGAAAAAATAGATTTCATAAAGAGTGGCTAGAGATTCTATTCTTCGAATCTCTTTCTCAGCCAAGCTGGCTCTATCAGGATAAAAGCCATTTTTCACCAGAAACAAATAGGTTATTAAAGTTTGCGCCGTATTTAAATGGCGGGCTGTTTGAAAAAAACCAATTAGACGACGTGGGATGGCTCATCTCAGACGGACTCTTTGAGGACATATTCGAATTTTTCCAGGGCTACAATTTTACAATAGAAGAATCAACACCCATGGAAATTGAGATCGCTATCAATCCTGAAATGTTAGGTAATATTTATGAACATTTAGTTAATGCTGAAGAACAGGAAGAACAGAGCCGAGCTGGGATTTTTTATACTCCACGTTCCGAAATAGAGCTTATGGTCCGAAGATCTCTTGTTGAGTATCTGTCGAATAAAACTGGGATCGAAAAGAATATACTTTATAAATTTGTCTTTTTGGCCTACGAAAATTCATTGTCTACTTTATCGAGCCAGCAGGCGGAGCAAATATTAAAAGAATTAGATGAAATCATAATAGTTGATCCAGCCTGCGGCTCTGGGCATTATCTTGTAGTAATAGCCCAAATTCTTGATGAACTAAAAGAGCTCATTTGGGAGCTTCTCAAAAAACCACATCAAGATAAATATGAAGTGAAAAAACAAATAATAGAGAGGAATATTTATGGAGTTGACATCAAGGAATGGGCTTTAAATATAGCGAAACTGCGACTTTGGCTAGAACTTTTGGTTGATGCTGACAGCGAAGTATTAAGACGTGAGTATGAACCTTTGCTCCCCAACCTGAACTTTAAGCTCCGGGTTGGTGATTCTCTAATTCAGCGTATCGGCCCCAGGCTTGTTCCGCTCAGAAACATAAGGGGAAATATAGGCAAACAGAGTGCTCTACTAAAAGAACTTGTACAGAAAAAGGAAAGCGTTTACAAACATGGCACACCAGCTGAATATAAAGAAGCTATTGGCCTTGAAAAGAGACTTTTATTAGACATTCTATCTGATATGCAAGAGTCAATTAGAAATGAGATTTTAGACGTGAAGAGTTCCGGCAGAATGGTGCCAGGATTAGAAGAGGCAGGTAGAAATAGAAAGATTGATATAGAAAAAGAAATTTATTATTTAAAAAAAAGATTCGAAGCAATATCTGAAATTCAGAATGAAATAAAAGAGGCGAAGGAACCGCCCTTTATCTGGGATCTAGCCTTTGCTGAAGTTTTTAAAATGAAGAATGGCTTTGATATAGTCATTGCTAATCCCCCTTATGTACGCCAAGAATCGATTTCCGATTTAACCGGCTTTTATGATAAAAGCGTCTACAAAGAGAAGCTTATAGAACAGATGAAGCTTGATTGGGGATATGATTTTTATGGCAAGCCTTCTATAAGTCCTCTAAAAGACTTTAAATTTGACAAAAGATCTGATCTATACATTTATTTTTACTATAAGGGATTAAAGCTCCTTAATGATAAAGGCGGGCTTTGCTATATTTCTTCCAATTCTTGGCTGGATGTTAATTATGGGGCAAAACTTCAAGAGATATTATTGAAAAGAGTACCCATTATTGCCATCTATGATAATCGGGCGAAGAGAAGTTTTAAACATGCTGATATAAATACTATAATTGTCCTATTAAGGTCTCCCATTTTAAATGATTTTGATTCTCAGATTAAAAAGAATGAGGTCAGGTTTATCCTTTTTAAGGTCCCGTTTGAAGAGGTTATGGATTACGATACGTTTATTAAAATTGAAAGTAACGATGGCCTCGAAACTTTTCTTGAAGGAAGAAAAAAAGAAACCGACATTTTTAGAATAGTGGTCATAAATCAGTTAGATTTATATAAATATGGTAATGATGAGGAAACAAATAAATATGAAGGGAATAAATGGGGAAACAAGTATCTCAGAGCACCTGATATTTATTGGAAAATACTTGAGAAGGGAAAAGGCAAATTTCTAAGGCTTGGGGATATTGCCGATGTCCGATTCGGAATAAAAACAGGGGCGAATGAATTCTTTTATCTCAAACCAATAGAAACGACAGTAGAGCAGGTGGCTCAAATAGCAGAGTCAAATCCATCTGTCCTGATAAAAGTTAAAAACGGCGCTGGCTGGATTGGAGAAATTGAAGCTGGCTTTTTAAGGCCTGTAATTAAGAGCCCGAAAGAAATAAGGACTATTCTCGTTAGGATTATTGATTTGGATTATCTCATATTTATGTGTAATAAAAGTAGGGAAGAGCTGAAAGGCAAGAGCGCCATGGATTATATAGTATGGGGGGAAATGAAAGGGTATCAAAAGAAACCTACTTGCGTATCAAGATTTCCATGGTGGTCGTTACCGAACGTCGAAGCGAATACTTTTATGCAAATGAGTTTTAATGAAGTATTTAAGTTTTGGTACTGTGATAAGAAAATGAATTGCGATGCCAGATTGTATGCTATTGCTCTCCATAAGACGTCTGAAGCGGCTTTTTTAAATAGTACTATTTCTGTGCTGTTTATTGAGATGAATGGTAGGTCTAACCTGGGTGAGGGTGCTTTAGACTTCAAAGTCTATGAAGCGAAGAAAATATGCTTTATAGAACCCAAACACTGCACTGTTGAACAAAAAGTTATTTCTGAGTTTTTCAACAGAGAAACTCTGAACATTTTTGAAGAGCTTGGCTTTGATTCAAATAAACGGATCCGTTCACAGATGCCAAACCCATTAAGAGACAGAAAATTACTGGATGATGTTGCCTTCGAGGAACTTGGGTTATCCCAAGAAGAACGAAATGAGCTGTACTGGGCGGTGGCAGAGATGGTTCAAAATAGATTGAACAAAGCTAAAAGCGTTTAAAAAATAAGGTTTATTCAAATGAGTGAAGACATTATTGATAACTCTAAAGTCAAAATGTTAGATGTCTTAAAGGACAAGCTTTCTATATCTCGCAAAGCTAGATTTGCTGTGGGATGGCTATTTTTAAGCGGGTTTGAGAACATAAGAGACGAAATAGACGGCCTTGAAAAATTAGAAATACTGGCAGGAGCTAGAACAAATAAGCAGACGGTAGAAGCACTGCTTCTTGAAAAAAAATATGAAAAAGCTGTCAAAGATATATTAGCTAAGAAGGAATTCTTACCAGAAGATGAAAGAGAGAAACTATTAGAAGAAGAATTTAAAGGAATTGCCGAAAACCTAAGTAGTATGGAGCCCAACGAAAATAATCTGAGTTTTTTAAAATGGCTGTGGGAAAACATAAGACAGAACAAGATAGAAATTCGCATTTATCATAAAGCTCCACTTCACGCCAAGTTATATCTTTTTGACTATAAGGATAAAAAACATGGTGAGGGAGAAGCCATCGTTGGCTCGAGCAATCTTTCATTGGGGGGACTAGAGACAAAGACAGAACTTAATGTCAGAGTTCTCGGTAATAATAATTTCAATGAGCTTAATCAATGGTTCGAAGAAAGATGGCAGGATAGTCAGCTGACAGACTTTAGCCCATTAGCTCAAAAGGCTATTGAACAATCTTGGGCATTTAGCGATGAGGTCACCCCATTTAGGATATATCTAAAAGTTTTACATGAAATCTTTAGCTATAAAGAGCCCGAGCCTGAGATAGAATTAGAAACCGAACTTTTTAGATTTCAAAAGGATGCAGTTATAGATGCTTATCGCCGGTTGAAAAAATATAATGGAGTTTTTATTTCAGATGTTCCCGGCCTCGGTAAAACCTATATTGGAGCTGCTCTTCTTTCTCATCTGGAGACCGAAGGGAAACCCGCCTTAGTCATTGCCCCACCCAGGTTGGTGGAATATTGGCAAGAAGTTCTGGCAAATTTTGGTGCCTCAAAGGCCAGAGTTATCTCCTCAGGGAAAATAGAAGAAGTGTTTGAAAATGAATCGTATCTGAAGAAAAAGGTGGTTCTAGTTGATGAATCTCATCATTTTCGTAATCCCGAAACGAAAAGGTACCGGGATTTAGCAAAGATATGCGAAGGCAAACAAGTTATCTTAGTTTCAGCCACTCCTCAGAATTTGAGCATCTGGGATATCTACTGGCAACTAAAGCTGTTTACGCCTTATGAGGCAAATCACAAGTTAAGAATATATCCTGTGGAAATAAAAAAGTATTTTGATGCTTGTGAAAAGAGGCAGGCCAATATTGACGATTTAATTTCTCAAATTTTTATCAGGAGAACTAGAAGCGATATAAAAGAATTCTACCCTGATGAACGGATTTATTTTCCCGAAAGGAAAGGTCCTTATCGTGTTGATTACTCAATAGATAAGGTATATGAAGGCGGTTTATATGATGAGCTTAGGAAATTAATCTCCAGGCTTAGCTATGCCAGGTACAACTTAGGTAAATATGCCAAAAAGGAAGAATTTGACCCCGATGAACTACAAAGATTAACCGTCGCATGGGGAAATCTAAGAAGATTGGTGCAAATCAATCTTTACCGGAGATTGGAAAGTAGTATCCAGGCATTCAAGGACTCTATTGATACACATTTAAAAGTACACAATTCTTTTAATAAGATTTTAGAAGAGGAGAATAAAGTCTGGATAGGTGAGCTTGATGATTTAGAAGACATGATAGAAAAATTAGAAAACGGGAATGAAGTTGAATGGGTAGAGAGGGGAAATTATTATGCCGCTGACAAATTTGATAAAGACCAGCTTTCACTAGATTTAGCTAAGGATATTGAGATATTTCAATTGATGAAGAACTACACAAGCAATCTGAAGGCGGAAGACGATGATAAGCTATTAAAGCTTATCGAATTACTTAAAAGGGACGAACTTTCAGGTAAAAAAATAATAATTTTTAGTTGCTTTGAATCAACCGTTAAGTATCTCTATGAAAACGTAAATAAAATACTGGCTAAAGTAGATTATATTGCCGGAGGAAAGGGATTATATGAGAAGATTAAAAGATTTGCTCCTGTCGCCAATAAAGCCAAGATAAGACCCGAGGAGGAAATAAAGGTATTGATCACTACCGAAGTCCTTTCCGAAGGGCTAAACCTGCAAGATGGTCAGGTAATAATCAATTATGAATTACATTGGAATCCAGTAAGGATCATTCAGAGGATAGGACGTATTGATCGAATATCAAGTAAACACGATGAGATCTATGTCTATAATTTCTTTCCAGAAACGGAAGCTGAAAAACAGATTAAGATTGAAGATAAGGTGAACAGGCGTATAGATGAAATTATCCATAACTTTGGATATGATGAAAAGACTATTCACCAAGATGAACCTACGGTTAGAAAGAAATTATTCGAAATTTATACCGAGAAACCGGAAGGTACAGAGGAACCAGCGGAAGAATCAAGCGCGAGACGTTTCGAATTAGAGTTCAAAAAGCTGACCTCTGAACATGCCGAAGAATATCAAAAAGCGATTGAACTACCAGCTATGACAAATATAGCTCGTCGCTCAGAAACAAAAGGGCTGATTACCTTTTGCCGAGCAGATGATTATTACAGGCTTAGACACGTAGATACGAATGGAGAGTTAATAAGTGCTGACGACTGGAAGATATTAAGCTTGCTAAAATGTGGAGTCGATGAACCGGGCGAAAAAATAAATCATAAGTACTATCAATTAGCCGAGACTGCTAAGAAGCAATTTGAAGTAGAAGCCAATAAGAGAGAACAGGATAAGAAGTTTGTTACTGATCCTGTAAAAAAAGAATTTGAGCAACTAATAAAATGGATGAAAAGGAGAGAACCGAAGGAAATACAGTCTAGATTTGATAACTTGCTATCATTTGTTTTATCAAAACAACTAAATCTTGAGCAGACAAAATTCCTTAGAGCCCAAACTAGAAGCTATAAAAACAAATTCGGTATGAAAAAAATTGATATTCTTAATGAACTTGAAGCGAAGATTGAGCAAGGCTTAAAATATGCACCCCCGATAAAACCGCCTGATATTGAACCTAAGTATGCTCAGATTGTTGTTTTCGAAGAGCTAAGATAGGCTAGGTTAAGGGAGGGGATTATTTATCTTAAATTTTCTAGTTCGTCATTTTAATTGTTAGCTTGTTGATTTATAAATCAGAGGATATCTCAAGCGAAATCCAAATAACCAGGTATATAAAACGATTCAGTCTTGACCGCGAATATAATGATGGCTCGGAACTGTTAGAAAAGGAACAAGTTCTGATTGTTTCCTTTCCCTAGCCTCCTTTAAGGCAACCATTTCAACAAAATAGATCAGCGAAGCACGCACTAGTTGAAGCGTTCCAATCAATCCTTTTTCGAAGTCCATAATATCGAAATGGCTGATACATCTAGTATTTCGATAATTTCCCATGAGCTCATCATGCAAGATGGTAAATCGGTGCGTAGATGAATGCCGCATCTCTTTTTTGATACATAGGTATCTTTTATCGTTCAAATCGTCTGCGATCTCAGATAAAGCTATTAATGGAAGATTGCCTTCTTCTATCTCAGTTTGTATCTTTTTAGGGAAATAGGAACTGTCTTCCGAGCTTTCGCCTTTATATATATGCCAAATTGATCTAAAAGACGCTTTTTCGGGCTTTTTAAAACCTAAATAATTTGCTACGGCTACTGCGATTTTATCAAGAATATCAAAAGCAATCCTTTGTGCATGGGTTATTAACGAATATTTTATCCCATAAAGAGCATAATCAAGCGTGTCAGCATAATATCCACTTTCTGGAAAGTTATCATTATAAAGCGAAGTGAATGCAAGCCAACGTGCAGCAAGATAATCAGCTTTCATTGTGTTCATCATAGCAAAAATAGGTGGGACTTCATGCCCAGCATTAATATCTTCGATAATCGAGCTGATAGTTAAAGGGTCCCAATGTTTTTGAGAAAAAGGGGCACCCTCAATTGTAAGAGATAAATGCAGTCTATTTGCTTTTATAAACTTTTGATATGAGTTCAATCCAAAGTTTTCGTCAGAATATTCCTCGCCATCTAAATACTTGGCTATTTGTTTTTTTATAGTTTGATATGGTCTTATTCCAGCGTATTCTCTTATCTGTTGGCCAGATTGGGCTGCTAATTTCGCATATTAATGAGCCACGTTCCTCATGGCCTGAGTATGACCAATGCCAAGAGACATAAATCGGTCTAAAATATTTACTAAATTAGCAGCAGCAACACCGTTTCTTTGATCTTTGTTCAGAGCTTCATGGTAGGCATCATATGCTTCTACCCATCTATAAGAAGAAAGCAACAGGTTCCCCAAATTTGTATAAGCCTGAGTTGCACGTTTATTAGGAGTATCTTTGTTCGATGCAACCTCAGATAGCAAAAAGCGAGCTTCTGATCGCTTTTCCCTCGTATTTAAATGCCAGAATGGCACTTTAAGTTCTTCAAGTAACGCTAGGTAGTGCAAGCCATTGCCCAAATTGTATTTAAGGCCAATATTATCGGGGCAATCAGTTAACAAATGTCTTATTAGCGATACTCCTTCGCTAACTGTTTCTTTGCTTTTTATTAAATATCCGGCGTCGATGAAAATTGCAGCCTTTATACATTCCAAATCCGTGCCTGTTTCCAACTTTCGCGCTTCAGCGATTGCTCGCTTAGGATCAGTATCAATAAGCGCCCGAAACTCTTTTAAAGTAGCTTCTTCCATCAGTTTTATTATATCAAGGCTTTCCTCTATAGCAAGTTGGTGAATTGGCGGTTTTTGTTATGCCAATCGTATAAGTACGGATAAAAATAGGGCTAAGGCATTCTTCATAGTTTGGAGAGAAAAAAGCACTATATAAGATGCGCTTCAGATACACATACTGAATCATCTGAAATATCCCAATGCTAGACATTGACATGATTATCTTTAACTTGATCAAAGCATTATGATATAAATAAAGATCTGAAATTTCTTCAAAGGGGGGATAAATATGATTGATATCGCCAAAGAAAAAGACAGGATCGAAAGAATCATCAAAAGTATTGAAAGGTCGTTTTCTTTTAGAAATGTTTTATTTAACGAGAGGTACCTTCATCATTATTTTTCCCATAAGTGGTTGGGCCTCTATGAACATGAAAATAAGCAAGAAATTAGTTTAATAAAAGAAAATGAGAATTTAATCTTTCATCCGGAATGGCCGACTTATAAAAAAGCGACGGGGATAGACTATGGTAAATATGAATTTAGGAAAGAAAGTAAGCCCGGGAGTTCTGGGCCGGGAAAATATATGCCGTGTGCGGAGGGGTCGCCCGGTTTAATCGACTTTGCTATCGGTGAATATCACGCCCCAAAGATTGGGATCGAGATGACTCTTAAATATGGTTGGTCTAATGAGGAAGTTATTTATGACTTCGTAAAACTCCTTGATAAAAGCAATCCCTTTGAAGTGGTTTATTCTCTTAATGTCATTTTGCGTGATAAAAGGCTGCCTGAAGGCGGGATGATGAAAGACCTCCAAGACCACATTCATAAAGCCTATTTGGAAGCTATTGAAAGACTTGGAGAGAAATATGCTATCGAGAGGGAAAGACATTTTATTATCCTCGAGATAACGACAGAAAGCAGAAGGAAATGGGTCCTATCTGGTGAGAAATTTGAGGTAGAAGAACCCAGAATAGAAGGGCTTTTTATGCCTGGAATTGATCAATCAAGGTCACTATATCAATCGTCATTATTCAAAAGAAACAGGGAAGAGTTTATAGAAGAAGTAGGCATAGACTTGAAGACATTAAAGATGTGGCACCAGTTGAATCTTTTAGGTTTTGACCCTGAGAAACAAGAAATATTCGATGAGAAGGAAGTGATTGAAGTCAGGTTTCTGAAAGGACTGATAAATTCAGGCCTTTCATTTGAAAAGATAATATCCATGTTGAGTAAATTGCCGAGGCCGTATTGCTATACTTTTGATCAGATATACTGGGATTTTGACCAAGAACAGTGGATCTCGCTCGATAAGTTAATGGAAGAGAGAGTCAACGATTATGTCCAGGAGAATTATGAAGAATTGATAGACGGCTATATTGAGGAGCTTCTTGACGATAAAGAAGAAAATGAAGAATACAAATCATATAACGTCTTTGACATGGGCGGCTATTTGATTGTGAAGAAGCGCAATGACTAAGAAAAATAATACTTGAACTGGGTTTTAGAAGAGCGTTGTGCTTGACACAGCAAATTTTAGAATTATTTATTAGATATTGAGTTAATTGCCTAAATTTTTCTAAGGGGCAGGATATTGATGTCCGGAAGGGGAAAAAAGGAGGGGATTGAATGATCGTATTCATAACGACCTGTTCCATGGTAAAGAAGGGGAAAGGGGACCCAATAAGACAATACAAATGGGATTATAAGGGCATTCCAGAGCTTCTGCGGGCAAGAAAGAAGGTGCTGGAAACGATGAAATCTGGTCTAAAAAGGCCCGTAGAGGGGCCAGATTTTGGTGGGGACTCGAGCGACGGAAAATACCTTAGAGCATTTGAACGATACGGGGAAGGCGATTTTATCAGAGGCCTGGAAAGCGCTGGAGCCGATCTGAAAACATGGGTAGATAATAATCAATTATTTTTTATTTCGGCTTTGTATGGTCTTGTCCATTCCAAAGAGCCGATACAGAACTATGATCTCGAATTAGATGACAAGATTT
>Ga0116185_1004085_pt1 | contig 12118 bp, 8 predicted proteins | sample AD_JPNNA7_MetaG_FD_89754 | JGI IMG/M metagenome (GOLD analysis project Ga0116185, IMG submission 89754) | Active sludge microbial communities of municipal wastewater-treating anaerobic digesters from Japan - AD_JPNNA7_MetaG | ecosystem: Engineered > Bioreactor > Anaerobic > Digestate | place... | reverse complement strand
CTGTAAACAAACCTCGGCTCATCTTTTATTTCACAGCAAGGAACAGTAAGACTTATTGCCGTTCCGCTAAAAGTTTTCTCCACTTCATGAGGCATCAATTGCCTTATACTCTGTACAGCATGGAAAAGCCCTGCCCCACTTCCGGCCTTCACAATAATTTTATTCTTTCCCACAGAAAGTGTATAACCTTCAATATTTTTTATAGCCGTATCAACTGCCATGAATACTGAACCTTTCGCAGCTTTTCCTCCTTCCTTTACTACAGGAGTAAAACCTAATGCGTTATTTATCAATGATCCGAGAAAATCTGCAGATAACTTCGTTTCCTGATTAAGAGGCGAAACAATTATCTGAGTTTTCGGTCCAAATGTAAACTTTCCTGAAAGTTCCTGAATAGATACAGGTGCAGGAATAATAGCATATACGTTAGGCTCATCACTTCCTGACCCGCCTTTATTGCATCCACAAAGGACTAATAAAATAGAAAATAAAATAAAATAGACATTTTTCATAGACGGATATTTTTAAGTTTTCAAACAAATATTTAATTTTATTCCAAAAATAAAATATTTAATTGTTATATGAGAATTTCTGCAAATTTAGCAGAGAAAAACATTATAAAAATTTATCCTCCGGCTAACGGATTAAAACTGGAAATTACCGTGGAAACCCTTGTACACCGTGGTTAAAAATATAACGAATTTAACTAAGTTGAAATAAAATGTTAAAACACAATTTAATAATTTTAATTTCCTTAATGTATATTCCTTTAATATTCATGACTGGATGTATAGATGGCAGAAAATCAAATCAAAATAGCACTATGAAAACTATCGACAATACAAATCTTTATGCATGGAACAAGAAATTTTTACAAAAGTATACGAAGATTATAGAGCTTTCTTTGGGCAATTCTGCCATACTGCTTGCTCCTGACTGGCAGGGAAGAGTAATGACAAGCACTTCGGAAGGGGAAAACGGTTTCAGTTTTGGATGGATAAATCATAATATTATTTCTTCAGGCCAGCTTCTACCTCATATAAATGCTTTCGGTGGCGAGGAACGTCTCTGGCTTGGACCTGAAGGCGGACAGTTCTCAATTTTCTTTCAGGGCGGTAAAGAATTTACTTACGAAAACTGGCAGACACCTCCATTGATAGACACATGGCCGTTCGAAGTAACCGAAAGAACAGAAAAATCGGTTTTATTCAGTAAATCTGCTACTCTGACAAATTATTCCGGGTACACATTTGAAATCAAAATAGACAGAAGAGTAACTCTTATCCCTGATAGGGAGATTGATGAACTTTCAAATGCAGATTTAAAAGGACTAAACGTTGTGGCTTACAGGTCGGAAAATACTTTAATCAATACAGGTAGAGAAGAGTGGAAAAAAGAGACCGGACTTCTTTCGATATGGATGCTGGGAATGCTGAACCCATCTCCTGCTGTCGTTATTGTGATTCCTGTAAAAGAAGGTAATGAAAATGAACTGGGTCCAAAAATGAATGACAATTATTTCGGAAGCATACCGTCCGACAGATTAAAATTGATAGATAATCATATATTCTTTAAGGCCGATGGAAAGAGCAGGGGGAAAATAGGCATTCCGCCGCTGCGGGTTACTGGTGTGATGGGTAGTTTCGATTCTGAAAATAACATCCTAACACTTCTTTTCTGCAGTCTTCCTGAAGGTATTACCGAATATGTTAATTCTGCATGGGAGCTTCAGGAAAAACCATATTCAGGCGACGCTTTCAATGCATATAATGATGGTCCTCTGGCCGACGGTTCGCAGATGGGCCCTTTCTATGAACTCGAAACTTCATCACCTGCTGCAATGCTGAAACCGGGACAAAGCCTAACACATACACAGATAACTGTTCATATTACAGGAAACAGAGATAAAATGGATAGAATAGCAGTTAAAACTCTCGGTGTTCCACTTGAAACAATCGAAAAAGCATTTAAGTAATTAAAGTATTATCGGCTGAACCATCTATTCCTATTATTATATCAATCCTCTATTTTTAAGCAACGGCTCTATAGACGGTTCACGCCCGCGGAAATTAATATACATCTGCATCGGATCCATGGTGCCATCTTTCTCGAGAATACTCTTCCGGAATAATTCTGCTGTAGTTCTGTCAAAAATTCCTCTCTCTCTGAATTTCTCGTAAGCATCATTATCGAGGACTGCAGCCCAGGTATATCCGTAGTAACCCGAATCATAACCATCAACTATATGGAGGAAATAAGTGCTTCTATATCTTGAAACTATTTCAGGTATCAATCCGATTTTCTTAAAATACCTCTTTTCAAATTCCTGTATATTAATATCCACAGGTGCTACAAGAGTATGATATGCCATATCAAGATATGAGGCAGCAAGCAGTTCTGTAGTTTCGAATCCCTGGTTAAAATACTTACTGTTTTTAATTTTCTCTATTAGAGAATCAGGTATTGTTTCTCCTGTTTTAAAATGTCTGGCGTACAATTTTAAAACTTCTGGTTCGGTTGCCCAGTGTTCCATAATCTGTGAAGGGAGTTCCACAAAGTCCTGTGCTACAAAAGTAGTGTTATAATTTGCTTTGTTAAAGAGAAATTCAAGTGCATGACCGAACTCATGAAATAATGTTGTAACTTCATCGAGGTTGAGAAGTGCAGGCATATCATTTGACGGAGCGGTGAAATTAAAGACAGTGGTTACAACCGGCTTTATTTCTTTTCCCTTTTCAATATAGTGGTTACGATAAGTCCCGCACCATCCCCCTTGTTGTTTGCTTTCGCGCGGATAGAAATCAAAATATAATACTCCAATATGACTCCCGTCGTGTTCCTTTACTTCATAAGCAAGCGCATCGGGGTGAGGCAACGGCACATTCTCGAGCCGGTTGAATGTTATGCCATAAAGTCTGTTTGCCACTTCTAAAGCTCCGTTCAGAACATTCTCAAGACTAAAATATGTTCTCAGTTCACTTTCGTCGAGGTTATATTCTGCTTTTCGCACTTTTTCGGCATAATACCACCAGTCCCACGGTTCAATTTTGATCTTGCTTCCTTCTGCATCAGCAATTCTTTGAAGCTCATCACGTTCGCGTATTGCCACTTTTATCGACCTTTCCCACAGGTTGTCGAGAAGATTGAACACATTTTCAGGTGTCCTGGCCATTGCTTGCTCAAGTACAAATGAAGAATGGTTTTTATATCCGAGAAGTTTTGCGCGTTCTGCTCTTAGTTTTACGATTTCGGAAAGAATCTTGTTGTTGTCAAACTCATTCCCGTTGTTGCCCCGCATGGTATAAGCTGTAAATAATTCCTTTCTTCTTTCCCTGTTTTTGGAATACGTAAGGAACGGAAATATGCTTGGTTTCTTTGTAGTAAACACCCATTTACCTTCCAGACCCTGGTTCTTTGCCTCGAGGGCTGCAGCTGAAACGAGTGCTTCAGGCAGACCTTCAAGATCTTTCGGCTCGGTTATTATCATCTTATAATTATTTGTTTCAGATAATACATTCTGGCTAAATTTTACTTCAAGAACTGACAGTTTCTTGTTCAGCACTTTCAGAGAATCCTGATCCTGTTTACTAAGGCCAGCTCCATTTCTTAAAAAACTTTTATAAAGGTTTTCGAGAAGAAAATTTTGTTCCTCGTTTAGTTCCAATTTTTCGCGGCTATCGTAAACCGACTTGATTCTGTCGAACAAAACCGGATTAAGTCTGACCTCATCTTCGAAAGCAGAAAGTATCGGTGAAATCTCTATTTCAATCTTTTGTATCGAGTCGTTCGTGTTTGCCGATGCCTGCGCAAAGAAAACGTTACTTACTTTTTGGAGGAGCTTTCCCATTTTGTCGAGAGCTTCCACTGTATTCTCAAATGTCGGAGGATTATTTTCCTTAACTATTTCTTCAAGGTCTTTTCTTGCTTCTTCTAAACCTTTTTGAAATGCAGGCATATAATGTTCAGCCTTTATCATTTCAAAAGGAGGAAGATCGAAAGGTGTCCGGTATTCAATGAAAAACGGATTACTCATTTCTTTTTGTTTTTCAATATTTTTACATGAAATTATTAATGTCCCCATTATTAATGGCAACACTATAAAATAAATTTTTGTTTTCACTGTGTAATAATAAATTTATTTTCTATAAAATGAGCGAAGATAAATATTTCGATTAACCTTTCAAACAAGGGGACGAATAATAAAAAGAGAGATTTAAAACTTCATTTTAACTATATTTGTGGCGATGCATAATAAATAAATATTTAATCATTTGCCAGAGCTACGGCAGTCAAAGGAGAGATGCCAGAGTGGTTGAATGGGACGGTCTCGAAAACCGTTTTCCGCCTGCCGGCGGAACGGGGGTTCGAATCCCCCTCTCTCCGCACCGGCAAATTACACCTCTGGCGTTAGCCGGAGGTTTTAGTTTTTCCGGACGACGAGTCAGGCTCTGCCTGAACGAGGAGTAAGGAAAAACTAAAATAGAAGGCACGCAAAGCGTGATAGGGTAATTTGACGGTGCAAGGAACCTCCCCGAAGGGATCATCCGCCGGCCGGCGGATAATCCCCCTCTCTACGCCTTCGTCCGAGAACTCGGGACTACGGCGGATAAGTCTGCTTTTCTCATTTTTAAGGTTTTTATTTTTCCGGACGACGAGTCAGGCTCTGCTAATTGGTTATATTAAAATAAATTGACTTTATATTACCATGTTGAAATGACCTTATCTCATTGTCGGTCAGGATATACTCTTCTTCCTGCCACCCACGTTTCCTTTATTATTACCTTGCCCTGATCAATAGTGAAAAGGATGATATCGGCTCTTTTACCCTGCTCTATAATGCCACGGTCGGAAAGGCCAAGCAGCCTTGCGACATTTTTGCCTGCAAGGTTGGCTGCCTGACCCAGTGTGCAACCGGCAAATCTCATCATAGTTTCGATTCCCTTTTTAAGCGGACTCGATGCACCTGCAAGACAATTAAGAGAATGATTAAAAATACGCCCTTCATCATTCATCACTACTTCGCTTCCCATATATAAATATTTACCCGGAGGCATTCCTGCAAGATGTGTTACGTCTGATGTGAGAGTTATATTATTTTCTCCTTTTGCCTTATAAAATGTCTTTATTTCTTCGGGCAGAAGATGAAATCCGTCGGCAATAATTGAAGGGGTGAGACTATCATTTGCGAGCTGTGGCCATAATGGATTCCGGTGACGATTAATCATGTTCGCACATCCGTTCCCCAGATGGGTCGACATCCTTGCTCCATTGTCAACAGCTCTGTAAATCTGTTCGGTAGTTGCATTTGTATGGCCTATTGATACCACAACACCATTTTCAGAACAATATTTGATGAATTCGATCGCACCTTCAAGTTCCGGCGCAACCGTAACAATAATTATGTGGCCCTTTGCAGCATTCTGTAATTCATTAAATTCATCTATCGAAGGATTCCGCAAGTATTTTGAATTATGACATCCATAAAATCCCTTGACAGGTGAAAGATATGGCCCCTCAAGATGAAAACCCGGTACAGAACCTACCAACTGTTTATCTTCAAAAGCCATAGCAAGAATCCGGAAGTTCCTCAGTAAATTTTCCCGACTTTCAGTTACAAGAGTTGGAACAAATGTGGTGACCCCATCTTTCCAAATTGCTTTTGCCGCATATCTCATCCTCTCGACTGAAAAAATCTCATCCTGAAAATTGATGCCCAAATAACCGTTAGTCTGACTGTCAATAAGCCCTGGAGCAATATAAGCTTCATTTTCTTTGTTAATTTGTTTCGCACTGCATCGGATTTCGCCTATAAACCCGTCAGAAATTTCTATTTCAACATGCCTTCCTGTTTCATAATGCACGCCTGAAATAAAAATCCTCTCTTTTTTGCTCATTGTTAATATCTTTTTTAGAATAATCCGACAAAATTATGAAAATAAAAAAGGTAGTTTAAAATCAAATTTTTAAACCATGGACTCTTTCCCATTTTCTTGCCTTTAAATTTTAAAAAATCTAATAATCTGATTCATTATTAAATGCATCTGACAGGTAAATTTAAAACTGATTTACTATAATCAAATGGTATATACCCCAGAGCAAGCTCTGGACTCTCTTTCGGTGCAAGCACCGAGGAATTTACCTGACCTTCTCGTCCACCGAAGCTCTACGCGAAGGCGGATTAAATGAAAAAACAATAAAAAATCTTTTTATATTAAATCTACTAAATTTATATAATGAGGCGACTGTATGAAGATCCCACCGCTTTTATTGTAAAAATCATCATTAAGTTCAAAAACACCGTTTTGGGCATTTGCCCATAAGGCATCAGGAAAAGGATGATAGGATTTCATGGTTTCCCAATTCTTATAGTTTTGATTGCCGTTTGTTTCAAGAAGTCCGAGTCCTATACCCGGGAATGGCTTAAGACGTGCTGCAACATTTTTATTCCACTCCACAAGTATTGGGTTTACAGTAAGGTCGGCACAGAAGCAGGGAGTATTATTTTCGTATGCAACATTGATTATTTTAAGTGTCATGCTCAGTGTTTTGGCAATTGACTTAAGAGCAATCGCGCCATAACCCATTTTTATCCTCTCGAGTGCATCAATGTCAGTATGAGCGCTTTCATCAGCGGCGACCCTTACCGGTATGTCGGAAACGTCAATATCGGAACCTTCAGGGAATGGTTCTTCAACTATAGCTATCTGTTCAAAAGCGCCTATCACTTTTGCATAATCAAGAAGCCGTAGAAGTGTCTCTTTTTTTTCATAGCGCCCGTTGGCATCAAAGTAATACGGGAGTTTGCCGCTTGTCGTATAAGGAGTCCATGCATTGCCTATTGTTTTATGTATCTGCAGAAGTCTTTCTCTGTCCTTTTCAAGCATTTCCTCCTGGGTGCCAGGATGTCCGATTTTGATTTTCAGGAAAAAATAACCCTGATCAACGGCAGCTTTTATCTCTTCAGCCGGTATCGTATAAGAAATAAGAGGGATACTTGCAACTTTATTATGATGAACAGATAAACCCTTCTTAAATTGGTCAGGTATCATATCATCAAAAGATGATATTCCGTTCTCACCGGCATATAACAGCCATGCTGCGTTATCTATGCCTACAAAGGAATTAAGCACAAATGTTTTTCTCAGATTCTGTCGGCCTGTAAGCTTACATCCATATTCATACACTTCCTCAAAAATGGAATCGAGTAAATCAATTGGGGTGACGAATTTATGTCCTTTCAATAAATTTAGTGCATACTTTGTAAGCGAGAACATTAATTCATTACTCTTTTCTTCTGTATTCGACGCGAATACGTTTTCGTCGCTCCATAAAACATTCTGGGAACAAATACCCACCTTTTTTACCCCTGTTCGGCTTTGAAGCATTGCGACTGTTTGCCAGATTTCGTTCATATAACCACCCTTGAAGCCGAAAGGCCTGATAAGAGGTTCTTTTTCAAAAGCAGATGCCGTTGCAACTATTTCAATTTGTTTTCTACCGGGTCTAAATTTGCAGCCCGAAAGTCCTGCAGTCATTTGCAAAGCTCCGATTCCTGCTGTCAATAATCCAGCATTATTTATAAATTTTCTGCGATTCATAAGAATATTTAATAAGAAATTATCCCACTTTCAAATTATAGTTGAAACTTTAAAAGGAATGATTTCAGAGTATCAACATCTTTCTTCATTTCTGTTACAAAGAGTTTCCTCTTTTCAGCATCAGTCAGTTTTTCATTAAAACGTTCGAAAGGAGGATATTCTAAATGAATCGAAACCGGTCCTCCTATATTAAAGTTCTTCACAATTTTGAAGTATTCGTTAAAATCGACAGCGCCCTTTCCTATAGGTACGCTTTCGGGGTTCCACTTTCCGTTTGCCGCAACTGACCATTTGAAGTCTTTAATGTCGGTGCATTTCACCCAGGGAGCAATCAGTTTAAGGCCGTTTACCCAAGAAGCTGAGGCCTCAGCCACAGCGTGTCGTACATCGTACTGACATCCAATATATTGCGGATCGAGTTCTCTTAACAGTTCGAAAAGATCCCATACCGGCCCTCCCACGCGGGTACCGTAATGATTCTGATAAGCACCATGAATATTATATTTACGATTGACAGTTTCCAGTTTTTTCAGCTGCGGTTTATAATTTTGAAGTGTATCCCATACACTTATTTTATCGTCATAATTCAGATATCCAAGTCTATAATATTTTATTCCAAGTTCAGAAGCAGTTTGCAGAATATCTTCGGTGTATTTTTCATCTGCTCTTGTTATGTCAGTTACAATCATCTCCACCTTCAGACCGTTTTTTCTTGCTGCAGCAACTGCAAGGGGAAGGTCGGTCTGTACTTTTTCAGGCAGTACATGTCCGCCCGATCGTACCGGTATATCGATTCCCTCGGCACCCGCTTCGGCAATCAGTTCAGCAGCACCTTCCCATGAAAGCCATTGCAACGGTTTCGAAAAGATATGAATGTGCCTGTCGGAAGTTGATTGAGGAGCCGGTAAATCATGCCCGGCTAATTCTAAAAAAGGAAGAGCAGCCCCCGAAAATGCTAAGGTTGAAACGAATCTGCGACGGCTGAATTTTGTTTTTCCTTTTTTAATAATATTATCCTTTTTCATATTAAACAATTATATTAAAATAACTTCTTAACATTACCTGGTTAACGGGAAAATTAAAGATTTACTTTCCTTAGAACTTTATTTGTTTTGCCGGCTATTACTCTGGAAAATCAAAAGAATCTCAAAGTTTCCAGGGTTTGCGATAATCGTAGTGTAGAAGTTGGTTGGCAGCTTCACTGTTCGTAAACCTCTCTCTGACAGGATCCCATTCAAGTCGTGATTTGACCTTTAATGCAATATTTGCAAGGTGTGCAAAGCAGGTTGATCGGTGTCCTTCCTCGAGTGTACATAAGGGTGTCTGGCGCGTTTTTATACAGTCGATGAAATTGTTGACGAGTGCTGCGGTGCTATCGCGGCTGCTGACATCAGGTAAAGATTCGTTTTTTAAATCGTAAATCTCATCTTCGATCTGTTTCTTCCATGTCTGAAATTGTCCGGGCCTGGCGCCTGTAATTCTGTATCCATTTTCATCGGCATAAAGAGTACCTTTGGTTCCACGTAGTTCAACCTCTCCATACTGAAAGAGCCCTCCGCTGCTGGCTTCGTAAATGCAGAATACAGCAATTGCACCTGAAGCAAATTCGAAAGTGACCTGCATAGTATCGGGAATATCACTGTCGTCGTTTACAAAATATCTTCCTCCATGAGCTGAAACTGCCACAGGGGCTGTCTCCCCCATCATCCATCTGATGACATCCAGATAGTGCACACCCCAGTTACCCATCTGGCTTGAATAGTCGCTCCACCATCTGAACTTATATGGTGAAATGTTGTACTGATAAGGTCTGTAGGCTCTTGGGCCTAACTACATATCCCAGTCGAGGCCTTGCGGAGGTGTTTCAGGCTTCATTCTGCCGATACCGTCGGGGAACATATTATTTATCCTGTAAGCTCTTGCTACTGATATCTTTCCTATTTTTCCTTCCTGAATAACTTTTGCAAGTTTCTGGTAAACAATATTTCCCCTGCGGTTAAGACCCACAGCAACAACCTGTTTTGTGCGTGCTTGAGCTTCGACCATCATTCGTCCTTCCTTTATTGTGGCGGTAAGAGGTTTTTCGACATAGACATCTTTCCCTGCATTAAGAGCATCAATGGTCTGAAGAGCGTGCCAATGGTCGGGTGTGGCTATACATACTGCATCAATATTTTTATCTTCGAGCAACTTACGATAGTCGGAATATTTTTTGACACTATCAGGAAGTTTTTCGTTCATAGATGGAATCTGGCTTCCAAGATCGGCTATATATCTGGGAGAAACCAGACTTCTGTCGCGAAGCATATAAGGTTCATACACATCACAGAAAGCTGCAATTTCTATATCGGGATGCGCCATAAACAGTCGAAGAAGCTGAGAGCCACGATTCCCGAGCCCTATAAACCCCATTCTTATTTTTTCTGCAGCTCTTGAAGCCTTGTGGTACTTGCCGGCTGTAAGTGTCGAACCACTCAAAGCCAGACCGGCTGCCGCCATTGTTGCCTTTGAAAGAAATTCTCTCCTTGATTTTTGAGTAACCTTTTTTCTCATTTTGTCAGAATTTAGAAATTTTGGATAATAAACCTATTGCTTTTCAAATACCTTCTTCCTGCAGTTCCAATAGCTGGTTTCTGTTCATTCTGTTTTCAAGTATTCTTACATATTCCAGCGCCTTGCGAAGATTATAATCTTCGTAAGCCTTCTGAGCCCATTCAAGGGCTACATCCAGGTTTCCTTTTATTTCAGCTATTATAGCCATATTATAGCATGCACGTGCTGCAATTTTGCGCTTTGGATTCTCAGTCTCTATCTTCCATAGTTCGCCGGCCTCGTCCCAATTTCCTGTTCTTGCTTTCCTCATCGCAATTTTGAAATTATTTGTGCCTTTTACATAGTAATCTCTTGTAACGGTAATTTCATAAGGAATTATTCGTGAAGCGTATATTTCTCCTGCCTGTTCAGCCACTCTTTTTACTGCCTCTTTGCGGTTAATAAGTGCTGCAGCCGCAGCTACCGGAGTCAAACCGGTTGCCGAAAAATTAAGATTGTGAACCATAGGAAATTCATCAATTATCATCTGGCCTGCAGGATAATATATTCTCCATGCTGTTTTGACCAGTGTTTGCATGTTTGCCTGATGTTCAACATTGGTTATAACACCAAAAATAGTTTTTGGATTATTCCTCTTTATTATCTGATAATTGATTTTCGTATCTGTATCAAAAGTTTCGAGCGAAAACAATAAGTCAACTTCATTCTCTCTGCAAACAGATTCAACAACAGGCCATTCGACCGGAGGAGGGAATGCACCCGGCAAGGTTACAGAAGCAAACTTCTCGTCAATTTTCTTTACCTCTTCGAAACGTGTATTTCCAGAAAGTCTGTTAAAAAGTCCTATAATGCAAGCTTCTGCACCTACCCTGTCAAGCTCAGCACCTTCAAGGGTAATTATTTTATCTATAGCATCGAGAACTCCGGCTTCTTTTGATGCTTCGCTTCTGTCGGCAATACCTGCACTTTTTGCTTCAGGAGGTAAAGTAACCGGAGCAGGCTCAATCACATTAAGATAAAGCTCCTGAGTCTTGCAGGAGATCATAAATAAAAAAACTATTGGTAAAAACGATATTTTTCCCATCTCATTAATTTTATTAATAAAAAATCCCCTGCAAAAACATATATATCATTTCCTAAAATATTCTATAATAAAATAAATTGACAAATCTTATCTGATACATGGAAAACTATATTAAAATAATTAAAGTGATAAATTATTTGTAAATTTTAAAAAAAAATAAATAAGTTAATTTATATTAAACAAATAATTTCATTGAATGAGTAACATAGGTCAAAAGATTTATAGCTATTAAACCGATTTCACAAATTTATGAACAGACTTTTTGCCATAGGCGACATCCATGGTTGTTTCAAAACGTTTTATGAACTTATAAACAAGCATATTCGTCCTGATAAAAGTGACAGACTTATTTTACTTGGAGACTATATTGATCGTGGGCCGGGCATCAGGGAAGTAGTTGATTATATTATGGAACTTATTGAAATGGGGTTTAATGTGACACCTCTTATGGAGAATCATGAGTGGATGCTTGTTAATTCATACGATAATCCTCGTATGTTGCCATTATGGTATTTGAACGAAGGAATGACAACGCTTGAGAGTTTTGGCATTACAAATATCAGGAACATTGAAAATGAATATATTAAATTCTTTAGAAATTTAATATATTATGAGAAAGAAGGAGATTTTTACTTTGTTCATGGAGGCTTTAATGACAATCTGGAAGATCCTTTTTCCGACAAAGAAGCAATGCTCTGGGAATCGAGGGTCTCATACTCAAATCCTGTTTTTACAGGAAAAACTATTGTTTATGGGCACAGACCAAAATTATTGGAATATTCAAGGAAAATGGTAAAAGAAAAATCGAAAGTAATACCTATTGATACAGGCTGTGTTTATGGCCGGGAGATGAATTATGGTTACCTTTCCGCACTCGATGTGG
>Ga0116185_1004082_pt1 | contig 12125 bp, 13 predicted proteins | sample AD_JPNNA7_MetaG_FD_89754 | JGI IMG/M metagenome (GOLD analysis project Ga0116185, IMG submission 89754) | Active sludge microbial communities of municipal wastewater-treating anaerobic digesters from Japan - AD_JPNNA7_MetaG | ecosystem: Engineered > Bioreactor > Anaerobic > Digestate | place... | reverse complement strand
TGCGCCTGTAAATGCTCCTTTTTCATGTCCGAATAATTCACTTTCAATTAACGTTTCGACATAAGCGCTGCAGTTTACAGCAATAAATGGTTTTGTTTTTCTTGGACTGTTTAGATGAATTGCACGGGCAGCTAATTCTTTTCCGGTTCCGCTTTCACCTGTTATAAGCACTGAACTGTCAGTCTGAGAAACACTTTCAAGAACATGAAAGATTTGTTTTATCTCTTTGTTTCTGCCGATTATATTTTCATATCTGTAAACTTCGGTTAGATGGTCAGACAGGTTTTTGATTTCCGATATATCAATAAATGTTTCAACTGCACCAATTCTTTCATTCTTATTATTTATTAATATACTTGAATTTACACGAATCGGAACAAGTCTGCCGCTCTTATGCAGTATTTCAACTTCATTGCCTATCATAGGTTTACCTTTTGTCATAGTCTGTTCCATATGACAGCCGTTTCTGCAAATTGATGAATTAAAAATCTCCCAACATTTTTTTCCTATCGCTTCGCTCTTTTTATATCCTGTTATTTTTTCTGCGGACTTATTAAATGAAGTTATGTTCCAATCATTATCAATTGTAAATGTTCCTTCAATGTTGCTGTTGAAGATTGCATCAAGTTTATTTTTCTGATCGATCAGTTCTGATGTTTTTTCATTTATCTCTTCAGCAAGTTTCAGCATTTCTTTCGTATCTCTGAAAACAAAAACAACACTTAAAACTTTCCCATCTCTAACAATTGGTGTTATAGATGCTAAAACATTTTTGCTTTTTCCTTTAGAGTCAATAATATCAATTGGTTGATTATTGAACGAAATATTTTCTTTAATTGCTCTGCTAATAAAATTTGTATCTTCTGAATGAGAAGAGAATATCAGATCAATTTTTTTTCCTATTATTTCATCTTCAGAATATCCGGTTATTCGCGAGGCAGCTTCATTGAAGACAATTATCTCCTGGTCGAGAGATATAACAGAGATCCCATCCGGGATGATAAGGCTTTCTTTATTCCTATCAATTATTTGTTGAACATCAGGCATAAAATTCTCAATTTCTTTATCCAAAGTTATGCAATTGATTGCATCAATGCAATTTTTTAGAAATAATTATTGCAAAAATGCAATAGTAATGCAATTATAATAATTGAATTTTGAGCAAAAAAGCAGCTTTTTAAATCGGAACAGTTTTGGTAAAACTATTATAAATAAACTGAGATTTAATATGAAAATTTTATTCGAAAAACAACTTGTAAGTATTTGCAATCGATTAAAGAAATATATTCTTTCTGATAAATCTTTAAGGTGCAAAGTAGTTTATGGCCCAATCCGATCTCGAAGATTAGGAATGGTTTTAGGCGTTAACAATATCAGAAGAAACCTTTGTCCTTACGATTGCATTTATAGTCCAAACGGAGGGACGTCTTGCTGCTCGATTTGTTCTTCACAATGTCTTTCACCTTATGAGCTTTTTTTTGCTGTTAAAAATAAAATTGATGAGATCAACAAAAAGGGGAAAAAGATAGATTATATTTTATTTGCTGGTCAAGGTGATCCTGCTTTAGATCTGAATCTTCCGCAGGAAATATCCATCCTTCGTGAATTCGGATATAAGATCGCAGTTTTTACAAGCTCAGCTTTACTCCATAATGAAAATATCAGAGAGAATCTGATGTTTGCTGATTATGTTTCTCTTAAACTTGATACTGTAAATGAAGAGAGCTGGTTGAAAATTAATCATCCTCATCAAAGATTAAAATATGATCTTATTCTGGATGGAATAGAAAAATTTGCACGCTCATTCAGAAGAAAACTTGTAACTGAAACAACATTTGTTAAAGGCTTCAACGACAATGAAACTGAAATTGAAGATCTTTCTGTTTTCTTAAACAAGCTGAATTTGGATACAAGTTATTTTACAATTCCGATTTATCCGCCAAATGAAAAATATGCTGTAAGTCCTGATGATAATACACTTAAAAAACTTTCAGAAAAGATAAACAGTTTAATTCCAAATTCAACTTTGCTGTGCTGTCCGAAGGAGGATGAAATTTATATAACAGATGATTTTGAAGAAGAGTTACTTGGGCTATTGGAAATGCATCCTGTTAATGAAGAAGCTGTATTTAAGCTAGCAAAAATTTCAAGCAACATTGAAAAGTTAAACAAAATGATTGTTGACAAAATAATAAAAACTGATCAATACAATGGAAAGAATTATTACTCACTTGTTAATCAGTCATAAGGAAAAAGAGTAATTATTTAGCTATTAAAAGAATAAAAAATTTCTGAAAAATATTATCAAATAACAATTATAATTTAATTATCAATTGAGTTTTCAAGGTGGGAATTTTATTCGGACCAATTCCGTCAAGGAGATTAGGAAGAAGTCTTGGTATTAACAATATACCTGCAAAAGTATGCAGCTATTCTTGTGTTTATTGTCAGGTCGGATTAACCACAACACTTTCTGTTGAGCAAAGAGAATTCTATTCGCCAAATTTGATTTACGCTGATGTCAGAAAACGTTTGGAGGAATTAAAAGCTGATAATGAAGCTGTTGATTATTTGTCTTTTGTTCCTGATGGTGAACCGACGTTAGATATAAATCTTGCTGACACAATTTATATGCTTAAAAATTTTGGGATTAAAATAGCTGTGTTTACTAATTCATCATTGATCTGGAAAAAAGAAGTTCAGGAGGCATTAAATTTAGCTGACTATGTTTCCGTTAAAATTGATTCGATAGATGAGGCAACCTGGAAAAAGATAAATCATCCTTCTCATAAACTTGATCTTAATAAAATACTTGATGGAATTCTAGAGTTTAAGAAAAACTACTCCGGCAAGCTTGTTACTGAAACGATGTTGATTAGTGGAATAAACGATAATGACGATGATCTAATTAAAACATCACATTATATTGTTAAAGTTGAACCCGACATAGCTTATTTAACTGTTCCGACCAGACCAACTCCAATTAAGAATATACGTGCGCCTAAACCTGAAAAATCAATTTCAATTTTTAAAATATTCAAATCGATTTATCCAAAAACTGAATTGTTAAATGTTTATGAAGGAAATGAATTTTCAATAACTGATGAGATAGAAGAAGGTTTGGTAAGTATAATGGCAGTTCATCCGATGCGAAAAGATGCAGTTGAAAATTATTTATTAAGATCAAAGTCAGATTGGAGCGTTATTGATAAATTGATTGAGACAGAAAAGATCATCGAAATAGAATATGATGGGAATATTTTTTACAAGAATAATTAGAATATTTATTAAGGAGGTTGTTATGGCTATAAAGAAAACATTTTCTCAGGATAAAAAAGTATGCAGGGTTAATTTCACCTTGCCGAAAGAGGTTTGTGAAAATTTTCAGGAAGTTAGTGTTGTTGGAGATTTTAACGGTTGGGATCCAGGCGAAAATAAATTTTCACAGAAAAATTCAGATGGTTCATCTTCAATTGAAATAGTTTTTGATAGTGGTAAAGAATACCAGTTCAGATATTTATGTGACGGTCATATCTGGCTGAATGAACCTGATGCTGATAAAGAAAAGCTTACTTATTTCGGTAATGCAAAAAATTCAGTCTTAGTATTATAAATAATTAAAATATCGGAGCGGAGCTGTTAAGCCACTCGTATCCTAAATGAATTAAATTATCAGCAGGCTTCGCTCCGTGTTTTATCAAATAATAAGTAATAGAATGTTTTAATATAAAACAGGAGTCAATTATGCCACACTTAAATGAAAACAGGTCGGAAGGAAATAAACCGTTTATTAGGAAAAGGAGAAGATGCAGAAGCGAAGAATGTAAAGAAGAAAATCGTGAACTTATGTATGAACAAAGACGCTGTGGAAGAGGTCGTGGTGAAAGAGGGAGAGAGGGAAATGGATTTGGAAAGGGACAGGGCAGACGAAGAGGTTTTGGCAGAAATCAAATTTTTGGTAATTAAAAAATGTTGATAGCAGTATCAGTTAAAAATACGGAAGAATCATCATTACTATCAGATTCATTTGGGAGGAGTAAATACTTTTTAATTTATGATTCACTAAAAAGTAGGTTTGAATTCATTAAAAATCCATATTATCTGGAATTAGGCGGAGCAGGAATTCAAACCGCACGGTTTTTAATTGAACAAAAAGTTGAAGCTATAATTACAACTTTTATTGGACCGAATATTTTAAGGTTTTTTAATTCATCGCAAGTAAAAGTTTATAAATCAGTAAATAAAACTTTGCAGGAATCATTAAAACTTTTTTTTGAAAATAAACTTGATGAATTAACCAAAGATATAAATCTAAAAAGGCAGCGCAGAAGATTTGGATGGGAAAGCAAATACTTTAACGATACAGAGGGCAAAAATTAAAAGAAAAATCGGTGATTGAAATGTCCGAAAGAATAGCTGTAGCAATTGAAGAGCTTGAAAATAACAGACAAATTATTCCGTATGAGATTGGTAAGTGTTCTAAATTCATAGTATGTGAAATTGCTGGTGATAAGTCGATAATCGAAAAGGAAATTTATTTTAATCCACTTTTAGGTGAATCGAGTTCAGCTTCACAATTGCCTGAATATCTTAAACAATTTAAAATTAATGTTTTGATAACAGGTGAAATGGGACAACAAATTATTAAAAAATTTTTGAAACATAAGATAATAGTATTATCAGCTCCCGGTCTTGGGTTTAATCAGGCTTTAGCTCTTTATTTGAACAAAAAATCGGAAATGAATAAATCATATAACTATTATAAACAGATTATTGAATAATCATGAAAAAATAAAAAGGTAAAAAATGATAATTGTAATTCCATCAAACGGCGATACTATAGATTCTTTGGTAAGTGATACTTTAGGGCGGGCACCGTTTCTGATTGTTTACGACAGCACAAACGAAAAATATAATTCTGTTGAGAATCCCGGTTTTAGAGTTCAGGATGGTTCAGGTCTTAAAGCTTCTGAAGTGATCATAAATCAGAGAGCTGATATTCTATTAACCAGAGAGATAGGCAGGAAATCATATTCGGTTTTACAGAGAGAACGCATAAAAATACAACTATTAACAACAGGCGGATCTGTTAAATCCGTTATTAAAAAATATCTAAAAAAACAGGAGAAGTAAAAATGAAATCTAACAACCTTATTGAATTGTTAAACAAAAACCTTTCAAATCTGCAGTTGATTTATGTAAAGCTTCATAATTATCACTGGAATGTTAAAGGGATGAATTTTAAGCTCATTCATGAAATGACTGAATCATATTATGATTATTTCGCCGAACAGTATGACGAAGTTGCTGAAAGAATTGTGCAGCTTGGAGGAAAACCTTTTGCAACATTAAGTGATTATTCTAAGAATGCTTCATTAAAAGAAGAAACTAAAAATGATTATGACACAAAATATATTCTTAACTCAATCTTATCAGATTTTGAAGCTTTAAATAAAGAATATAAAGAGATATCAAAAGCTGCAGGCGATGCTGAAGATGCTGTAACAGAAGCTTTAGCGGATGATGATGTTAAGTGGCTTGAAAAAGAAATCTGGATGGTTAAAGCAAGTTTATATTAATTGTTATATACTTCTATTATCTGAATCGTTTTTATAATTTTTAATTAAGTGCTTAATACAAAATTTTGTTTAACTGAACGATTCAACTTTATTAACTCGAAAAAACTGTGAACAAAAAGAAGTATCTTTACATATTAAATTTCTTTTATTCTTCTACAACTGTATAAAAAAATAATATTATGAAACTCAAGACTATAATCCTAACACTATTGTTGGGATTTTTTAATACAATATTTTCTCAGACAATTAACATTCAAGGTAAAGTATCCGATTTAAAAACAAATCAGCCTGTTTCTGGAGCTTTTGTTTTTATAAATTATAATTATTCTACATACACAAATAATCAGGGAATATTTACTATCTCGGATATTCGATCCGGTAAATATGAAATAAAAATTTCACGGCTTGGATATAAATTATATTCAAAGGAATTAACAATTGAATCATCTTCAAAAGATTTGGAAATCAAACTGGAACCATCGCTGATTGAGCTTGATGAAGTAATTGTAAGCACAAGCAAAACTGAGGATTACTTAAAAAATTCGCCTTATTCAGAATTATTAATTAGCAGTAAAGATATAGAATCAAAACCATTACAATCATTCGCTGATATTGTGAAAGATCAACCGGGCGTTTCTCTTTTGCGTGATGGAGTGTGGGGAACAGAAATAAGTATTCGCGGATTGAACAGAGAAAACATTGTTACTTTAATTGATGGCAGCAGAATACTAACAGCAACCGATATTGCTGCACGATTGTCAATGATAAATTTAAATGACATTGATAGAATTGAAATTATAAAAGGAGCATCATCTTCAATTTATGGTTCGGGAGCAACAGGAGGAATTATAAATATCATTACAAAATCTCCTTCTTTTTATAACACATTTTCTTTAAACGGAAATATTACTACACAATATAATTCTGTAAATAATTTATCGGCTCTTTCAGGCATATTATACAGCGGCGGATCTTTTTGGGCTTCAAAGTTTTCAGGATCTTACAGAAAAGCAAATAATATCCAAACTCCTCAAGGCGAATTAAAAAACAGTCAGTTTGAAGATTATAGTTTTACCGGCTCCTTAAATGTTTTGCCAATTGCAAATCACAAGGTTTCTATAGATTATCAACTCTTCAGAGCAAATGATGTTGGAATACCCGGTTCATCTGTATTTCCAGCTAACGCTGATGTTCGCTATCCTTTTGAAAAAAGAGAATTAATTTCTGCAGGATATGAAATCCAAAATATTTCTGAAATGTTTTATAAGTTTTCTGCCAAATACTCTTATCAGTTTATTGCAAGAGATGTTGAAAATATTCCGCACACAGTTCAGATGATTCCTGGTTCCGGCGGCACTCCGACGAGAAGAGTCAGTGTTCTTAAAATAACTCCCGGTGCTGATCATAAAAGTAATAACATTTTACTTCAGGGAAATCTTTTACTGGCAGACTGGAATAACTTAATTCTAGGATTGGATTATTGGGATAGAAAATACGAAGGACATAGAGAAAAATATCAGAAGATAGAAGCGCTTGATTCAACCGGACAGGTTATCAACACAATAAATAAAATAATCGGCGAAAAACCATTGCCGAATTCATCTTACAGCAGCTTAGGTCTTTTTGTACAGGACGGTATGAATTTGTTAAAGGATAAATTAGATCTTAATCTTGGTGCAAGATATGATTACATCAGTATTGCAGGTGAAAAAACTTTTAATCCCGAATATGAAATTGTAAACGGAAACTTAAATAATACTCCTGCCGGTCAGCAAGTAATCTGGAATGATGTTAAATCAAATAACAGCTCATTTAGTTCCAACTTAGGATTGAAATATTCATTAAATCAGATGATAAACCTGACTCTTGGATTAGCTTATTCATTTCGCTCTCCGTCATTGGAAGAAAGATTTCAGTTTATTGATCAGGGCAGTTTAGTAAGAGTTGGAAATCCGGATCTTAAACCTGAAGAAGGAAAGAATATTGATTTTGGATTCAGGATGTATTCAGATAATCTGAAAATTATTACAAGTTTATATTATAGTTATTTCAACAATCTTGTTTCGGAAATCCGTGGCACGTTTGAAGGAAGAAATGCAACATTTAAAACAAATATTGGTGAAGCAAGAATATATGGATTTGATCTTAGTTCTGATTATAACTTTTACAAAGATTATGTTTTTTATTCTGCATTTTCTTACACCAAAGGTGATGATATAACAAACAAAGGCAATCTTCCTGAGATTCCGCCATTAAACGGAACTTTAGGATTAAAATTCAATGTATTTGATTATGGTAATATGGATATTTCATCAACTTTATTTGCTGAACAGGGAGATGTAGCGCCTGGTGAATTAAAAACTCCAGGTTATGCAATTTTCAATTTTGTTTTTTCATCTGTGCCAATTGACTTTACTTCTGTTAAGATCAGAGTTTTTGCAGGCGTAGATAATTTGCTGAATAAATCATATCGTAATCATCTTTCAACAACCAGAGGTAATTTAACGATTGAACCGGGTAGAAATATTTTTGCTAAATTAACGGTCGAATTTTAATTTTTCTTTACTGTTATTGTAAGCCGGATGAACTAAACTTTTTCTTAAATGGAAAAGATTGTTTCGTTAGTATTTTGCTGGCAATTACAGGGATTGACAATAATAAACATTAAGTAAATATTCTGATGACCTGGTTTTTAATTGCGTTACTTTCTTCTTTTTTATCAGCATTTGCAGCTATAACACAAAAGAAAGTTTTATTTGATCTCAATCCGGTTGAATTTTCTTTTCATCTGGCTATTGTTAATCTGATATTATCAATTCCGTTTTTTTTCTTTATCAATTATGATACGATTACTTCATACAATCTTTTTATTTTATTTATAAAATCAGTTATTGGAGTGCTTGCATTTTTATGTGTAATGACTGCATTAAAAAATCTTCAGATAAGTAATGCTTTGCCTTTGCTTGCTTTAACTCCGGGACTTGTTGCTGTATTTGCATTTTTATTTCTTGGCGAATCTCTTAGTTCTTTTGAAGTAATCGGATTGATTTCTTTAATTGTAGGAACATACATTTTGGAAAGTAAAAGTTTGAAAGAGATATTGTTTCCGCTAAATGTATTCTTCAAATCAAAATATCATCATTACATTCTTGCTGCGTTGTTATTGTTTACAGCTTCTTCTGTAATGGATAAACTGCTTTTAGTAAAACTTGATTTTACTCCGGTATCGTTGACAGCATTTCAACATCTTTTTTATGCATTATTATTCTTCATTATCTTTTTAATATCAGAAAAAAAATTTGATGTAAAAAGATTGTTCGCCACTAAGAAAGATTATATCTGGATTGCCTTGATATCCGTTTTGACTTTAGGTTATCGTTTCACTCAGGTTGTTGCAATTAATATGTCATCTGTAGCATTAACGCTTGCAGTTAAAAGAACTTCAGTTTTGTGGGCAACGATAATTGGCGGAAGAATCTTCAAGGATTCAAATATGTTGAAAAAAATTATTGCAGTTCTGTTTATCTTGCTTGGCGCAATTCTGATTTTGAGAGATTAAAGAAGGGAATAATTATGAAATCAAAAGCTGTACAGGATTATTATCCAGATGATGTTGCTCTTTGCTATGGCTGTGGAAGATTAAATGAATATGGTCATCAGTTAAAAAGTTATTGGGATGGTAATGAAACAATTGCAAGATTTACTCCGAAAGAATATCATACTGCAATTCAAGGTTTTGTTTATGGTGGTTTGATTGCTTCATTGATTGATTGTCACGGAACAGGAAGTGCTGCATTAGCCGCATATAAAAATGAAAATAGAGATATTGATTCTTTACCTGCATTCAGATTTGTAACTGCATCTCTGCAAGTTGATTACTTAAAACCAACTCCGATTGGAGTTGAATTAGTGTTGAGAGGAAAAATTGTTGAAGTAAAAGGTCGTAAAGTAATAACAGAAATAACAGTTTCTGCAAATGGTGAAATAACTGCAAAAGGTAAAGTTATTGCAGTTCAAATACCGGAAAATTTCAGCAAAGAATAATTTATTGTTAAATGATTAAGATGCTTTGTAATAATCTGATTTAAGTATTAATTTTTTCATCAAGTAATAATTATTTAAAAGAGAGAACGAGTTGAAACAAACTTATAAGACAGCCGGTGTTGATATAGCAGCAGGCGAGAAAACTGTTGATAAAATAAAGAGCTATGCAAAGTCAACTTTTAATAAAAGTGTTCTGACAGATATCGGAATGTTCGGTGCTTTTTATGAACCTGATTTTACAGGAATAAAAAAACCTGTTTTAGTATCAAGTGTGGATGGAGTTGGAACCAAATTAAAAGTTGCAATTGAAATGAAAAAGTATGATACAATCGGACAGGATTTGGTTAATCATTGTGTTAATGATATTGCTGTGTGCGGTGCCAAACCACTTTTCTTTTTAGATTATTACGCTACCGGAAAATTAAATCCAAAAAATGCTGCTGAAGTTATTAAAGGTTTTGCTATTGCTTGCAAGGAAAATGATTGTGCTTTAGTGGGCGGTGAAACTGCAGAAATGCCAGGACTTTATCAGGCAGATGATTTTGATATATCGGGAACTATTGTTGGTGTTGTCGATAAATCTGAAATAATTGATGGAAAGAAAATTAAGAAAGGTGATTATCTGATTGGTTATCCTTCAAACGGATTGCATACAAACGGATATTCACTTGCAAGAAAAATCCTTTTTGAGAAATACTCTGGTAATGATTTTATTCCTGAGTTAAACGATACTCTTGGTAATGAGCTTTTAAGGATTCATAAATCATATCTTAAATTAATTTCAAATCTCAAAAAGACAGTTAAAGTAAAAGGTTTATCGCACATTACAGGCGGAGGAATTATCGGAAACACTTCGCGAGTAATTCCGAAAGGCTTGGAGATAAATATTTTTTGGGGCAATTGGGAAATGCCTGCGATATTTAAATTGATTCAGAAAACCGGAAAGCTTTCTAATAAAGAAATGAGAAAAGTTTTCAACTGCGGTATTGGTTTAATAGCGGTTATTGCTCCCGAAGATAAAATTGTTGCGTTTCAGGCTGCTCACGATGCACAGGAACATCCGTTACTAATAGGTGAAATTGTATAATGTTTGTTGATACTCATGCACATTTATTTTTTGAAAACTTCAAAGATGATATTGATGAAGTAATCAATCGTTCAGCACAAAATGGTGTTGATTATATTATCGTTCCCGCAACCGATATTAAAACTGCAAAAGAAGCAATCGCTTTATCAGAAAAGTATGAACAGATTTATGCAACTGTCGGCGTTCATCCGCACGATACAAAAGATTGGAATGATTCTTTAATCAAAGAGATTGAAGAATTAACAATGCATCCTAAAGTAGTAGGAATTGGTGAAATTGGATTGGATTATTATTATGATTTTTCGCCGAAAGAACAGCAGATAAAAGCGTTCAAAGCACAGCTTGATTTATCATTAAAACTTGAACTTCCTGTTGTAATTCATAATCGTGATTCCGATGAAGATATGATGAAAATTATTCAGGATTATTGCGGCACCGGATTGAAAGCCCAGTTTCATTGTTTCAATGCTTCTTTGGATGATGCGATTGAATTTATGAGGATGAATCATTTTATTTCTTTTACAGGAAACATAACTTATAAAAAAAGTGATTCGTTGAGAGAGATTTTAAAATCTGTTAATCTAAATCACTTATTACTTGAAACTGATTCACCGTTTATGACACCTGTTCCGTTTCGTGGAAAAAGAAATGAGCCTGCTAATGTTAAATATGTTGCTCAGCAAGTTGCAGATGTTCATAAATTATCAATCGAAGATGTTGGAAGAATAACTTCTCTTAACACTTTCAGATTTTTCGGAATTGGCAGTCCGCCAAAAACAAGTTTCACTTATAAGATTCATAATTCATTATACATTAATATTACAAATCGCTGCAATGCTGATTGCACTTTTTGCAGAAGAAAAGAAGATCCTTTTTTAGAAGGCTATAATCTCGGGATGAAAAAATCTCAAGAACCGCCTGCTGAAACTTATATTAAAGAAATTGGTGATCCGAAGAAGTATGATGAAATTGTATTTTGCGGATATGGCGAACCAACAATACGTTGGGATGTTGTAAAAAAGATTGCCGCTTATGTAAAATCAAACGGTGGCAAAACCAGACTAAATACAAACGGACACGGAAATGTAATCAACAAAAAAGATATCACTCCGGAAATGAAAGGATTGATTGATACTATTTCAATCAGCTTAAATTCTTATGATTCCAAACAATATGCTGAATTGATGCAGGTTAGTGAAGATCATTTTACAGAGATGAAAAACTTTGCCCGCTCTGCAAAAAAATATGTTAATAAAGTTGTAATGAGTATTGTTTCATTGGATGAAGTTGAAGTTGAAAAATCCCGTAAAGTTGTTGAAGATGAAATCGGAGTTGAGTTTAGAGTAAGAGAATATTTCTAAACCAATAATTTCTAATAGTTGTTACATTCGCTTTAGGCGGATCGTTTCAGGATC
>Ga0116185_1004071_pt1 | contig 12143 bp, 6 predicted proteins | sample AD_JPNNA7_MetaG_FD_89754 | JGI IMG/M metagenome (GOLD analysis project Ga0116185, IMG submission 89754) | Active sludge microbial communities of municipal wastewater-treating anaerobic digesters from Japan - AD_JPNNA7_MetaG | ecosystem: Engineered > Bioreactor > Anaerobic > Digestate | place... | reverse complement strand
GTATTGAGATGGCGCGCCACGCTTTCGTGGGCAATCTCGCCTTCCAGCAGGGAAGGATCCGGTTCGGCTGTGGGCAGCTCTGCAAAAGGGATGCAGGCCCAGCCCCAAGGCGGCAGGGCCACCGGGCCATGGAGGGACGCGGCGACGGGCCGATTAATGCGGGCCTCCCAGCCGAAGCGAGCGGTGCGCAGCCGTTTGCCCTCGGCGCGCCAGGCCTCCGGGATGTGCACGAACTCCCGCACCGGCCGGCCGCTGAAATTGAAAACGGCGATCCCCGCCTGTTGGTCCGCGTCCGCCGCATTGCCGGTGAAGGCTTCAAGGCGGTCGACGAGCAGATACTCGGCGATTTCGTGGCCCTGCCAGGCGTGGTGGTCTTTGATGGCGGCTTGGGCCTTGGAGAAATCGTTGTCAGGGTCCATCGAGTTGAAAGAGCCCCAGGTGTGTTCGTCGAAGAGGTTGAGCTGGCGCCAGGCCGCGGTGGCGAGGCCGGAGTAATGCGCGGGGGGTGCCGGCGCCTGGATTTCGAGCAGATCGGCCTTGAAGAGCTTTTGTTTGGCACAGCGCGAGATCCGGGTGACATCGGCGGTGCTGGCGCAGCCGAAATTCCAGTAATCGGTCCAGTCGCCGCGCAAGAGTTCGTACTGGTCGCGCGGCTGAAGTTTGATGCGCTCGAGCAGTTCGTTGGGGGTGATGAAGCGAATCCTGGGCTGGAGACCGCGGGCGTTCCACTCGCGGATCAGCCGGGCGACTTCGAGGTAGGGGGGCGAATTGTCCCAGCAAACCGGTGTGGCCGCGGTGGTCAGGTAGATGAAATCGTGGGCGTAGTCCATGGCGGCGAGGTGCTCGAGGTAGCGCGCCAGCCCCTCCTGCATCCGCTCGATCGAGTTCTCCCAAGTGGAGAGGAGCTGATCGAACATGGTATAGTGGGCCCCGTTCATGACCAGGATCTCGCGGTCGGATGGGCCCTGCCAGCGGAAGACCGAGGGGCGCTTGGCGACCGGCCCACCAAGGTGGATGTTGACCGCCATGATCAGCAGCTCGATGCCGGCATCGGCGAGAAGGTCGACCGCGCTCCAGGGGATGCCGTCGACGTCGTGCTGGTTGGCGGTGCGGATCTCGGCACCCAGGAGCCGGCGCAACCTTTGGATCGGTTCGAGCTGTTTGACGAACTGCTCCGCTGAACAGAGGGGCGTGGTATTGAACTCGAGGCCCGAAAGTCCGACCCGGCCCTGGGCGAGAAAACGCTTGAGGCGGGCGATGGCCCCCTCATCGGCGCTTTCGAGCCATTTCTGCACCTGGGCGGTCACCTCGATGGTCCATTTGGGGGCGGAAAGCTCATCCCACCCGGCAGTGGCCTCGAGGAGTTCCAGGGCCTGGTCGATGAATTCGCGCTGCAACTCCCAGACGATGGGCTGGGTGTGGGTGTAGCCGACATCGAGATGGCTGTGGTGGAGGACGAGAACCTCTTCGATCTGCATGCTGACACCAGCCTTGTTTGTATGTATTCTCTTGATCACTCGACTCTGAGCTTAAATGTCGGCACGGGAAGCCCTGATGCCCCGGTCAGATTCCCTCCCGAGAAAGGCTTCCATCCGTATCGTACCGAAACGGCTCCGGCTGATGCGATGAGGATCCGGTCGCCGTGGATGGTTGCGGAGGCCGGCTCGAAGAATTCACCCGAACGGGAAACTTCGATCTCCCGCACGGGCATGCCGTCGGAGGTCTTCAGTTTGCCGGCATATCTGAAAGAGACGATCACCTTGTCGCCCTTTCTGGCGGCCTTCACTGGCTCAGGACTTCTCGCGAAGGAATCCCTGCGGTAGATTTCCTTCAAAGCCAGGAAGGCAAATCGATCGCCCACACTTTTTTTGTCACGGGGATGGACATCGGTCGGGTGACCCACATCCGTGGTCACTACCAGGCCCGAGTAAGGTATCCGCAAAGCAAGCCGACGCTGGACATCACGGAACTCCGGCCATGCCGGCCGGTTGAGACTTGAAAGCTGGGCGAAGTAAAAAGGCAGGGTGCTATCCGCCCACGAAGCCCGCCAGTTTTTAACCATCTCTGGCAACATTACCTGGTAGAGTTCGGAGAAATTTGCATTGGATTCGCCCTGGTACCAGATGAATCCCCGGATGGGAAAACCTGCAAGCCTGGAAAGGCCTGCCTCAAAGAGGTAAGCCGGCTCAAAGGGGTGGCGCTGTCTTGGATTATCCGTCCGCTGCAGGTTTGCGGTCATGACCTTGCTGACCCAGGGATCCCTGAACTCACTCTTGCGGTAGTCATAAAGAAGGTCAACCAGTTGTGGATGCAGCTCGAGAGCTTTCCTTTCAATCCATGCTTCGGCCGGGGAGCCTCCCACCGCCATCTCGATCAGCCCGACCGGCACTCCCAGCTCTTCCCTGAGCTTCCGGCCGAAATAATAGGCCACCGCGGAAAAGTCTTTTACCGTCGCAGCCGAGGCCGCATTCCAACTGCCGCCCTCAAAGTACTCCAGGTTGTTGACCTGTGCCAGCGCAAGGGAATCCCACGGCACATCCCACGCCAGCGGCTTATGTCGAAAATTGATGATCCGTAGATTTTCGTCCGAAACCGACTCGCGGATCCCCTCCCATCCGGCAGCACTGCCGGTGGGCCATTCCATATTGGACTGGCCCGAACAGAGCCATACTTCGCCGGCCAGGATATCTTTTATGATGACGGTATCCTTTGCCGTCGTGGCGAAAAGTTTGTAGGGACCTCCTGCTTGCACCGGATCGAGAGAGACCTCCCATGCACCGGTTGCAGAAGCAACAGCCGAGTATTTTTTGCCGGCCATGTAGACCTGCACTTTCTCACCCCTGTCCGCCCTGCCGCGCAGTCTTGTTCTGCGGTCATGCTGCAGCACCATCCCGTCGCTCCATGCTTGCGGCAGCTGCAGGCCGCCATAGTGGCCGGTCAAGGCCGAAAAGACCGTTGCCGCAAGCATGGCGGCGCCCCGCTTATCCGGGTGCAGATTGTCCGGCAGCAGGTCAGGCCGGTTTTTCAGCGGCGCATTAAAATCGATCAGGGTGGCCCCGCTGAGGCGGGCTACTTCTTCTATTCTCTCCTGTATCTGCCAGTACCAGTCCCGCGTACCGGCCTTGAAGCGCTTGTGGCCGTTGAAAATCGGGGATAATTTGGCGATGTAGAACTCTTTTGTGCCCACAGACCTGAGGGTATCGATCAGCCAGAGGTAATCGCTGATGAACTCATCACGATAATCCGGCCAGGCCCTGGGATCGGTATCATTCAGACCCAGGTGAATGACCGCGATATCCGGTCTGAAAGAGAGCGCCGCCATGGACTCTTCCGTCCGGTAATAGGGCCTGAATCCTTTCTTCAGCAAGGTTGCGCCGCTCCGGCCGAAGTTGCCTACCGTGTACTTGTCGCCCAGCATGCCCTGCAGCACAGCGGGATAGGCGCTGGTGTCCCTGCCAGCAACACCGACTCCGTAAGTAACCGAGTTGCCGATGCAGGCGATCCTGGTTTTATCCTCAGGCCGTAACCTTTCCGGTGAATAGACGATACCGGCAGGTTGGCCCTTGCCGTCGGGTGTGGTTATCATGGCGGTGAACATCCACTTCACCAACCTGGTTTCAGGGGACGAAAAGCGGCCGACCGGAAGCTTTATGACCAAACTGTTCCATCCCTTTGCAAGCGTGACCGGCACAGGCGGCCTGCTCCAGAAATTTTCATTGGCATAGGGTGTTTCATGATCAGGCTTGATGCCACGGTTATCCCAGACCGGGGGGTGAAGCTGTTCTCCGTTGAGCCATATCCGGCTCTGTTTATAGTCCCATTCCCCTTTAGGAGGCGCCATATCCAGCTCGGACCTTCCATAGTTGTGGGTACTGAAATGGAGCCCGGCCTTCTGGTCCACCGGACTGTAAATCCAGGTAAAGGCATAGGCCGTCCGGTCGGGCTGCGGATCGGAGTAGAAGGCAGGCACTTTTTCTCCCCAGGTGTGCCTGAGGTAGATCGCGGCGCCCGCTGCCGGTCTGAAATCCTTCTGCGAGGATGAGATGCTGCCCGGATCGGCGGTCAGCGCCTTTTCGAACGGTGCAGCAAAGGAGAGGTCACCGCCATTGGGATATGGACCGCTGATCTTCCAGATAATCCCGGTCTGTGGGAGGTAGGGAAACGGGACATCACAGAGGAATTTGTCCCGTACCGCCATCATGCGCCACTCAAAGTCCTTGAATCTCTCAAAGGCGGGATCGCCCGGCAGGCCCATGCGCACTCCGCGGCTCTTGATATCCTCGCCGCCGCCCAGCCATGACCTCTCGGCAAAGGCGAGCATGACCGGGTAAAAGGCATTGGAGAGGAGAATATCCTCAACCGATGCCGGTTTCCGGTCGTTCCAGACGCTGCAGATCCCCCCGGCCAGCAGATCGGACCCTGAAGGTGAGTCGCAGAGACGTGCGTTATAGATGGCAAAGAGGTCGGCGTAATAGTCGGTATGATTGAGGTAACGGTACCGCGAGTCGATCACCGGAGTGTTCTGCGGCAGGGATACATCGGCCCATAACTGGCGGACGGCCATCTGATCCATAGGCGCACCGGGAAGCCAGCCGATCACCTCCTTGCCGCAATCCCTGACCACCTGCATCATTTCGGAGACAAAATCGGGGCTGGAAATAGCCGCCTCATCCGTGCCGACATGAAAATAGCCGCCTTCGAAGAGCCGGCAGGCCTCGACGAGCAATTCCCTGACTATTTTCTTCCCCTCCACCGACTGCATGGTCTGCCCCGTCGCCCTGGTGAATGCGGCGCTGTGGCCGGGCATGTCGATCTCCGGGATGACCTCGACAAAATGGGCTTTGCAGAAGGCGATAAAATCCTTGACCGCCTCCCGGGAATAATATCCTTGCTTGTCCCTGAGAGCAACTGCTTCCGCAGTGAGTCCCGGATAGATATCGCTGGCAAGCCGCCAGGCAATGTCCTCGGTCAGATGCCAATGAAAGGTATTGATTTTGAACCCGGAAAGGATCTCGACTTCCTTTTTGAGTTCTTCTACAGGAATAAAGCTCCGGCCGCAGTCGTGCATAAATCCCCGTATCCGGAACGCCGGCCAGTCGGTGATGCTGCAGCCGGCCATATAGCTGCCCTTCTGGTCCCGATTTACAAGCTGTCGCATGGTGGCCGCAGCCCTGAAGAAGCCCTCGTCACCGGCAGCGGTCACCAAAACCGAATCGGAGCGCACGATCAGGCGGTAGGCTTCCTTCCTGTTCATGGTCACCCCGGCGATCGAGTCGGCCGTGATCCACTTTACCCTCGGGTCGAGGCAGGGATCGCTGACGGCGTAGTAAAATCGGTCGGTCGTCAGGATGACTTTTTGCGGTTTGGGCAGCAAGGCGGCTTCTCCTGCGGCGTAGTTCATGCACGGGAGAAGGATCATCACCAGCAGGAATGCTTTGAACCAAAGCCGGCCTGCGGGATAGAATGTCCTCTGGGAGAATGGAATCATGGTGCGCTACTCTCCGAAGAAATCATTCACCGGTTCCGTTGATTGAAGGAGAGACAATATGATTCTGATGAACGATGCTGTTTCCGCTTTGGGGCCGGTACGCCGAGAGCAAAAAAACGACGGCTTGATCCACGATGCGCGATGCTTCGATCTGGTGGAGCGCAACGGGATCGACTTGTCCCCGTGCGAAAAGAACAGCACCCCGTAAACCGGCTGGCCTGGATGGCTCTCGCCAGGACCACCGGCAGCGAACTCAATCGGATCCTCGCCGGGCACCCCGGGAGCACCATCGTCTGCCTGGGCTGCGGCCTTGACAGGACCTTCTTCCGGATCGGCAACGGCCGGCTCCGCTGGTACGACATCGATCTGCCCGCGGTGATTTACATCCGACGCCGCGGGATGTTCTGTGCAACGATTGATAATGCATGACAAAGCTAACAGGAGCAACCGGAATTGGCTTTTCTCTTTAATGCGTTCTCCTGATCCTAAAATTTCACCATCACGCAGCAGGTGCTCACTTCATCAGGGCCATCTTCCTCATGGCCTTGAATCCGCCGGCCTGGATCGTGCAGAAATACACGCCGCTGCAGAGCCCGGAAGCGTTCCATTCGAGGCGATGTACGCCCGCGGCCATGCGGCGGGCCGCGAGAACGGCGACAAGACGGCACATTACGTCATACACCTGCACCGAAACCGAACCCTCGGGCGCGGGGCTGAACCCGATCGAGGTCGACAGATTGAAGGGATTCCGGAAATTCTGGAACAGGCAAAACTCCCCGGGTGGGCAAACGTCCTGCGGCGTCAATCCGGCCCTTTCGACAATGCGAACCTCGGTGAAATTGAAAAACGTGACGGGCGCGTATCCCGGCAGGGTGATCATCGAATCGGTCCTTGTCGCGTTCAATCCTTTAGAGTCGAAGATCGGCGTGTTGTTGCCGGCTCCGCCGTCCAGCTCGTCATGGCCCAGACCGCCGTCCAGAAAGTCGTCGCCGGGCCCTCCTTTAACGACGATCTTTTCCACCACGAGTGGATCCACCGTGCCAAAGGTCGGCAGAATGTACATGTTGCCGTTGATCAGCACTCCACGATGGTCCGGGTCGCTTGGTTCACCCGAGACGACAATGTCGTCGTCCGCGTCACGGGTGATAGTACGCGTTTTAGCGGCTTCGTCCCACTGGGCGGTGATGTTAGCCCGGGCGGATGGGGTGACCGCGAACGAGAGAAGAAACACGGACAAAAGAGATGAAGCGGATAAGATAACCGAGCGGGGGCAGGCACTTTTCATTTTCCGCACATCCGATTGAGTGACTGACGGGGAATTTAATTTGAGAGTTCAACTGACAGGTGACCGATAGGTTGATAACTGACAGGTAATTTAAGTAAAAATTTGATTTATTGATTAAATAATTTTTGACAATGTTTTTTCCTAAAGAAGTCAAGTCCAAAATCTTGTGTAAAAGTCATGCCTTTGAGGATTAAACCCATTAAGGGTTAACCTTAACAGGTTTACGCGGTATCCTTTTCATCGTTTTCTGATGAGCTGGCTTCCTGTTCTTCGTCAAAATTGAGGTAGCGTCTACCCGTCTCCCAGATCTCCGAAGTTTCCTGGCATAGCGCAGCAGCCAATCTCAAGCAGGAATCTGGGTTAGGAAAAATGCGGACAACCCGGCTGCGCCGTCGCAGTTCCTCGTTGAATCGCTCCAGCATGTTGGTTGATTTCATTTTTCGTCTGTGTTCAACAGGGATATGCAAGACCGTGAGACACGATTCCATGTTTTCATCGACCCAGACGGCGACCTTGGGATATTTTTCTTCCAGCTTCCCAGAGAGCAGGCCAACATCCAGCTGTTTGAGTACCTCGAGATCTTGTGCAACCGCCAGAGACTACATTCGACCATCAACTACGCAGTCCCTGTAGTGTGAACATTCAAATCATGCGGCTTAACCGTGCTTCGTAATTTTCGGGAATAGACCAGTTGCTTGATAAAAAAAAATATTGCATTCTCATAGTGCTTATAGTATATTAAAATAGAGGCATATTTCGCTCTACTGATGTTTCTATGCAGACTGGAAAGGCACTATTAATGCAAGTTAATTGCATTGAGAGTGCCTTTTTTATTGGTATCATTGTTATGCAGAATTTGCATTTCCCATCGCCAGCCAGTTGACGAATACCTCTCACGTTTGTTTGTAGTTAGGTTCAAGAGCGAAAAGATTAAGAAAGGCAAAAAGATGAAAACCGAATTGGCTAGAGGCATGAGAAGCCGAATTGGCCTCTTGGCTTTTTGTGCCGTTATCACCTTTGCTTCCAACATGACGGCGAAAATGGAACAAAGAAAAGACACAGCCTTTGCAGAGCATGCAAAAGATGGTTCAAGAATTGGAAAAAATCTATCAGTGCCGTCACGCAACTCACGGATCAGCGCCAGAAACGAATCCTTAGAACCGGAATTGCGCTTAAAGCAGGTTAAAAACACATCTAATGAAGTTATTTCAATGGTGCTCCATACCGATCAGATTGGTGAACCCATATCTCCTTATATCTATGGCGAATTTATCGAACACCAGGGTCGCTGTATCTATGGCGGCATTTGGGCAGAGATGATCGAGGACCGTAAATTTTTCTACCCGATCAATACCTATGCTCCTGATGATACTGCGGCAAAATCGCCATGGCATATTGCAACGATAGGCTCTCACGTGACAATGGATACAGCTTTTGCTTTTGTTGGCAAACATAGTCCTCGAATCGATCTTGATGGACATTCTCCTGGCGGGATCATCCAGGATAGCCTGGCTGTACGGCAAGGCAAAGAATATACAGGCCGTATCCTCCTCATGGGCAGCGAGTCGGTCGCAGTGAAAGTAAGCCTGATTTGGGGAGATGAGCCGAGCGATCGACAGACCATTATTATCGATAGGCTCTCTCCAAAATATATCACAATACCTCTGCGTTTCACCTGTGCGGCCAGCACCAATTACGGTCATATTGAGATTATTGGGGAGGGACAAGGCTTTTTTCGTATTGGCACAATATCGTTAATGCCCGCCGATAACATAAAAGGAATGCGCGCTGATGTAATAGATTTGTTGAAAAAACTTGATGCAACAATTTATCGTTGGCCTGGAGGAAGTTTTGTCAATGTTTATGACTGGCGAAATGCCATCGGCGACCGAGACAAGCGTGCCCCGTCTATAAACCATGTTTATGGACCGGAACAAATCGAGTCTTTTGATTTCGGCCCGGATGAATTTATGATCTTTGTGCAGGAATTAGGTGCAGAAGCCTATATAGCTGCTAAAGCGATAAATGCCGGGGACGCTCAGCTTGCCGCTGATGAAGTTGCATATTTTAATGGAGCAACAAATACGCCCATGGGATTGCTTAGGGCCGCTAACGGCCATCCTGATCCTTATGGTGTAAGGTTTTGGGGCATCGGCAATGAAGCTTATTTTTACTCGAAACTTAGCGACTACACCGCGATCCATAACCAAGTAGCTCAAGCAATGCAGGCAGTGGATCCAAGTATTAAAATTATTGCCGTCGGCGGCTATAAAAGCTCAGGTCCTGCCATAAGCGAAGGCGATTGGTCTGAAATTATGCTTACTCATTGCGCAGATTACATGCACCTGATTAGCGAACATGATTACATGATGCCCCAGGACGACCCTATTCTACACTCTAAAATGATCGCCATCGGGGTAGAATTATATGCAAAAGCTCATCGACGCTTCAGACAACAGCTGCCGTTTCTTCAGGGTAAAGATATACGTATTGCACTGGATGAATGGAATTATATCTGGTTTCAAAAGCCGTATCTATATGGCGATACCGGCGTGCGGTATTATTTTAGAGATGCACTGGGTTTTGCCCGCGCTTTGAATGCAATGTTTCGCAACAGCGACATAATCTATATGGCAAATACACAGCCGGTCAATGTTCTCGGGAATATAAAAACAACCGATACCGACGCAGCATTCGAAGTAACCGCTCTGCCATTGATCATCTACCGCCACCATTTCGGCTCACTGCCCATCACCATAAGTGGCAACATCGACACACTTGATGTCGCAGCTGCGTGGACGGACGATGGCAATTACATTACATTGAGTATTGTGAATCCAATGCAACAGAGCCGAGTTCTCTCTCTTGAACTAGAAAATGCCCGGCTAACCGATAAGGGACGATGGTGGCGTATTGAGTCGCCGGATCCGCTTGCTTATAACGAACCAGGTCACCCGCCACGAGTATCGATTGAAGAAGGAGAACAAAGTGCTGCCTCCCAGGTCTTCGAGGTGCCCCCGATGTGTGTAATAGTGTATGAATTACCTGCATCACTCTCCAAGCCATCCAGTATCTTTAAATTCATCCGAACGGTACAGGTCACACCGGATACAATTTTTCAAAATTTTAAAAATAGCAGCTTTTGTAATATCCATTACCTTCCGCAGACAGATCGCATTATTGTAATTGCCTCAACATTCCTTGACAAACCGGAAGGGGGCTATATAGGCAAAGCAACAATCGCAAAGGAGTATTTCACGACCATGCAGCCTACTGGACGGGCGTGGCCTCTGAATGGAGCGTTGGCCGATGTTGCCTCACAAGTGATCGGGAACTATCTTTATTTAGTAAGTATGGTTGAAGGACCCGCTGCGCCCGCAACAGGAGAGCCTCAGTGGATCGGATGGCGGCTTGAAAAATTTGATACCAGCAGCTGGATCAAATTGAACAGCATCGATATCCCGCTTTCTGTGCCTAACTCGACTCTCCTTGAAGCTAACAATAGCCCGACGATTTCCTACGTCAACGGACTATTGGATATTTCGGGCGAGTACTATGTTAATGGCGATCCCGCAAGTCTCTTGGGAAAAGGTTCACATCATCATTTCTTTACAACAGATCTTGTACCTCAAGGCAAGATGATCCTTGAGCCGCCGCACTATCCCTCTCACTGCCCGAAAGTATCGATGTTCCAGACTGAAGAGGGAGATATTATAATGTTTGCAGCTACATCTTTCAATGGAAACATACAATTGCTTAAGTTTGACAAGGAATGGAACTGCATTGAGCAGAAAACTTTTGATAAACCAGGGCGTTTCCCAGCAGGTATAGCCGCGGACAGTAATCGATTTTATGTTGCTTATATTGATTACACCCACCGCAGTCTGGGCGAAGAATCATGTATACGTCTGGCCTCTTTTGATAAATACTGGAATTCCCTGGATGACATTACCGTCACAACGCCGGAAGTTAATAAACGAGCTCATAGTCCATGGTTAATGTTGCATAAAAATTTCCTATATGTGTCTTATGTGATAGATTGGGGATATAAACTGGGGCAGTCATATGTAGGTATCTATGAACTCGCACAACGACCAACGGCAATCGCACAAAAAGAAGCTGAATTGAATGAATTTAAATTGGAGCAGAATTATCCAAATCCTTTTAATCCGATCACGACTATCAACTACTCTTTACCCAAAAGTATTCATATCAAACTGGCAATCTATGATATGCTTGGACAGGAGGTTCGTATATTGGTCGACGCAACCGAATCAGCAGGTCATCATCAAGCAGCATGGAATGGTAAAAACGAGGACGGATCTTATGTCGCGAGCGGAATATACTATTGTCGGATGAAGGCAGGAACATTCGTTGAAACGAAAAAGCTATTGTTTCTTAGATAAGTATCATATGACCCCAGGAGGGGTTAGTCGGCAGAATTCAAAATACTTCAACCAGGAAGCCGAGGGTATTTAGTCGCCGTTGAAAAATATTTTAACAGATTATAAATATTGACTTTGAAAATTCGATTTAGCTTCATAAATTGCCAGAAATTGAGAAAAGGACCTCAAAATCCGGTGATTTATGAAGCCCAAAAAGCACTTCGAAACACCCGATCTCTTCCGCGCCAGACTGGATCAGATACTCGATCATTCTCATCAGCTTTATGTCTTGGCCAACAAGATTGACTGGTCAGTTTTCGATGAAGTCTTTGGTCAGTCCTATGACGACAAGACCGGCAGACCAGGCTGTCCAACCCGGTTGATGGTTGGCCTGCACTATCTGAAATATGCCTTCAATGAAAGCGATGAATCGGTTCTGGATCGCTTTCTGGAGAATCCCTACTGGCAATTCTTTTGTGGTTTTGAGTACTTTCAACACGAGCTTCCGATCGATTCCAGCAGCATGACCAGATTCCGGAAACGCCTTGGCACCGGTGGTGCAGAAAAGCTCTTTGAGCAAGTGATCGATACTGCCAAGCGGGGTGGCCATCTTACCCGCAGCCATCTGAACAAGGTCAATGTCGACACCACGGTTCAGGAAAAGGCGATCGCCTTCCCGACCGATGCCCGGCTCTACTACAAGATGCGTGAAGCGCTGGTTCGGGCGGCCGAGTCACGGGAGATCGTCCTACGGCAAAACTACCGTCGCCTCGCCAAACGAGCTCTCTCCAAACAAGGGCATTACTCACACGCCAAACAGTATCGCCGGGCTCGTCGGGAAACCAAACGATCAAAGACCATGCTCGGCCGGGTTTACCGAGATATCCTTCGAAAAATCAATAATCCGGATGAGCCGTTGGCTGAGCTATTGAAAAGAGCTGAGAAGCTCTTGCTGCAAGAAAAGAACGATTCACACAAACTCTAT
>Ga0116185_1004069_pt1 | contig 12144 bp, 7 predicted proteins | sample AD_JPNNA7_MetaG_FD_89754 | JGI IMG/M metagenome (GOLD analysis project Ga0116185, IMG submission 89754) | Active sludge microbial communities of municipal wastewater-treating anaerobic digesters from Japan - AD_JPNNA7_MetaG | ecosystem: Engineered > Bioreactor > Anaerobic > Digestate | place... | reverse complement strand
GGGGGTCGTCATCACATCGCTCGCCAGCACCCTCGTGAGCCTCCCGCTGGTCGCGCGGCTCGCCGGCGAACGCCGGCTCACGCGGCGACTCGCCCGAACCCTGGGTGCGCTCGCCGTCTTGGGCGCCGCCGCCGCGGTCGCGGCGGAATTCGCTCCAACCGTGGTCTTCGGCCACCTGGCCCTCCCCTAGACACACCCGGCCGCCCGGCACAAATCGGCGCACACCGGCGGTTCCTTCCCAGGGCAAGTCGGGATCGCCCGCGGGCGCCCCGCGCGCCCGCGGATCGAGGGCCAACGTGACGCACACACGCTCCCGTCGACGCACGGCACGTTCTCTCGGGCACGCCGAATGTGCCGTGGCCGCTTGGCCACGAGACGCCTGGGGTGACTTGGACGGCAAGCGTCTCGTCGTGCGCTTGGAGGCTCGACGGAAAGAGGGTATAGTTATGCAATGACGACCAGCGCCATAGCCCTGGGGTTCTTTGGCGGCCTGGCGATGCTGCTCTACGGCATCCGGCTGGTCGGCGAGGGGCTGCAGCTCGCAGCCGGCGGGCACCTCCGCGCCGCCCTGCAGGCCGTCACCCGGAACCGGGTCAAGGGGCTGCTGGCGGGGGCCGGTATCACGGCCATCATCCAGTCCTCGGGCGCGACTACCGTGATGCTCGTCGGCTTCGCGAGTGCCGGGCTCATCCGGCTCCCCGAGGCGCTCGGGGTGGTCCTCGGCGCGGACATCGGGACCACCGTCACCGTCCAACTCATTGCCTTCCAGGTCGCCGACTACGCCCTGGTGCTCGTGGGCGTCGGCTTCGCGTGCCTCTTTGTGGCAAAACGGCACGTCGTCCGCTACGCGGGAGAAGCCATCCTCGGCTTCGGGCTGATCTTCCTCGCCATCCAGGTGATCGGGCAGACGGCGGTCCCGCTCCGCCAGAGTCCGCTTCTGGGGTCGCTCCTCGTGGCCCTCGGGGACCACCCCATCCTCGGCCTCCTTCTGGCGGCCGTCCTGACCGCCCTCGTGTGCAGCTCCGCCGCGACCCTGGGCTTGGCCGTCACGATGGCCGACCAGGGGCTCCTCTCGCTCCAGGCCGCCCTGCCGGTCATGCTGGGCGCGAATATCGGGACCTGCGGTACCGCCCTCGCCAGTGCTCTGGGCGCGAATGTGGAAGCCCGCCGGGTGGCGGTGGCCCACGCCGTCTTCAAGGTGCTCGGGGTCCTCGCCTGCCTCCCGTTCCTCACGCCCTTTGCCCACCTCCTGCACGCCACGGCCACCGGCGTGCCCCGGCAACTCGCGAACGCCCACTCCCTCTTCAACGTCGGCATGGCGCTGGCGTTCCTGCCCTTCACGCCCCTGTTCGCCCGCGCCCTCGTGCGCCTCGTGCCCGAGCGACCGGCGCCGGGTGGCGACCTCCAAGAGTTGCCGGCCGAGTTGCTGGAAACCCCGGCCGTGGCCCTCGGCCACGCGATGCGGAAAACGCTCCAGATGGCCGACCTCGTGGTCGACATGGTCGCCAAGGCGTGGACCCCCTTCACCAGCGACGATCTCGACCTGATCGACGCGCTGGAGACGGCAGACGACGAGGTGGATGCGCGCTATCGCCAGATCAAGCGCTATCTGACGCAGCTCGCCCAGGAACGGATGACCGAGGTCCAGCGGCGGCAGCAGTTCGCGGTGCTCCTGGTCATCAACGATCTCGAAAACATCGGGGACATCGTGGAGCGGAACCTGATGGAGTTGGCGAAAAAGCGGCGCCGGTTGCGGGTCCACTTCTCGGCCGAGGGTTGCCACGAGATCGCCCAGCTGCACGAGCTCATCCAGCAGAACCTCAACTGCGCCATCGCGGCCTTCGGGAGTCAGGATCCCACCCTCGCGCACCAGGTGCTGGCCCGGAAGCTGGAGGTGCGCCACCTGGAGCAGCGATTCCGAGAAGCCCACCTCGGGCGCCTGCGGATGCGTCACGCGGAGACGGTTGCCACCAGCGAGATTCACCTGGACGTGCTGACGAACCTGAAACGGATCAACGCGCACGTCACGGCGATCGCCCAGGCGGTCCTGGACAGCTGAGATCCCGTGTCGGCGGACCGCACCGGCTCCAGCACCCGCCCGCCCGGGCGTCGGGCGCGCCGCGCGTCCACCCCCAAGCGTCCGCGGGTCCGAGCCCGGCCGCCCCGCACGGCCCCCGTCGGGACGCTCGACTGCGCGCTCACGGCGCAGTTGGCGCCCAACGCCGCCCGGTCAGGATCAGGATCACGCTTCCGATCTTCAGAATCGCCGCGATGAGCATCGTGCCGCCGATGCCCACGATCGGGGTCAGCACCACGCCGGTCAGCGTTGCACCAAAGACCGCGCCGACGAGGTCAAACGCGTAGATCCGGCCCGCCGGGCTTCCCACGCCTCCTCCTCCGCGCGTCAGGTGGGCCACCAATACCGGAAACTGGGCGCCCGCGGCCGCACCTATCAGGACCATAAACCCGACGATGAGGAGGCGCCAAAGCTCCGGCGGCGGCGCGGCAACGACGCACCCGCAGGCAACCAGTACGGTCAGCACGGAAGCCGACTCGATGCCGAGAAGCGGCGCCGGGCCCCACCCCGCGGCCCAGCCCGACCCGACCACGCCCCCCAGCATGAAGAGCGCCGCGAGAACCCCGACATACTGATAGACGTCGCCGTACTGGACCTGGAACGTCAGGATCAGGACGACGCTCATCGCCATGCCGGTGAAGCCGGTGGACAGAGCGGCATAGCCCACGTACAGAGGTTTCCTGCGGCCGAGCTGCAGGCACAGGAGACCAACGACCGGGGCGGCGGCGATCGTCAGATAGACGACCGCCGGGACGGTGTCCAGCAGCTCCAATCCCCGTGCGACGGAGGGTGACGCCACCCGGGAGTACCGTTGCATGGTGGCGAAGGTGCCCCGCGGACGGTTGTCCCGGTTGGCCGGCCCGTCTCGCGCAAAGGCCCGCACGAGAGGCCCGAAGCGATCCCCGTCCATCCGGTAGCGGACGTAGGCCTCGCTCACGAGCCCGACCCGGATTCCCCGCTCGTCGAGGCGGCGACCCAGGAGCCGTGGGTCCCATCCGACCGAGAGCGCATCCCCGTCGCCTGCCAGGAAAAGGTTCGATTCCCCCGCCAGGACACGGACGCGGCGAAAGGCCGCTTCGAGGGCCGCCAGGACGCTCCCGTTGAGCGCGGCGAGGTCCGGCGAAAGCAGCGTCTCCGATCCCGGCAGGAGGAACGCCAAGATCCCGTCGTCGCCAAGCCGGCTGCGCGCCAACTCGAAGAATTCCCGGGTGTAGTATCGGTTCAGCATGAGCGTGCCCGGCGGAGGGAGGTGAAGCACGATGACATCCCAGCGGGCGTCCGTCTGCCGGAGGAGCAGCCGTCCCTCCACCGGGTACTGCCGCACCCTGGGGTGGTCCAACCCGTGCGCGGCGAGGGGGACCGGAAGCCGCCGGAGCGTCTCGAGGAGCAGCGGGTCCTGCTCCGCGTAGGCGATCTCATCGATGGGATGCCGGAGGAGTTCCCGCAGCAGCCCACCGGCCCCGCCACCGATCACGAGGACCCGCGAGGGACGATGGCACAAAAGCATGGGGAAGTGCGCCAGGATCTCGACCTCGGGGCCGGGGTCGGGAATCGTGATCGACGGGCTGCCGTTCACGACGAGGGTGTACTGGTCGGCCGCGCGCAGCACGGCGATGGCGGCGTACGGGGAGCGGGCGGTCTCGATCAGGGTGTGGTCGTGCCACTGCAGGCGGGCGCTCCACCCGTCCAGCCAACCGGCCCCGGCGCCGAGGATGGCGACCGCCGCGACGGCGAGCGGCGCGAGACAGGGGCGGCGCAGGCCGTCCGGCGGGCGCGAAGCGGCGACCAGCCAGACCGCCGAGGTTACGCTCCCCAGACACAGAACGGCGGCGACCAGGAGCGGGTTCAGGGCATACAGGGAAGGGATCAAGAAGACGAGGCCGCCCAGGACCGACCCCGCGGCGCTGTAGGCATAGGCGCGACCCGCGGCGCTGACGGTCGGACTCCTCATCGAGAGAATCCGGCAGCCGAACGGGAAGGCCGCGCCGTCCGCGAGGGCCGCCGGCAGCAGCGCTGCGCCGGAGACCGCCCACGCCCAGGGAATGCCCAGCAGCTCACCGGTGGAGATCCCCAGGCCCGCCTTGAAGGACCTGACCACGAGGATGCCGGCGGCCGGCCCGAAGCCGAGCGCGATCTGGAGACGCGCGAATGCCTCCGTGGGCCGCCCCGCCCGATCCGATGCGGCCCGGGCGAGGGCGGTGCCGGCCGCCTCGAGGAGAAGCCAGTTCGCCAGGAAGAGGCCCAGGAGGAGTTCGTTTCCCTGGAACGCCGCCAGGAGTTCCCGGAGGATGAGGACCTGCGAGGCGGTGGCCACACACCCGAGAGCGACGAGGCCGCATGCCGCGGCGCGCGGACTCCCGCGATCGGTCTCGGGAGGGCGAGGTGACGCGAACCCCGGGTTCGGCACGTCAGGCCTCCCGGCCGCCATGGGTCGGGCGAACAGCCCCGCCTCGCCATCGCGCGCGGTCTCGACGCGGCATCTCCTTGACATCGAGCCGGGACGGGAGCATCTTTATGCGAGACGTGGAGGCGCCGACATGCCGCTCACCCGTCGGACCTTCCTCGCGGGTGCGCTCCTCGGCGGGAGCGCCCTGTTTCAGCGAAACACCGCAGCATCGGCCGGTCCGAAGGTCGAGGGGTGGACGCCCGCTTACCTCAAGCTGGAGCGCGAAGGCCGGTTGGTCCAGCGGGTCAGCCAGGCCCGCGCCATCCTCGAGCATTGCCAGCTGTGCCCGCGGAGATGCGGCGTCAACCGCCTGAGCGGCGCGCGGGGATTCTGCCGGGCCCCCGCCCCCGCCGTGGTCTTCGCCGCGCATCCCCACTTCGGCGAGGAGATGCCGCTGGTCGGCGACCACGGGTCCGGCACCATCTTCTTCTCCCACTGCAACCTCCGGTGCGTCTTCTGCAGAACTGGCCCATCTCGCACGAGGGGCGGGGGACGCCGGCGTCCGACGAGCAGGTGGCCGACATGATGCTGGATCTGCAGCGCGCCGGCTGCCACAACATCAACCTCGTGACGCCCACCCATGTCATGCCCAGCATCCTGGGCGCCACGCGGATCGCCGTGGCCAAGGGGTTGCGCATTCCGCTCGTCTACAACACCAGCGGGTACGAGCGCCTGGAGATGCTGCGAATCCTGGACGGCATCGTGGATATTTACCTTCCGGACATCAAGTATATGGACGCGCGGCAGGCGGCCAAGTACTCGGCGGGGGCGGCGGATTACCCCGAGGTCGCCACGCAGGCCGTCCTGGAGATGCACCGTCAGGTGGGCCAGCTGCAGCTCGACCGGCGGGGGATCGCCCGGCGCGGGCTGATGATCCGTCACCTCGTTATGCCCAACCGCGTGGCCGGCACCGAGCAATTGGCGCGGTGGGTGGCCGGCGCCCTCCCCAAGGCCACCTACCTGAACATCATGGCCCAGTACCGGGTGGAGTATCAGGCCTACGAACACCCGGAGATCGCCCGCGGCATCACCCGCGAAGAGTTCCTGGAGGCCATGGAGTGGGCCAGGTGGCACGGACTCACCAACATCGATCCCCACGCCGCGCGGCTCCGGGACTTCTACCGCCGCCGGCGCGAGTGACGCCGCGCTCCACCCGCCCAACCCCTCACGCCCAGATGCCGGGGATCGGCTGCCCGCACGCGCCGCACCTGCCGTCCTGGAGGTGGACTCCGCGGACCATGAAACCGGACCGCTCGATGAGGAGCCGCTTGCAGCGGGGGCAAAAGGTGTTCTCCCCCTCGTGTCCCGGCACGTTGCCGATGTAGACGTACTCGAGCCCGATCGCCAGGGCCGTAGCGCGCGCCCGCTCCAGAATCGTTACGGGGGTCGGCGGCAGGTTCTTCAGCTTGTACAGCGGATAGAAACGCGAGAAATGCAGCGGGGTCTCCGGGCCCAGCTCTCGTCGAACCCAGAGACACAGGTCCCGGATCTGTGACGGATCGTCGTTGAGCGTCGGGATCACCAGGTTCGTGATCTCGAGGTGCACCCCGGCCCGCTGGAGCGCGGTGAGCGTGGCCAGGACCGGCGCCAACTCTCCCTGGCAGTGCTCCCGGTAGAACGTGTCGTTGAAGGCTTTGAGGTCGATGTTGGCGGCGTCCAGGACCGGTGTCAAGGCCCGCAGCGGCGCGGCGCTGATAAAACCGTTGGAGTGATACACATTCCGGAGTCCCGCCGCCCGGGCCGCCTGGGCGGAATCCAGCATGTACTCGAAAAAAACCGTGGGCTCCACATAGGTGTAGGCGACCGAGCGCGCCTTGGCATCCCGGGCCCGTGACACCAGCGCATCGGGCGGGACGTCGTGGTTGAACAGGTCTTCGGGTGCGGCCTGCGAGATCTCCCAGTTCTGGCAGAATTTGCAGTGGATGTTGCAGCCCGCGGTGGCGACGGAATAGGACGTGGTGCCGGGAAGGACGTGGAAGAAGGGTTTCTTCTCGATGGGATCCGGGTGGAGGGCGCACGGGTTCCCGTACACCAAGCTGAAGTACCGGCCACCCCGATTCTCGCGGACCCGGCAGCGGCCTCGTTGCCCGGGGGCCACACGGCAGTGCCGCGGACAGAGGTCGCAGCGGATATCGCCGCCCGGAAGCGGGGTGAAGTACGGCGAGAGCCGCGCCTTCACCAGCCCCCGCGTCGGTCGCTGCGCCAGCGCAGGCCGCGGGCTGCCGCAGAGGCTTGCGGCGGACGCCGCGCAGAAGGCCGTGGCGCATGTGGCGAGGAACCGCCGCCGTGTTGTCCGCTCCGCCACGGGTCGCTCCACCGGGCGCGGCGCCGCCGGGCGGCTAGACGCCGGCCGCGGCAAAGGTGGCCGAGACGATGGCCTGGGCCTCCTCCCGGATGCGCTGCAGATGGTCGGGTCCCTTGAAGCTTTCGGCGTAGATCTTGTAGATATCCTCGGTGCCCGAGGGGCGAGCCGCGAACCAGCCGTTCTCGGTCACCACTTTCAGGCCGCCGATGGGCGCGCCGTTTCCGGGGGCGTGGGTGAGCTTCTGGCGGATCGGTTCTCCGGCCAGTGTGGCTGCGCGGACGTCGCCGGACGAGAGGCGCTTGAGCACCTGCCGCTGCTGGGCGCTGGCGGCCGCGTCGATCCGCGTGTACACCGGCGCGCCGAAGCGTCGCGTCAACTCCTCGTAGAGCTGCGCCGGATCCTTCCCCGCCCTGGCCATGATCTCGGCTGCCAGAAGACCGAGGATGATCCCGTCCTTGTCGGTGGTCCAGACGGAGCCGTCCCGGCGCAGGAACGACGCGCCGGCGCTCTCCTCGCCGCCGAAGCCGAAGCTCCCGTCCAACAGACCCGGCACGAACCACTTGAACCCGACGGGCACCTCGCAGAGCCGGCGGCCCAGCGACTGCGCCACGCGGTCGATGATGGCGCTCGAGACCAGCGTCTTGCCGACGGCCGCATCCGGGCGCCACCCGGGCCGGTGTTGGAAGAGATGCCAGATGGCCACGGCCAGATAGTGGTTGGGGTTCATCAGTCCGGACCGCGTGACGATGCCGTGCCGGTCGGTGTCGGGGTCGTTCCCGCAGGCGACGTCGAAGCGGTCCTTGAGGCCGATAAGGCCCGCCATGGCGTGGGGCGACGAGCAATCCATCCGCACCTTCCCGTCGTGGTCCACCGTCATGAAGGAGAACGTGGGGTCGAGCCGCGGGTTGACGACCGCAAGGTCGAGCCGGTAGCGCGCCGCGATCGGCTCCCAGAACGCCAGCCCCGCTCCGCCCATGGGATCCACGCCGATCCGGATGCCGCCGGCGCGGACGGCGTCGAGATCGACGACGGTGGCGAGGTCGGCGACGTACGGCTCGACGTAATCGTGCTCCCGCGTCGTGGGGGCGCGCAGCGCCGCGGCGAACGGCATCCGCTTCACCTCGCGATTCCCGGAGGCCAGGAGGGCGTTGGCGCGCGTCTCGATGGCCCCGGTTTCGTCCGTGTCGGCGGGACCGCCGTGCGGCGGGTTGTACTTGAACCCGCCGTTGTCGGGCGGGTTGTGCGAAGGCGTGACGACGACGCCGTCGGCGAGTCCCGACGCGCGGCCCCGGTTATGGACGAGAATGGCGTGGGAGACGACGGGGGTCGGCGTGTAGCCTCGGCCGCGCTGGATCCGGACCTCGACCTCGTTCGCGGCGAACACCTCGAGGGCCGTGACAAACGCGGGCTCGGACAGGGCGTGGGTGTCGATGCCGAGGAACAGGGGGCCGGCGACGCCCCTGGCCCGCCGGTGCTCCACCGTGGCCTGGGCGACGGCCAGGATATGGTCCTCGTTAAAGGTGCCCTTGTGCGAGACCCCCCGGTGGCCCGATGTCCCGAACGAGACGAGCTGGTTCCGGTCGGCGGGGTCCGGGTGTACGGCGAAGTAGTCGCTGACGAGGCGGGGAATGCTGACGACGAGCGACGGCGGGACGGGCTTGCCGGCCAGCGGATGCAGGCTCATGGGGCCTCCCGAGTGGGTGCAGTGGCGGGGGACAGCCGGCGGAGGCGGCCGGGGCGCACGCTCCCGCACCTCGCGCCCACGGGCCGGCCGGGCGCCATCCGTGACTCCCCGCGGCGCCCGGCGGCGACCCGTCGGTTTCAGTATCGGCCGATCTCCGACGGGGCGTCAAGCACAAAACCCACGTCGCACACCGGCCTTGACATTGATTCCCCCGCGCGGCGTCGGCGCGGCTGTCCCCTGGAATGTTCCTGCTGCTCCACACCCGGTCTCGAGGGCCGGACGGTCCGCGTCCGATCGCTCGGGTGTGTCGCGAAAAAAATGGCGGGACGGGCGCACGCAGGGCACCGGCGCCTCGGCTTCACGGCATCCGGCGGATAGGGTTTCCCCTGCGGGGAGGACCCGGCGAGACCCAGGAGTCCGCGGCGGCTGACGCGCGAGACCGGCGTCGTTCCCGTTCTTCTCGTGCCGTCCAAGCGCTCTTCGCTGCGGGCGCTACCCTGGGTCGGCGTTGTGCGGAGCGAGCGCGGCAGGGGTGACGGGGAGGGCGGTGGACTGACCCCGGGCGAGGACTCGGCCATCCCCGGCGGTCACGGTGAGCTCGCACACCAGGGACCGGCGGCCGGCGTGGACGACCGTGGCCTCGCCGATCACGGTCTGGCCGGGGTGTGCCGCCCGGGAGGCGTTGAGGCTCCACTGGACGCCGACGGCGTCGCGGGCAGCGTTCACGGCCAGGGCGAAGGCGGCGTCGGCAACCGCGAAGAGCAGCACCCCGTGGCCGATGCGGTGCGCGTTCAAGAATCGGTCGGCGACCACGACCGACACCTTCGCGTACCCGTCACGCGCCTCCAGGAGGGTCATGCCGAAGTCCTGGATCAGCCGGTCGCCCTGGAAGATGGCCTGGATGCGTTCCATCGTTCTTGCCTCCTGCGAGAGCGCCGCACGGGTCGTGCTCCGTCCTCGGCGAGACCGGTGGAGGTATCCGGACGGCGACCCGTCGGCCGTCCGGCGCGGGGAGATCAGGCGATGACTTGATTGCGGCCGCCCTCGATGGCAAGGCGAAGCGCTTCGTGGGCCGCGCGGATGACGTGGCGGGGTCGGACCCTGTGGCTTTCGCGCTGGGCGGCGCCGATGCTGACGGTGACGTTCAAGACCACCCGAGGCCCGGCCGGCCGTGCCGCCGCCGCGGGCTCGCTGCGCCGACGCCCCGGCCCGCGGACGACGAAGCCGTAGGATGCGACCATGCGCCGCACGTGCTCCAGATGGGGGACGGCCTGCGCGGCGGACATGCCTTCGAAGAGGACGGCGAACTCGTCCTTGCCGTAGCGGAACACCATTTCGCCGGGGGTCCGCTGGAGCTGCGCCGCCACCATGCGCAGCACCTGATCGCTCACCTCTCGGCCAAAGACACTCCGGATGCGCGCGAAATGGTCCACGCGCACGAGCGCCAGGAAGTGCGGGCTGCTCAAACGGTGCAAGAGCTTGTTCAGGGCGTCTCGTTCCGGGAGCTCGGTCACGCGGTCGTGCGTGGCCCAGCGGCAGGTGGCTTCCAGGAGCGATCCGACGAGTATCCATCCCCCGGTGGCGATGAACGCCACGGGGTCCCAGCCTCGCGCGATGCCGTGCAGCGCCAGAAACGCGGCGGACAGCGCCCACAGGAATCCGACGGCGATCAGGTCTCGCTGCGAGAGATAGCGGAAAGCCACGAAGAGCATCGCTCCGGCGAACGCGGCGACACCGAGCTGCGGGACCGCGGTCCAGTCCGCCCAGTGTCCGTCGAGCCAGCGGCGGTCCAGCCACTCCGTGAGTGCCGGCGCGCCCACCCGCACGATCACGCCGCCGGCGGCGAGCTGTGCCAGGATCGGGAGCAGCCGGACGAGCGCACGGGTCGTCGTCACGGCCAGCTCGGGGAGGGCGGAATAGGCGGCCAGATTCAGCGGGAGCAGCACGGCCAGCACCCCGATGACGGCGCGTCCGGCGGCTCCGGCGGCCAGCTCGTGCCGTGCGAGCCACCAGAGGGCCGCTCCGGAGACGCTCAACAGCACAAAGCCAAAGACGACGGCGCTTCGGCGATGGTGCCAGCCGAGAAGCACACCCAGCAGCAAGACCACGACGGCGCAGACGTGAATGTACGGCCGGACCGCCTCGGGTGCCACGCCGGGGCGGAACAGCAGCAGCGCGGAAAGCACGACGAACCCGCCGGGAAGGATGAGTGCCAGATCGCGTCTCACGCGTGACATGTCGACGGCGCGCCTCCGGGTGTCTCGGACCGTGCTATTTCGAGCCGGCCGCTCCCGCCACACGCGGCCGGCTCCCCCGACTGGCGGCAGCCTAGCGGACCAATTTGCCCGCCGCAAGCAGATAGTGCCTGAACACCACCGGACGGGCCTGTACGGGCTGACCGTGCCTTGTGTTCGGTCATCGAGGTCCGACGCCGGGGAGCGCGCGGTGCGGGCGGGCCCGCTGCAGGAAAGCCCGCCCGCACAGGCGAGAGGGGGAAAAGGCAACGGGAACCCCGGGATATGCCGCCAGGGCGAGCAGGCCACGTCACCCGGCGCCCTCGGGGTCCGCGGATCAGCCGTGCCGCGAGCGAGCCGCACGCGGCCACGCGGACCCGGTCTCCACCGGACCGGCGCCGGACCGCCCCTGCGCCTCGGCGGCCTTTCCGCTTGACTCCCGACTTCCGTCGGGGATAGGTTCACCACCGGCGCCGCTGGTCCAAACGGAGCACCTCCATGGCGACGCAGGATTTCTTCTACGGCCTCGATGAGCGGCCACCCCTCTGGCGGGGTGCGATCTACGGCCTGCAGTGGGCCCTGGTCATGTTCCCTTCCGTGACGATCGTGGCCTCGATTGCCGCCGAGGCGCTCCAGCTTTCCAGCGAGGCTCGGGTCGTCTTTTTCCAGAAAATGCTCCTCCTGTCGGGGAGCTTCACGCTCCTGCAGACGCTGGTGGGCCACCGGTACCCCATTCAGGAAGGCCCTGCCACGGCGCTGCTTCTCACCTTCGTGGTGCTTGCGCCCCAGGGGCTGGGCGTCATTCAGGGCGGTTTTCTTTGCGGGGGCCTGGTCCTGTTTGCGATCGGCGCCCTGGGATGGATGGGCAGACTCGGTCGAGCCTTTACGCCCAACGTCGTGGGCGTGATCCTGTTGCTCATCGCGCTCACGCTGATCCCCTACCTGCTGCCGCGTCTGATCGGCGTCTCGCCGGCTCGTCCGGACGGTGAGGGGGCGGTGTTGGCCGTTTCGCTGGTCCTCATCCTTTTCATCACGCTCCTGGCCAGCCGACTCCGCGGTTTCCTTCAGACCACGGCCATCGTGCTCGGTATCCTGGCGGGCAGTCTGGGGTTTTGGCTGTGGGGTCGCCTGGATCTGGCCCCGGTGCGGGAAGCCCCCTGGTTTGTCCTGCCCGGCCACCTCTGGCCGGGGATTCCGCGATTCTCGCCGTCGGCCATGCTCTCGAGCGCGCTGGCGTATGTGGCGGTGGCGGTGAACGCCGTGGGGAGCATCCACGGGGTGGCCGGTGTGCTGGGATACGCCGAGATCGGCACACGGGTGGATCGGGGGCTCGCACTCACGGGCGCGGCCGGTGTGGCGGCGTCCAGTCTGGGCGTCGTGGGGACGGTGGGGTACTCG
>Ga0116185_1004063_pt1 | contig 12162 bp, 12 predicted proteins | sample AD_JPNNA7_MetaG_FD_89754 | JGI IMG/M metagenome (GOLD analysis project Ga0116185, IMG submission 89754) | Active sludge microbial communities of municipal wastewater-treating anaerobic digesters from Japan - AD_JPNNA7_MetaG | ecosystem: Engineered > Bioreactor > Anaerobic > Digestate | place... | reverse complement strand
GGGTTCATCCGGGATCGGTAATATTGCCTCAGCTTGTCTTCCACATCCTCATTGATCCTGGTATAGTTCCCAAGGCTTGTCTTCCATATTGCCACTGCTTCATCTACTGTCTGATGTTTCACTTCTTTGTCAAACTGCCAGGTCTCCAGATTTGCATAGATGCCGTGGTCGTAAAGCGTAGTGACGACGTTCAGGTAATTTCCCGGAGGCCGGAACTCCTCTTCCACAATCATGGGGTAGATCTCTCCCTGAGAAGTCCCAGACATGAGGTGGGCTGGCCACGAACTCCAGGGCGCAGTATCCACGGCTGGACTTATGCATCTTCATCAAGGACGCAGGGTTCATCACCGCCGGACTCCATATGCTGTAAACCAGGTCGTATTTCTCCTGCAGCGGGAAGTCGGACCAGAGCTCTTCTACAAACTCCATGTTGCCGACGCCATCCCTTGCAGCTTTTTCCCTCATGATCTTCATATAAACTCTGGCAGGCTCGATAGCCGTCATCATCCGGACCTCTTTTGCCAGGGGGATGGCAAGCCGGCCGAGGCCTGCACCGATATCCAGGACCAAGGAGTCTTTGGCTATAAAGCGCTTCAGGCGGTTGAATTCGGCCTCGAACTCGGGCTTCTTTTGCATGGTGATCTCCTCGATGTGGCTAAAAGATGGTCGGTATATATAATTTTTTGCTACTAATTAATTTGAAGTTATGGTGCAGCCTTGGGCTGCTATTGCGGTTGGAGTCGCGGCATCTATATTGAGGCGCTGCGATTTTCCGGCGGCAACACAGCAGTAGAGCTGCTGATGGGGTGGCTGCCCTCAGATAAAAGGTGGCAAAAAATTGCTAAAGGATCCCTGGTTAGACGGAGACCCTTGATCCATGGATCCTTCGCCCATAGATCGATCGTCTAGTTTTCTATCGTGCACTCCTCCAGCCGATCTAGAGCATCATAGGCCCCGAACTGGAAGTTTTTGACTCTGCTGCTCACCAGTGCATACTCTTTGGGATAGACCAGCGGAATAATAGCGGCTTCATCATAGAGTATCTGGCAGGCCTGGCAAATAAACTGCTGGCGTTCGTCCTCATCGACGGCCGACTCAGCGTCTTTAATTATTGCATCAAGCGTTTCATTTTCATTCTCGTAAGCACGCTCGGTGTCATTTCCTGTACAGAAGTCATTGACCAGCGATTGGCTATCGGCAGTGCTTCTTGGATAGCTCCACCAAAACCTCAAATCATAGTCGCCTTTTTTGATTGCATCCTGTCGGACGCCAGATTCCATACTCTGAATTTGAACATTAATTCCGATTTTTTCCAGTTGAGATTGTATAATCAGTGCTGAATCCCTCTGCCAATTGCAGTCCGAGTTGTCGGTGGAGCAGACTATGAACTTCAGCTCCAGCGGCTTCCCATCTTTGTCGAGGATGCCGTCCCCGTCAGTGTCCTTCCATCCGGATTCTGCCAGCAACTCCTTAGCCTTCTCTATATCATAGTCATAGCCCTTATGGCAGCAATCGATAACTCCGGGAAGAAGGGGCGACAAATACATGGAGTCTGTGGCAGGAACAGCATAGCCATTAAATCCGCCTTTAGCTATCTCTTCTCTATCCAGGGCATAGTTCATCGCTTTTCTCAGCTTCATTCCATCTGTGCCATTAAAAGGTTCCTTCCACCAGGCCGTAGCCAATAATTTCATGCTGGTATCCGGCCTGGTAACTATGGATATCTTCGAGTTGCCTTCCAGGCCAGAAAGAGAATCCCATGAGGGATTCCAGTATCTGGAGATATAGTCTATATCGCCTTTCTCTAATGCAGCGAGTCTTGTCTGCGGATCGGAGATGACAGTGAATACTATCTTATCGATCGTGGGCTTATGGAAATCCAACTCATCATACCACGAGTTCCTTCTTATCAGGACGAGCTTCTGCTTCTGTACCGATTCATTCTCCTCAACGTAATAAGGGCCAAGTCCGTTGTATTTCTTCTCTTCCCTCAGAGTTCCTTTGATATCCCACTCGGGCTCAACATCCCACGGGCTTATGAAGAATCCAAGAACCGGGGAAAAGCACAGCCCGTTAAGTGCATCAAGTCCGCCTTCTTTGAGATGGATTTTAACCGTATTCTCATCGACGATCTCTGTCGATTCGTAGTCTTTAACTGCTGCAGACCAGCTGAATTTCTCCTTCCATCCATAGGTTAGAATTCTATCCAGGTTGAATTTAACAACGGAGGCATTTAGCGGTTTTCCATCCGCAAATTTGGCTCCGTCTCTCAGGTGAAAAGTTATAGACCTGCAGTCCTCAGATATTTCATAGGATTCGGCCAGCCAGGGAATAACGTTCCCGTCACTATCAAGGCTGACCAGTGGTGAAAAATGAGTATACCTGTGCTGCGCAATTATAGTGCCGCCGACATCTGGAAATACAGTTGCCGATAGGGTTGGATCTTTGCCGTATTCACTGCAAGATAACGATTGCAGTACACCTATTCCTACATTCAGCGTGTTCTCGGCAGCCACCGCCACCTGCACTCCCGCGCCCAGCAGCGCAGCCAGCACCAGCAGCGCCGCGAAGCGCGCCGCCGTTGTTCGGATATTCGGTATCATGTTTAGCATCATCTCAGATCATTTGAGTAATATGTAGCAGTTAATGCCATAAGATAACTCATTTGTACATAAATGTTTGCATTATATCGAAAAAAAAAACAAAGAGTTAAACGATGAGCAGGCGCATCACAGGCGCGCGCCCGGGGCCTTGCGTCCCGCCCGATTCCACCAAGCCAACTCCACCGCAGGACGCGCGGATGCTGCTGCTTTTTACTGCATACCCAGGCGTTCCTTTATCGCTCGGACATCGGCCTGTACCTGCCTGAGATTGTTTGCATATCCGGGCTGGATGTCATCCCTCAAGCCCTTGATCTCGCCCAAGACCTGAGGCATTGTATCGGTGTTCTTTCGCACCGCTTTGATCTCTTCCAGGATTTGAGGGGTTGCCTTGGTATTATCTCTGATCTCTAAAAGGACTGGGATGGCTTTGTTCAACTGGATCGTAGCACAGAACTGGGCATACTCTCCGATCCTCATGACATCTCCCTCAAAGTCATCAAAGACTATATTCGACACCTCGGAGATGGCGGGGCGCTCGGTTTCAACCTGAGTGCAAAATGCTTTGATCGCCTCTTCATCGCCATCAGCAAAAACCAGGACCGCCTCGCCCTCACTGCTTTTTATATTGTGAGCCTCAAACATCCTGATCCTATTGGACATGGCAATGCCCAACAGGAAGTAGCGGTAGCCAACGTCATGAACCTTCGGACCGGCGATTGTGATCTTGAGCTTCATCTGATGATATATAGGCTCCTCTGAGAGAAAAGGATTTGGGTCGAATTCGGCAGTACTACATTATCCCTTGGCTATAAGGATGATGTAGTACTGCTCTTTCTCAATACCAGGCTTCAACTGAGGATGTTATTCATGCATCATTTAGACGTGCCACCAGAGCATGCATGAGACGCCCTTGGCGCGGGTTGTATAAGTGCCGTCCGGATTCATCTTGGCCTGGAAGAACTGGCGCAACTGTTCTATCATCTCATCTATAACATGAGTGTAGGCTTCAAGTCCGTTCTTCCTCAACTCCACAGCATCCTCTATCGTCTGGTATTTTGTCACAGTATCGTATCCCCAGGTCTCTAGGTTGGCGTATATCCCGTAGTCATAAAGAGTGGTGAGAATATTCAGATAATTTCCAGGGTACCTTAATTCGTCTCCCATGATCATAGTATAGATCTTATCAAAGTCTCCCTCCTTGGAGGGACTGGCCCCCAATTCCAGGACGCAGTAGCCCCGGCTAGCCTCGTGCATCTTCATAAGCGACGCTGGATCTTTAACCGCCCCACTCCAGGTGCTATAGACCAAGTCGTACTTATCATGCAGAGGGAACTCCGCCCAATCATCCGACAACCTGGATGATTCAGAAAAATGTATATATCTTAAGCATAAACATCCTTTTATGACTACAAGCTGCGTGTATACAATCCGTATCCCTGCAGAGGTCAGGAAGATGATGGACGAGATGAAGGATATCAACTGGCAATCGGACATCAGGCAAGCGGTTGAGGATCTGGTCAGAGAGAAGAGGAGAAATAGGCTGCTCTGCGAAGCGGCCGAGATGAGAGCAAGGACGAAGAATATAGGCGTCAGCGCGTCGGATCTGATCAGAGAGGACAGAGATGCGAGATAGAGCAGTCTTCGATACAGGCGTGATTGTAGCTCTATACTTTGAGGAAGATGCCTCGGAGCGGGCAGTGACGGCCGCTGGCAAATATAATCCGATTACACTAGATATAGCCGCAGCAGAGGTCGGAAATGTTGCCTGGAAGAGAGTGGTCCAGTTTGGAGAAGATAAAGATGCCATATGGCAGTCACTTTCAAAGTGCCTGGAATTCATTCAGTCATGCACCCAGATAAGCTCAATGGATCTGGCCAGACTGGCATACGACATCGCTCTGGAAAACCGGACGACGTTCTATGATTCACTCTTTCTGGCAGCTGCAGAGAGTGAGAAAGTGCCGCTGCTGACCCTGGATAGAAAGATGTATGAAAAGGCAAAGGGGAATCTAAACGTTCAAATGGTATAAACGATGAACTTGTGCACCTGCGAGCAGGCGCATCACTGGCGCGCGCCCGGGTGGCACGCGGCCAGTCATGTGGGCTAGCCTCGATTAATCATGAGCAGTAAGACTTGAGCAAGCTGGCGAAAGATAGCAAAGAGAAGGATTAAAAGGAAGACTGAAATCGGAACAATGCGTTGAGTTGCTCAATAGCTCAAACAAGAGCTTCAATTTCTGCATCTGTGAAGCCTAACTGACGCAGCACGAGTTTCATATATTTAGGTGAGAGTTCATTCCTGGCCATTATCACAGGCGCCCGGTATATTGTCCCGTCTTTTTCTCGTTTAAATATGGCATGACTGGTTCCGCTCTGTCGAACGAACCTTGCATCGCCTCGATTAAGAAGCTTCACGAACTTCTGGCTCGACATGGGAGGTATCTTTTTAGACACTGGCAGAGACCTCAAAGGTTATGCTCTCCGAATAAACCCAGTCGGACGAAGGCCTTACATATTCGACGTCATCGATAAGAAATTCTCGAAGAGTTTCAAGGGAGACCGGCTCTATTTCATTCAATAATCCTTCATCCTTCGTATACGAGATGTACTCATTACAGGCTTCCTGAAGCATCTTCCTTGCTTCCTCTATGCTCTCGCCCTGGCTGGATACGTTGATCTCAAGACAAAGGGCTACATAATGATTTCCAGATTTTTTTATTATTCCCGTAAGCGGCATTTACAGATCATCCTTTCCGGTTTTCAGTAGTTCATAATATGGTATCGTCGATGTATAAAACCTCGCTCCAGCCCGAGAGTCAAAGCAACATCTGCAATAGGAGAATGGGAGCATGTCCCATGAGCGCTCCATGGACGGAGCCTGCCCGCCCACGCCAGACGGGAGGAGCGCGGCAGCCATGCGGGCGCGCGGCCGTTGCCTCGCCCACCTGCGCCAGCGCAGGCATGCGCAACCAGTCGCGCTGCCTCTTCCATTAGCTTCCTCGTTTCTTGCAGTTCATCGGCTTTTTGGGCTCAATTATCATCAGTGATCAGGACCAACCAAAAGCTATTCTTACTGGCGAGCACACATCTACCCTGAATGAAGCTCAGGATCAGAATCATTGGCCCGAAAGTACATGACGTAGGCTATCGCTATTTCCTGATGAGCATGGCCATGGCCAACAGGATTCGCAGGTTTGAGGCCCACAATATAGAAGAGGATGCAGGAGACGAGGTCCTTGTTCTGGTTGACGGCAGCGAGCAGGAGATACAGGCGTTTAGAAAGCATGTGGAGATGAAGCGGCGACCCGAACGTGCTGAAGTCTCAAGAGTTGTCGTCGAGGATTACGAGGGAGAGGTCATGACGATTGGAGAGTATGCTCAGTTCTGCACAACTGTCCAGATGAATAAGGCAATCCCACTTCTGCTTAGCATGAATGAGACGATGGGTGTCATGGCAGATAAGCAGGCGGAGACACTCTCAGAGATCCGGGGCCTTTCAGGAAAACAGGACCAGACCATCTCGGAAATCCGGGGCCTTTCAGGAAAACAGGACTCAACTATTTCGGAGATCCGAGGCCTTCGCGGTGATTTGGCCACGCGAAATAATATCGAGTGGCAGACCCGAATTGAGAAGGATATCAAAGTTATCAAGAGCAAACTGAGTATCAGGTGAAATAATTCAGAGAATGTCTCACGTCGCCCCAGTCATCCTGAATGAAGGAGTGGTTGACGGGCGCACCCGGGGCCCCCTGGTTTCTGTCCGGCTGCGCCGTCCCAGGCATGCGCGCGGCAGCCGTGCGGCCAGTCGCGCGGGCGGGCAAGGTGTTCATGGCCGATTTATTTATACGAAGCTTGCTATCTCATATTCATGGCCGGTATCATGAAGGAAGCTGTCGCACCTGTTCGTGAAGAGGCCGAGGAGGAGATCAGAACGCTTCTGGATGGCGCACAAGCTGTCTGGGCACAGTACAAGCAAGGTCAGAGTGTGCGGATTCCTTCTACAAAGGAATTAGATGCTTTTCTAGATAGCCTCTGATCTATTATATGGTCCGGAAGAGAAGTCTCAGCAAGCCAAAGGTGAACCAGGCCACTATTGAGAACCCATTCAGCCTGTTCTTTCCTGACGATGTCCAAAATAAAGGCCCAGGCCCCTTGCCAGCACATTACAGAGGACGCTCTCCCGCCCGGGTCCAGCATGCGGACAGATCGCTGCTCTTGGCCTCAGACCTTCCACCAGATCATGCAAGACACGCCGCCCTTGAGGTTGAATGTATATGAGCCATCCGGGTTCATCCGGGACCGGTAATATTGGGTCAGCTTATCTTCCACATCCTCATTGATCCTGGTATAGTTCCCAAGGCTTGTCTTCCATATCTCCACAGCCTCTTCCATGGTCTGGTGTTTAACCTCTTTGTCGAAGCTCCAGGTCTCCAGATTTGCATAGATGCCATGGTCGTAAAGCGTGGTTACGATGTTCAGATAATTTCCGGGCGGCTTGAACTCTTCCCCCATGATCATGGGGTAGATCTCTCCCGAGAAGTCCCAGACATGAGGTGGGCTGGCCACGAACTCCAGGGCGCAGTATCCCCGGCTGGCCTCGTGCATTTTCATCAGAGCAGCGGGATTGCTCACAGCCGGACTCCAGGTGCTGTAAACCAGATCGTACTTCTCTTGTAGCGGGAAGTCGGACCAGAGGTCATCGGAGAATTCCATGTTACTCACTTCATCTCTTGCTGCTCTATCCTTCATGACGTTCATGTAGACTTTGGCAGGCTCGATGGCAGTCAGTTTGAGCACCTCTTTGGCCAGCGGGATGGCAAGCCGACCGAGGCCTGCGCCAATGTCCAGGACGGTGGAGTCTTTAGCTATGAAGCGCTTCAGGCGGTTGAATTCGACCTCGAACTCGGGCTTCTTTTGCAGATCGTCATGGTCAAATTTGTGGTCGTAATTTTTATACCACGTCTCTGCGAACTGGTTTATTCTATCCTTTTCTGAGATGTTGTTCCTCTTGTGGTTGAGACTGGACTTCTCGATTGTCTCTTCCCAGAGAGCTTGCCATTTATAAGACATATTTTTCACCTTTTTAATAATTATTTTTTCTCTCCCCGTTTCCGTGTGCTACCTCTTTTGGCAGCACCATCCTGGCCTCGTCCAGGTTCCTGACAGCACAGACATTCCTGTAGATCTCATCCAGAACCGGTTCAGTGATGACCTCTTGAGGCGGTCCCTCTCGCAGGATGTGATTGTGGTTCATCACCACCACCCTGTCGCAGTACCAGGAGACATGATTGGGATCATGGCTGCAGGCGAGAATTGTCACACCGCTCTCGGCGATCTGCTTCATGATCCTCCAGATCCGGATCTGGTTGCTAAAATCCAGCGCCGACGTCGGCTCGTCCAGGAACATGAGTGGAGTCTCCTGGGCCACTGCTCTGGCTATCAGGACCAGCTGACGCTGGCCGCCTGAGAGCTGGTTGTAAGGTTTGTCTGCAATCTCCAGCAGCCCCAAAAGCTTCAGAGCTCCGAGAGCCTTCTGTCGATCTTCCTTGTTCGTCCCAAAAAGGCTCTTCAGCCTGGGAGTCCGTCCCATGAGCACAACGTCCTTCACCAAATATGGAAATGGAGGCTTGTGCTCCTGCGGCACATAGGCCACCAGCTTTGCCATCTCCTCGATCCTGAGGTCCTTTATGTCCTGGCCGTCGACCCTGATCTGACCTCCCTGATTTTTAAGAAACTTGAGGCAGCACTTGAAGAGCGTCGTCTTTCCGCAGCCGTTGGGCCCAAACAGGCCGCAGAGTTGCCCTTGGCCCACCTGAAAGGAGATATCCTTCAAGACAGGCTGTATGCCGTACTGGAATTGAAGATCTTTAACATGTAGCATGCGAATCACTCGAAAACGGATTTGCCCCTTGTCCTGAGAAGATAGACGAGATAAGGCGCTCCCAGGAGCGAGGTGATTATCCCTACAGGTATCTCGGAGCTGGTCAGGGTGCGGGCCATGGTATCGCAAATTAAGAGATAGGAGCCACCAAGCATTGCCGAGGCAGGAATGACGAAGCGGTGATCCGGCCCCAAGATCATCCTGGTGGCGTGAGGCATCATCAGCCCCACCCAGGCGATGATTCCCACAGTCGACACGGCGATCGAGGTCATCAGGGTGGCCAGGCCGATCAGTATCAGCTTGTACTTCTCCGGGTTCACTCCGAGACCTCTGGCCTCGTCGTCTCCCATTGAGAGTATGTTCAGCTTCCAGCCCAGTGACCACATGGCCAGGAAAGAGAGCATCACCACCGGGGTGACCAATGCCACATCGCTCCAACTGGCGAAGTAGAAGCCGCCCATAAGCCAGAAGACGATCTCTCGAAGGGCACTGTCGTTGGAGATGTATTTGAGGATGGAGACCGCTGCTGAGAAGAGGGAGCCCAGGATCACACCGGCAAGGATTAGGGTGACTGTAGGGGTCTCTTTGTTCACGCGGGCAATTCCGTAGGCCATTATCACCGCCAAGGAGCCGAAGATGAAGGCGGCTGCCTGGACGGAGAAGAAGAATTGATGAAAGACGATGCCCATGGCAGCTCCGAAAGCGGCGCCCGAGGAGATCCCCAGGATGTAGGGCTCGACCAGCGGATTTCTAAAGCATCCCTGAAAGGTTGCTCCGGCAGCGGAGAGGGCGAAGCCAACGGTTATGGCCAGCAGCACCCTTGGGAGGCGCAGGTCCCAGACTATGATGTCCTTCAGACTGTCCATGTTCTGAGCCTCCGAGAGGTGCAACAGATGTGATAGGATTATGGAGTAGACGTCGGTGATCGAGATCTTGTAGGCTCCGAAGACCACGGCTGCCGACGATGTCAGGACCAGGAGGACGAAGAGGGCTAAGAGGATCATCAGCTTGCCGTGGATCGAGAACTCGTTGCTCTCTTCGCAGGCGATATCCTCGAGCAGCGAGGCATCTTTCAGGTATCCGGCCATTGAGGCTCCGTTTTGCATGGGGTGGGAATTAGCATGGTCTGCTCCAAGGATTAATTAAAAAAAAGTTAAAATCCTTCCTTGTCCATCCAGTCGAGACCCATGGCTTCCTTGAGTTCTTTGACTTGCTCGTCGTTCAGGCCATAGAGCGCTTTATAGTGCTCTGAGAGCAGATCGCCCACATTGACGTCCCTGAACCTATCCGGATAAGCTGCCTTGGCCTCGATGAGCATCTCAATTGGAAACTCCAGGCCAGCCATATTCCTCGAGAGTTCGAACTGGCCAGTCGTGAATACCTTATTCTCTTTTACCGCACGCATCCCCTGCAGGGCCTTGTAATCGGTGGAGTTATACAGCGTTTCCACCTCATAGCCTCCGGGACTGCGCACCAGAATGATCACATCAGGATCCAGGGTAAGGAGCTGCTCTGAGGACATGAGTTCCCTTGTATTTCCTGTATGAGCGTTCCTGACATTGGTAATCTCGGGAAAGATGGTGCCACAGTCATAATCTGGCAGAATTATTGCCAGCTTGCCCTTGCCATAGTCCGTCCCGGCCACCATGCCTAAGAAGAGCACAGAAGGCCGGTCTTCTGGCTTTATATCTTTTGTCCTCTCCTCGATCAAAGCCACCTCCTTTTTGAGCAGATCCATAACTTCTCGAGATCTATTCTGTTTGTCGAAGAGCTCTCCGAGGATCGTTATCTCCTCATAAACGGAGTCTGGTGAGGGCTCATCAAAACATGCAGCGTTATTGATCACTACAAAGGGAATGGTTTTATTGAAGAGGGAGAATTTTTCGATTAGCTTCACATATTCTGCTGAGCTATCCCCCTGACCAGCGCCGTCCTTCTCCAAGATGACGACATCCGGATCAAGGGCAGCGGCTGCTTCCAGGTTGAATTTATACCCTCTGCCTAAATCAGGCAATGCTTTGATAGCAGGGAGAACGAAGGTTGGGGTCGTCTCATTGGTAGATGCGGAAAGCGCACCTCCCGTGCCCACAATCGTGTCACCTACGCCTAGGGCAGCTATCACACAGGGAGCCATGCTCTGACCTGCAGTCACTACTCTCTCTATCGGCTCGGATATGGTCACCGTCCGGCCTTCCATATCGGTAATCGTCTTCTCAGCACACATTGCGGGAATCAATCCCAAGCAGAGGATCGAGGCCAGCACCAGCAGGGCAAGAATTGCCTTTCTCATATCTTGGATCTCCTTAAAGGCTTAACTTGTAGGCAGATATGCGCTTGGAGAGATCACATAAAGTTATAATACTTTTGGTAGAAATTAGATTAATTCATATTACTTGCCAGGATTACGAATAAAAAAAAGATGGCAGATACCCCATTGCGGTTCACATAGGGATTCGCTACCTTCAGTCTGCCTCATCTCAAGCAAGCCTAACCAGAATGGACAGATCAAAAGCCTTCTTCGTCCATCCAGTCCAGCTCCATCTCCTCTTTGAGCCTCTTCACCTGATCTTCATTCAGGTCATAGACTGCTTTGTAGTGTTTGGTGAGCTGCTCACCTACGTTGACATCACTGAACTTTTCAGGATAAGCGGCTTTAGCCTCGATGAGTATCTCAATTGGAAACTCCAGGCCAGCCATATTCCTGGTATACTCCATGTGCCCTGTGGAGTAGACACGCTTATTTTTAATGGCCTTGATGCTCTGCAAAGCCTTGTAGTCCTCATTCTCATACAGGTCTGATGGCTTCCACCTTGCTCCTCGAACCAGGATTATCACATCCGGATCCAATGCGATGAGCTGCTCCGCGGACATCACAGCACGGGCCTCTCCTGTATAAGCATTCTTTATGCCAGTGATCTCAGGATAAAGTGTAGCGCAGTCGTAATCGGGCAGGACTGTTGCCAGCTTGCCCTTTGCGATATCTGCACTCCCGCTGAGGGCAGCTACCAGGACGGTGGGCTTCTCATCCTCTGCTATCCCTTCTGTCCTTTGGCTTGCCAGATTCACTTCATCCTTGAGAAAATCGGTCAATTCCCTGGCTTTGTCCTGCTTATCGAAGATCTCACCCAACAGTTCGATCTCGGAATAGACCGAATCGGGAGATGGCGGGCTGTTGCATGCAGCATTCTTTATTATTACCAGAGGAAAGCTCTTGTTGAAGAGGAGGAGCTGATCTATGAGCTTGTTGTAGCCAAGGTTCGAACCTCCCTGGCCAGCACAGTCCTTCTCCAGCATCATCAGGTCAGGATTGAGGGCTACAGCCGCTTCTACATTGAGATTGGGGCCCCTGCCAAGGTCGGTCATGTTCTTAAGTCCTGGAATGAGAAATGTAGCTGTCGTCTCATTTCCAGGACCTGTGACGGACGTCCCGCTTACCGAAGCTCCGCCAGTGCCGATGATCCGATCCCCAATGCCAAAGGCAGCCATAACGCACGGCGTCATGCCATAACCAGCTGTCACCACCCTTTCTATCGGCTCGGATACGGTCATCGTCCGGCCTTCCATATCGGTAATCGTCTTCTCAGCGCACACCGCGGGCATCGTTCCAATGCACAGGATCGAGGCCAGCAACAACAGGGCAGCGACGCCCGTCGTCTTGTGTCCAATATTCGGTTTCAT
>Ga0116185_1004061_pt1 | contig 12166 bp, 5 predicted proteins | sample AD_JPNNA7_MetaG_FD_89754 | JGI IMG/M metagenome (GOLD analysis project Ga0116185, IMG submission 89754) | Active sludge microbial communities of municipal wastewater-treating anaerobic digesters from Japan - AD_JPNNA7_MetaG | ecosystem: Engineered > Bioreactor > Anaerobic > Digestate | place... | reverse complement strand
GATTTACTAATAATTAATACATGAATTGATTAAATATATTCATTTTTTTAATTTGATAATGAAATCGATAAAATTATTTATTATTTCATTTTATTAACTAAATTACATTATTAAATGAATTTACAGGAGGTTTCAATGAACCGCTACCATTACTTAATGTTATTTTTTATTCTTCTTTTATCTGCTTCATTATATTCTCAAACTATCCCGCGGGCATTTGAGATAAAAGACCCTTCAGGACTTGAACTGGCATTTGGAGGAATAATTGCAGGTGTTGATTTTGACGGCGATGGTTTGCCTGAAATTTATACAATAAATACTAACTTTGTTGACAGAGATTATGAATTAATTCCAAGGATTTACAAGTTTGAATGGAATCCTGTTACTTCTACCTGGGATTCAGTTTGGGGAGCACAAGCAGATATTATTCAACAGAACACATATCCTGCTTTAGCCTGGGGTGACTTGGATAAAGACGGTAGGCCAGAAATTTATTGGGGACCATCAAACTTTTTGGATGCATCTATTAATCCAAATCCATACAGAATATTAGTATATGAATATCCGGGAGACGGAAGTGACAATATGGGAGTTGATGATGGATTTGGCGGTTGGCTGCCAAATGCACAGACAACACTTATCAATGTAGATAATTTTAGCGTTGCGCCTATCAAGTTTGTTTTAACAGATATTGATGGTGATGGAAATGAAGAAATAATATTTTCTAACCAATCTGCCGGCAATAATTTTCATATGGGTGTTGTTTCAGTTGATGATATTCCGAACAATGGCGGCGGATTAGAAACCTGGACTGTTAAGTTTACGGGTGAAGGTGATCCGAATCTTGCTGGTACAGGTGCCAAATGGGATTTTGCAGTTGTTGATAATAAAATATGGTTGTTTAATTCTAATGGAACTATCTCTTTAGTAAAATATGAAAATAATGGCTGGGTTACTTTTCCGGCTCAGCATAATGTTGCAAATGAAGATGCGTCTTTTAAAGGTTCTGTTGTAGTTGATTTAAATAATGATGGCAATAAAAGTATTTTTATGGGCGGCTGGTATAGCGGTAAAGTTTATTTGCTTGAAAATCCGGCAGGTACAGATACACTGGTTTCTTATGAAATTGCTGACTTTGAACCTTATTGTAATTACATTAGAGGTGCAACATTCGGTGATATAGACGGGAATGGAAAACCAGATATAATTTTCGGTTCAAGATATAATGCAAGTAACACAACTAAGGTGCCGGTACTAAGAGTTGAATATCAGGGCGGCGATAAAACAGATCCTGCAAATTATTTAACTTCAATAATTGATTCTGCTTACTGGGATAAGAACGGTGATATGCTTGTTGTTGCAGTTGGTAATTTAGATGGTGATCCGGAAGATGAAGTGCTTTATACACAGGGTTATTCTTTAGGTAATGCAAATGATGATCCTATGCCGATAATAGTACTTGATGCTCAGGTTACACCGGTTTCAGTTGAAAAAGAAAATGATATGGTTCCTGCTCAATTCTATTTAGAACAGAATTTCCCAAATCCGTTTAATCCGGCAACTGAAATAAAATTTGGAATTACTGAATCTGCTAATGTTGATTTAAGAATTTATGATGTGCTGGGAAAAGAAATTGCTGTTCTTATTAACAATGAATTTATGAATGCTGGTTCTTATAATGTTAAGTTTGATGCATCAAAACTTGCAAGCGGAAACTATATTTATAAAATGATAGCTGGTAAAAATACTATTTCAAGAAAAATGCAGTTACTTAGATAATTAAATTTTATTTTTAACAAATTTTAATAAATAGGAATAATTAACTAACAAATTATACTAACAATCTAATAAAAAGGTGACTATATGAATAAAGTATTATTCAATCTCTTGTTCTTTTTCTTAATAATGTCTTCAGTAATAGTGGCACAAACATTTCCACGCGTTGCTGAAATCACGGATCCATCAGAATTGGAATTCGGCTTTGGTGGTGTTATAGCAGGCGTTGATTTTGATGGAGATGGTTTACCGGAAATATATGCTGTAAATACAAACTTCGTTGATCGTCCTTACGAGGTTATTCCAAGAATTTATAAGTTTGAGTGGAATCCAACAACAGCTACATGGGATTCAGTTTGGGGAGCAATTGCTCCAGTGCCATTACAAAATACCTGGCCTGCACTTACCTGGGGAGATATAGATAAAGATGGAAAACCGGAAATTTATTGGGGACCAGTTAATAATATCGGTCCTGATCCAAATCCGGCAAGAGTATTAGTTTATGAATGTGTTGGGGACGGAAGTGATAATTTGGGAGTTGATGATGGGTTTGGCGGATGGTTACCAAATGCAGCAACTACAATTGTTAATACAGATAATTTTAATTTGAGGCCCTTTAAATTTGTAATTGCTGATCCTGATGGCGATGGACAGGACGAATTAATATTCTGTGACAGAGCAGGAACCTGGCATGTTGGTGTTTTATCAGTTGATGATATACCGGACAATGGCGGCGGATTAGAGACCTGGACAATTGAATATAGTGGAGAAAATGATCCGAATCTTGCAACTGCCGGTGCTTCTTATGATCTTGTTGTTGTTGATAATACTATTGGTTTAATAAATAGTAATGGCTCAATCTCTGTGATCGAATATGAAAATGGAGGTTGGGTATCATATCCACCTGTTTCCGGAGTTATGGATAATGCAAGTTCATTTAAAGGCTCTGTTGTTGTTGATTTAAATAATAATGGCAGCACAGATGTTATTGTCGCTGGCTGGTTAAACAGCAAAGTGTATCTATTAGATAAAGACGAAAACGATCTTGTTGCCTATGAAATTGCAGACTTTGCTCCTTACGCTGTAAGATTAAATGGTGCTAGTGTTGGTGATCTTGATGGAGATGGAAAACCGGATATGGTATTCGGCTCAAGGTATATGGCAGGTAATAGTGCAAAAGTTCCAATCTTCAGATTAGAATTTCAAGGTGGTGATAGGAAAGTTGCAGCAAATTACCAGATGTCAATTATAGATTCTGCATATTGGAGTAAAAATGGTGATATGGACGTTATCTGTGTTGCAAATATAGATGGAGATCCTGCAGATGAGGTACTTTACACTCAGGGATATTCAAGAGGTAATCCAAATGATGATCCTATGCCGATTATCGTTTTGGATCTGCTGCATACACCTGTTTCAGTTGAAAAAGAAAATGATGTTGTTCCTGCTCAGTTTTTCTTAGATCAGAATTATCCAAATCCATTTAACCCGGCAACTGAAATAAAATTTGGAATAACTGAATCAGCAAATGTTGATTTAAGAATTTATGATGCACTTGGTAAAGAAGTTGCAGTTCTTATAAATAACGAATTTATGAACGCCGGTTCATATAATGTTAAGTTTGATGCATCTAAGCTTGCAAGCGGTAATTACATTTACAGAATGACTGCAGGCGCTAATACTGTATCAAAGAAAATGCAATTACTCAAATAAGTTATTTTGTTTTAATGGGCTATCAGAGAAATATTTTTTCAGATTATTGAATATAATTTATTCTGATAGCCTTTTTTATGTTTTTAAGATTATTATTCTCGACAGTTCACTATTCAGTGACAATATTTTAATTATTTTTATATAATAAGCGTTTAGCTGACCAAATCGGCAGTTTAAAAAGGAAAATAAAAATAAATTTCGCCATTAGAGGTCATAATGAAAAAAAACTTACTTTCTTACTTCCTTAAATTTCTAATAGTTTTATTAATATCATCTGTGCAAAGTTTTGCAGGTGTAACCGGAAAGATTGCCGGTAAAGTTACTGATGCACAAACAGGTGAGGAATTGATTGGAATAAATGTACTTGTTGAAGGAACCACAATGGGCGCTGCAACAGGTATTGATGGTACGTATATTATTAACAATATCGAACCGGGTACCTATACACTGATTTTTTCAGGTGTCGGTTATCAAAAGCAAATTGTTAAGGATGTAAAAGTATCATCAGATTTTACAACTCGGATTGATATCCAGCTTTCCAATGAGGCTATAAGCCTGGAAACTATTATTGTTGAAGCTCAAAGCCCGATGATCAGAAAGGATTTAACTTCTTCAAAAACTGTTGTTGATGAAGGAATGATACAATCACTGCCTGTTGAAAGCCTTGATCAGGTTTTAACTCTGCAAGCCGGAATTACAAAAGGTGCCGGCGGTGAGATTCACATCCGCGGTGGAAGATCATCAGAGATTTCATATAATGTTAATGGTGTTTCAACTGTTAATCCGTTTGATTTCAGCAGAACCGTAACAATCTCAACTAATGCTGTGCAGGAATTATCAGTTGTCAGCGGTACCTTTAATGCTGAATATGGAAATGCTCTTAGTGGAATTGTAAATACTGTTACTAAAGAAGGCGGAGCAAACTATAAAGGAACTTTTTCTTTTTATACCGGTGATTATGCAAGCGCTCATAGCAGTACTTTTCTTAATATTAATAAATTTAATCCTTTCAGCAATCACGTGGTTGAAGGTACCATAGGCGGACCAGTGCCTGTTTTCAATAATGCAATTACATTTTTCTTTTCCGGCAGATATGATAAAAGCAAAGGATATTTATACGGTAAAAGATTACATACAATAAGCGATTCAATCTGGATTAATCCAAACAATGTTCAGGAAATAAAAGTTGCAGCTACCGGTGATAATTCAGTTGTTCCTATGAACCCCTCAGAGGATTTTTCCGGGACAGCTAAAATAACCATAAAACCTTTTTCTGCCTTTAAGATTAATTATGATGCTGTTTATTCTAGCTCAAACTATAAAACCTATAATCATAATCTTAAATACAATCCTGATGCTAATTATCAGAGATTTGAATGGAGTTTATTAAATTCATTAGAAATCAGACATGCAATCAGCAGCAGTACCTTTTATTCATTACAAGGTGCATATAATGTTTATGATTACAAGCGCTATCTTTTCCCATTGTTAGATGCTTCAGGAAATGAAGTAAGCTTTTATCCTGGAATGGAATTAGGATATTATTTAGGAAATGATGGTGTACATTACAAAGAACCAGATTCTGGAAGAGTTTGGGTACAAAAATTATACGCTGATCCAAGATATCAGCCGACTTTTAAACTTAACAGAACATCTCCTTATACTTTTTATGCCGGCGGTACTTTTAATGATCAGTACTACCAGAGATCTCATTCAAGTGAGATTAAGTTTGATTTAACTAGTCAGGTAAACAATCAACACGAAATAAAATTTGGTGCACGGTTTAAAAACGATTTAATGGACTTTGAGGATTTTACAATTCAAAGAGATACATCTCAATATTTAGTTCCAACTATTTTAGGAAAAGAAAGCCCTGTTCATGATTTATATTCTAAAGAGCCGCGACAGTTTTCTGCATATATTCAGGATAAGATGGAATTCACCAGTATGATTATAAATGCCGGTATTCGTTATGATCTTTTTAATTCGAGATCTAAGTATGCACCTGATATTTATGCTCCGACAAAGAATCTTCAAGATGCTGAAATAAAAAATTCTTTTAGTCCAAGATTAGGAATCTCATTTCCAATTACTGATCAGGGAATAATTCATTTTTCTTATGGACATTTTTATCAGCTTCCACCTTATAGTTATTTATATACAAATCCAAATTTTGAAGATAATGTTGCAAATCCAACGTTTGGAAATGCTAACTTAAATCCGGAAAAAACTGTAACTTATGAAATCGGATTGCAGCAGCAATTAACAGAAGCAGTTGCTTTTAATGTAACAGGATTTTATAAGGATGTGCGTGATTTACTTGCTTTGCAAAAAATAAGAACAAGTGTAAGTGATTTTTACTTTAAGTATGTAAATAAAGATTACGGAAATATAAAAGGTATTACTTTTTCACTGACAAAAAGAAGACTGCCAACCGAATTGTTTTCATTATCGATAGACTATACATTTCAGGTGGCTGAAGGTAATGAAACAGGTGCCGATGCTTTCTTTCTGGATTTAGCTTCAGGAAGACAAAGTGAAAAAATTCCTGTGCCGTTAAATTGGGATCAGGCTCATACGTTGAATGGTGTTGTATCATTTGGCAACGATAAAGATTGGTTCGTTACCTTTGTTGGCAATATAAGTACCGGGCTGCCATATACACCGTATCTTTATGATAAACAAATTTATCTGCGGGCAAATAGTGAAAGAAAACCTCTTCAGACGAATGTTGATTTGTTAATTGAAAAATCATTTAATCTTACTGATTTAGTTATAACGGCTTTTCTGAAAATTTATAATCTGTTTGATACGAAAAATGAACGATTTGTTTATGAAGATACAGGAAGAGCAACTTATACTTTAGAACTTAATCAAGGTGGTCCGCAAGCAGCAAATCAATTGTCTGAAAAAAATCCGCTTATATCATCGGCTACTGAGTATTTTAACCAACCACAATTTTATTCAGCTCCGCGTGAATTTAGGCTCGGAATGATGCTGGAATTTTAATTTAATGGAGATTAAAATGTTGAAAAATAAAAGTTATTATAAAATAATTAAGTCCTTTTTTCTGTTTTTTCTGTTCAGTACTTTAATCTTTGCACAAAAAACACCTGAACAAAGACAAGCAGAGCATCAGGCTGTTAAAGATTATCTGAATACATTAATGGAGAAATATCCGAGAAGCCGGAATAATGAATCAACAGTATCCAAGGATGCTAATAACAGAAGACTAGGAAAAATTACCGGTGAAGAAGACAGAAAATATTATATAATGAATGGCAATAATGTTCTCTGCCAGGTTTGGAATTATGGCGGTATAGGAGCAGGATTGGGTGGTGAAGGTCTAAGAGAAAAACTTGATATGGTTTGGAGAGATGTTCCGTATATATTTCAGTTTTCTCCGTTCGTTGGAGCATCAGTTCCATCAGACCAGGATCCGAATGTAAGACTTAAAATAATTTCTGACGGTATGTACGATTATAGTTATGCTGGATTAAGAGATGAAGATCCTGTTACAGGATTTAAATGGACTTTTCAACCGTTACCCGGTTATGCTGATCCTGATCAGGAATTTATCGCTTCAAATCCAACTTTTGATTCTGATCACGATGGCAAACCTGATAGCTGGCCAAGAGAATGGTATCACGAATCGCTTGGTGAATATGTTTGGCCCGGATATCTAACAGTGGGAGAAAATAACGCAGATCTGGAAGTTTATTGGGCTATGGATGATAGAGATAACCTGGAGTTTATCAGAGAAAATCTTGAATATACTTATCATCCATTTATTAATGATCCTACACGAGGCGGCTTGGGAGTTTCAGTTGATGCTCGAGCATTTCAATGGAGTAATTCACTTGCAGCAAATGCTTTGTTTTTTGTATGGACAATTACCAATATAAGTGATAAAGATCTGGATACTGTATTATTTGGTATTTACGGCGATCCCGATATTGGCGGTCAGGTTGATAATAAAGACGACTGGGGCGCTTTTATAAAACCTTATGGCAGTGATGTTCAGAATATACCTGTTTATGCACGAAGTATGGTTTACTTTTTTGATAACCCGGCTACACCAACTGGTTTGAATGGACTTCCGGTTTATTATCTTGGTTGTAAGTTTTTGGAAAGTCCGGGTAACTCTGATGATGGAATTGATAACGATGGTGATGGGATGATAGATGAAAGACAGGATGATGGGATTGATAACGATGGCGACTGGAATCCCGAAACAGATGATGTGGGTGTCGATGGAATTCCAAATACAGGAGATGAAGGAGAAGGCGATGGAATTCCAACCGCAGGGCGGAGATTGCCGGATGGCAGACCTGATCCATTGGCACCAGGTGAACCAAATTTTGAATATACAGACCTTGATGAATCTGATCAGATTGGTTTAACTAGTTTTGCCAGTTCTACCTGGAATACAGATTTAAAAATGGGCGATGATAATGTAATCTGGAATAGAAATATTCCCGGCAGCTTTAATCAAATAACTAATGATGCTGATATAGTGTTTACATTTGGTTCAGGTTATATTTCACTTAAAAAAGGCGAGTCAAAAAGAATATCAATGGCATTTCTTTTTGGTGAGGACTTGAATGATCTTTTAACTACTGCAGAAACAGTACAAGATATTTATAACAAAAATTATAGATTTTTCCGCCCGCCTTCTTTACCAAAATTAACTGCTGTACCTGATGACAGGAAAGTAACTTTGTATTGGGATACTGAATCAGAAAAAAGTATTGATCCAATAACTGGTGAAGACTTCGAAGGCTATGTTATCTACAGAAGTACTCGCCCTGACTTTGGCGATATTCAAACTATTACTGACGGAAAGGGCTCTAGCTTTTTATATGAGCCATTAAAAGATATTGAAGGTTTTGATGCAAAATGGGATTTAACTAATGATTGGAAAGGTTATCATCCTGTGCCATTTCAAGGAAGAGGTGTCCATTATTATCTTGGTGACAATGCAGGCTTAAGGCATTCCTTTGTTGACTCAAATGGTGTAATTAACGGACAAACTTATTATTATGGTTTAGTTGCTTATGATCATGGTGACTCACTTGGCATTCCTCCAACTGAAACAACTAAAAAGATTTCTGTTGATCCAATTACTGGAAAATTAGTTTTTGATTCCAATACTGCATCTGTTATTCCGGGTCCAAGGGCTAGCGGCTATAATGCTCCTTCAAATTCGGGAAACAATATTATTCATAATAATGGCTATTCTAATGGAATAGTTCGCTACAATATTCTGGATGATTTGAAGATAATTACTACTGATTACAAAATAACTTTTAATGATTCATTATATGTAGATGACTCTACAATTGTTGCAGGGAAAAATTACAATGTTGTAAGTAATGAAATAATTACAGAAAATTTCTTTCTGTATGGAACTAAGAATACAAGCCTGAATAATCGGTACATAATCAATGATGATAATCTTGTAGTTAAATCTAAAGATGGGATAGTTTATCAAAAAAACATAGATTATGAAATAAATTATAACAGAGGAGTCATTAAAAGAACAGAAACTAGCACGATGCCTGACAATAGTGAGTTTGTTATTACTTATAAATATTACTCAATATTTCAGAGCAGATCCTTTAATGATGAAGATGATAATAATGTTTTTAATGGTATAAAACTAAAGCTGAAGGATTTTCCTGCCTTAGCAATTGACGAAGAAAAAACAAAATGGTCAGAATCATCTATTACTATTCCATATACAATTAATATAGCATCAATCGGAACGAGAAAGAAAAAATATCCCGGAGATTATATACTTACTTTCTCTGATCAAAATATCTCAACAGCAAGAAAAGTGGTTTCCGGACGAATGATAGATATTCCGGTTAATTATAAAGTTGAGGAAATCTCAACCGGTATATCAAAACCTATAATGACGTTGCTGAATGAAAAAGTAAAGAATGATTCAGCTTTTACCCGAGGCGATGAAATTATTTTCTTTGCACCCGGTGCGCAAGGAACTCTTACTGATACTTTAACCTGGGGGGTAACACTGACTAAGGTTACTGCAACTGATTCAGTAAAGCCGGGAGATGGTTATTCGCTTTTAATTTATACTCAGCGTCCTTTTACAAAAGAGGATATTTTCACTTTTAGCACAGAAGCCGGATTTGTAAGCAATCAAATGGCTTCTTCAAAACTGGATAATATTTATGTTGTTCCGAATCCTTATATAGTTACAAATGAAATTGAACCGACTAACAAAATTCCCGGTCAAAACAGAGGAGAGCGGAGAATCTATTTTGAAAATTTACCAATGAAGTGCACTATAAGGATATTTACTTTAAGCGGTGAATTGGTAACTACTATCGAGCACGAGACCGGAATGGATAATGGCAGAGAATATTGGAATCTGCTAAACAGAGATGGATTCAGTGTTTCATATGGGCTATATATAGCTCATATAGATGCACCTGAAGTTGGTGAAAAATTGATAAAGTTTGCAATTATAAAGTAAAGAGCAGCAGGAGAAAAAATTATGAAAACAACAAAATCTATTATCCTTTTAATCTTGGCAGTTTCTCTGATTTTTACTGTTAATGCTCAGACTCTAAAAACGGGAACTACTGCTGCACAAGTTCTTAAAATTAATGTTGGTCCAAGGGCAATTGGAATGGGCGGTGCATTTACTGCTGTTGCTGATGATATCTCATCACTTTACTGGAATCCTGCCGGATCGGCTAACATAGAATCTAATGAAGCTTTTTTTAATCACACAGCGTTATATCTGGACATTAATCACGATTATGCTGCTATTGCAACCAATTTAACAGGATTTGGAACAGTCGGAGCATTTGTATCAGTTTTATCTACTGATGATATGCCGGTTCGTACAGTTGAAAAACCCGAAGGAACAGGTGAATTTTTTAATTACGGAGCGATTATAGTTGGAGTGAATTATTCACGTTACCTTACAGAAAATTTCTCAATCGGATTTAATGCAAAGTACATTAACGAATCTATATGGCATATGAGTGCAACCGGCTTTGCAATAGATGTGGGTACATTATATAAAATTCCCGTATTGAATGAACTGCGTATAGCAGCAAGCATCTCAAACTTTGGTACAAAAATGCAGATGGAAGGTAGAGATGTAACCCAGAATTTTCCTTCGGGAGCAGGTGGAGGAAATCTTATAAATGCTAATCTTGAGTTAGATAAATTTGATTTACCTTTAATGTTCAGATTCGGGCTTTCTGCAGATGTTATTAAAGATCAAACATCAAGATTAACTACTTCTTTAGATGCTATCCATCCTAATGATCATACAGAATATATAAATTCCGGTTTGGAATACTCCTGGAATGAAACTGTATTTCTGAGGGTTGGGTATAACTCACTTTTTGAAAAAGATTCTGAAAAAGGTTTAACAGCAGGAATCGGAATAAACTATCGTTTAGTTGATCTGGTTAAGGTTAAGCTTGATTATGCATATCAGGATTTTGGCAGATTAAGTGATGTTCACTACTTCTCATTAGGAATTACTTTCTAAAAAGTAAAATTATTTTCTTATAAGCAGCTATAATAATTGAGGTCTTTCATTTGGAAGACCTCTTTTTTTATGTTTGATAGAATAATTAGCAGGGAAACAGAGGATAATTTTTATAAATAATTCTAATATTAAGATTCTGAAACGATCCACCTTTGGCGGACAGAATGACAGTTGGGAGATTCTGAAACAATCCGCTTTTGGCGGGCAGAATGACAAAGTCGGCTTTCAAAGATATTTGATTGAGTCTAAATCAATTACCGCAGACTTGTTCAAAAACTCTTTTAAAATTACCGCCTAAAAATTTTGCAACTTCTTGCTCAGTATAACCGTGCTGTAATAATGCTAATGTCAGGTCAGGGAACTTACTAACATCTTCCAAACCAAATGGTGTTACTTCAATTCCATCAAAATCAGATCCGATTGAAACATAATCTGTGCCCACTACACTAACTATATGATCAACATGAGCAATTACATCCTCAATTGAAGCGTTAGCACTGCCGTTAAGAAAATACGGATAGAAAACAACTCCAATAACTCCGCCGGTGTTTGCAATATCCTGAATTTGCCAATCATATAAATTTCTGTAATGGTCATAAACACTTCTGGCACCGCTATGGGAAGCAATTATCGGATTATTGGTAACGGTAAGAATATCCTGGATAGTTTTAATTCCCGTGTGAGAAACATCTATTATAACTCCAAGTGAGTCCAGTTTACGGATAACTTGTTTACCAAAATCGTTTAATCCCTGAGTAAGTGTTCTGTTATCTTTTGCCGAAATTGCCCAGCTGGTGCTGTTATTCCAGGTAATAGTTAAATATCTCATACCCAGATTATAAAGCTCATAAAGTTTTTCCAAACTATCTTCAATATGATGTCCGCCCTCCACTCCAATTACTCCGGCAATCTTATTCTGACTGTTAAGTGATAAAGCTTCTTGTAATGTGGTAGCACTGCCTATCGATGAAGTGTTCGCTGATAATTCAGAATTGAATATATCATACATATACAAAGCCTGATCAAAATAATTTGTATAAGCAGTTGGACTGACCCAAATAGAAAAGAATTGAATATTAACTTCGCCGGTCTGCATTCTTGGTATATCAGTATGATTAAAATTATGCAGGTCCTTCAGAT
>Ga0116185_1004057_pt1 | contig 12170 bp, 6 predicted proteins | sample AD_JPNNA7_MetaG_FD_89754 | JGI IMG/M metagenome (GOLD analysis project Ga0116185, IMG submission 89754) | Active sludge microbial communities of municipal wastewater-treating anaerobic digesters from Japan - AD_JPNNA7_MetaG | ecosystem: Engineered > Bioreactor > Anaerobic > Digestate | place... | reverse complement strand
CCGTGAAGCGCGTGCCGTCCTTTCGTTTATAGGTCATCATCCCCGAGGCACGCCCTGACAGGGAGAGCTGTTCTGCAATGCGTCTGATGCTCGGATCGCTCATCACGATGATGGACGTACGCTCGATGCCGATGAACTCCTCCTTGCTGTATCCGAACATGCTGAAGGCGGCCTGATTGGCAGAGATCACCCTCCCCTTTTCTTCCGTGTCGCTTAGGATTATGGCTTCGAGGGTATTCTCGAATACCGCCCTGAACCGGTTCTCGCTTTCCATCAATATTTCGACCTGACGTGCCATGAGCTGACGGACAAGATCCCGGACCTGGTCGCCGGAGAATGTCTCCTCCGGATCGAGGTCTGCCATCAACCTCTCAGCCGGAACATTCCAATCTCGTTTTGGGCTCACCTTGCTGATGGTCTCTCTCTCCACTCTACTCCTCATGAAGAATGGCACCTCTACCGGGAAGGTTTCTCATAGCGCAGCGATGCCGCATTCAGGAGAACATGTGAACAGGCTCTTTCCAGCAAAAATCGGGCAGGGCTCTTCCTCTGGGGCAGGTATGCCTGAAAGGGCTTGAAGTCTCACTCATGACCTTCCTCAAATGTCAGCATTCAACCGAAGCTTCTCCGATATCTCCAGAATACAGTTCAGAAGAACACCGGATGCTTCGGAGCCAATCCCCGGATCGACCGGCAATCAATAATATTCACATTATATAACTATTTAGTATTGTGTCAATATAATACTATTTTATTCGAAGACATCTGCCCATACCGAGCCGGTTTCCCTTTTCCCCAGGGGCATGGCGGCAGGACGACATGGTCCTTATGTTTGATGGCCTGTTCTGCACCAGGTCCCAGCTTGACAATCGGTATTGCTTTCCTCTCCTTTCGATGCACAATTTCCGGAGTGAAACGGCTGTCTGAAAAATTCAATTCATTACGGCTGTTATGTCTTTATCAAGAGGAGCACGTTTTATTGCATGGAGAGAATACGATGTTCGTTATTTATATGCTTAAATAAATGACAGGCCCTGATCAATCGGTGATGGTATGAATGTGGTGCAGAGGGAGATCGGAGCTACCGGTAGGATGAGATATTACAGAGTGCCGGATACGCCATGGAAGAGCCCGGGGGCCATCGCCTTCCCCGGGTCTTTTCGGACGTCGAATGCCGGGCTATTTGCGGGCATAGGAGCGGACAATGAACCTGCTGAACCATCCGCTCACGTTTACGGCGGTCACCGGGAAAAGCCGGGTCATGAGGTCGATGACCCTGGCGTCATTGCCGATGAGAATGCGCCTCCTGTTGTTCTTGATCCCGGAGATGATCGCCCGCGCCGCCTCGTCGGCGGTCGTCCTGAAGAGCTCGTCCTCGTAGAGACTCACGGCCCTGTCTCTCGTCAGCGAGTACATGGCGCGGTTGAAGCGGGTGTTCCTCGCAATATTGGTCTTGATCCCGCCCGGGTGGACGCAGCTCACGCTGATGTTCGTGCCGTGCATCTCCTGGGCAAGCGCTTCCGTATATCCCTTGACCGCGAACTTGGCTGCGCAGTAGGGACCGTTGTTGGGGTTCGGCAGGATCCCGTTGATGCTCGATATGTTGACGATATGCCCTTCCGGCTGCTTCTTCAGGATCGGGAGGAACGCCATGGTGCCATATACGACCCCCCAGAAATTGATGCCCATGAGCCACTCGAAGTCTTCCAGCGGCACGGTCTCGAGAAAGTCGCCCAGCGCCACGCCCGCATTGTTTATGACGATGTCGATGCCCCCGTGGTATGCTGCCGCCTCTTCCGCGAAGCGGAAAACCTGAGAGCGGTCGGACACGTCCACGACATGGGTCGAGACCTTCACCCGGTCACCGATGAGGGCTGCCGTCTCCTTGAGGCCTGATTCATCGATATCTGCAATGGCGAGATTGCATCCCTCCCTGGCAAGATTGACGCCGAGCATCCTTCCGATGCCCGAGGCCGCACCCGTGACCGCTGCTGTCTTATTCAGGATATTTTTCATGAATGTGCCCTGCCCTCCTCTTGAGGATTACCTCGACCGCCTGAACATAACATAGGTTATTTAAAAAGGAACACATAAAATATTTTTCATATTTTTCGGGATGACCTGTGAGACGGCTCCTGAAATCTCTTGGCCGTTGAGGAAAGCGCGAGAGCATTCCTGAGGCACCATTCCAGGGTTAAAAATGACACTCTAGGGGCGGAATAGGGCTTGTTCATAAATCAATAGCTGTCATTTCAATATCTTGTTATGGTCCGACCCTTGCTCGAATTGCCAAGTCCGGCCTTTTCAGGGCTTCGCATCTGCTCAATGATCACGTCTCTGCCGAGGTTGCCCCGCCTGCGGGGAGGTAGAAGCGCTCGGCGTAGTCCTTGACCATGCGGTCTGCTGTGAAGCGCCAGCCCAGGCTCTTTATGGCATGCTTCATCCGTTTGACCCACAGGGAGGGTATTCCCTGGGCGTCACGCTCGTAGTAGAGCGGGATCACCTCGTTTTCGAGCGTCTCGTAGAGGTGCTCCGCATCGCGCCGGTCCTGAACGGCCGGATCGTTGTGCATGCCTCCGTGTCCGATGGCGAAGCCGTTCCTCCCGTCGTACGCCTCGTTCCACCACCCGTCGAGCACCGAGAGGTTCAGGCCGCCGTTCAGGACCACCTTTTGACCGCTCGTGCCGCAGGCTTCGAGGGGCCTCCTTGGGTTGTTCAGCCATACGTCCACGCCCTGGACGAGGTGGCGGGCGACATTGTAGTCGTAGTCCTCCACGAACACGACGCGTCGTAGGAAAGATGTGTCGTAGCTGAACTGCGCGATGTGCTGCAGGAGGGCCTTGCCTTCATTGTCCCTGGGATGGGCCTTGCCTGCGAAGATGAGCTGGATCGGCCGCTTCGAGTCGTTGATGAGCTTTGCCAGCCGCTCGGGCTGCGAGAGGATGAGGTCGCTCCGCTTGTATGTCGCGAACCTGCGGGCGCATCCGATGGTGAGGATATCCGGATCGAGGATGTGCTCGATCTCCCTGACGGTGTTCTGGTGGCCCAGCCGCTCCGATTGCCTGAGCAGACGGCGCCTGACGAAGCGTATGAGGCGCATTTTCAGGCCGAGGTGCGTCTCCCAGAGCTCGCCGTCATCGATCTTGTCGACCTCTTCCCACACGTCGGGATGCACCATGCGGGTCGGCCAGTCCTGGCCGAGACGCGTCTGGAAGAGCTGGTGCATCTGGGGGGCGAGCCACGAGAGGACATGGACGCCGTTCGTGATGTGCCCGATAGGGACTTCGGCTTCGGGACGGCCCGGCCAGAGCCCCTGCCACATGAGGCGGCTCACGTGTCCGTGGATGGCGGATACGCCGTTGGCCCTCCTGGAGCCCTTGAGCGCAAGAACCGTCATGCAGAAAGGCTCGGTCTGGTCATTGGGGTTGACCCTGCCCAGGGCCATGAAATCGTAGTGGCTTAAGCCCAGGTTCTCCCGGAAGGTCCCCAAGTGCTCCTCCACGAGGTCGGGATGGAACCGGTCGTGCCCCGCCTCCACCGGGGTGTGCGTGGTGAATACGGTATGGGCCGCGACGCGCCGCAGGGCCCGGTGGAACGGGATGTCTTCATACCTCATGACGCGGCGTATCTCTTCGAGGATGGCGAACGAGCTGTGGCCTTCATTCAGGTGCATGACCCCGGGGTAGATGTTCAGGGCCTTCAAAGCGCGGGCACCGCCGATGCCCAGGATGATCTCCTGCCGGATGCGGATCTTTGCATCGCCACCGTAGAGCCGGGCCGTCAGCTCGCGGTCCTCGCTGGAATTGCCTTCGACGTTCGTGTCCAGTAGGATCAGGTTGACCCTGCCCACCATGAGCTTCCAGATCCGGGCGAGCAGAGGCGTGGTCCTGGTGTCCACCCGCACGATCACCGGGCTCCCCTTTGCGTCGAGCACCGGCTGCAGAGGCTGATCGCCGGGAACGAGGTTCAGATAGTCTTCCTCCTGCCATCCGTCCTTGTTGAGGCGCTGGCAAAAGTAGCCCTGCCGGTAGAGGAGCCCGATGCCTATGAGCGGGATGCCCAGGTCTGATGCGCTCTTCAGGTGGTCTCCTGCCAGGATGCCGAGCCCGCCCGAGTAGATGGGCAGGGACTCGTGCAGCCCGAACTCGGCGGAAAAATAGGCGACAGGCTGGTTGTTCAGGTTGCCGCAGTGGATGCCTCCCCAGGTTTTTTCAAGCTCCATGTATTCGCACAGACGCCGGAAGGCATAATTGATGCGGCTTTCGAGCACGAGCTCGGACGCACGCTCCTCGATCTGCTCGGGTGTTACGCGGTTGAGGAAGGCGATGGGATTGTGCTCGACCTGGCGCCAGATATGCGGATCGAGATCGGTGAAGATGCTGATGACCTCGGGATGCCATGTCCACAAGAGGTTTTGAGCCAGCACACGAAGCCGTTCATGGAGATGGTTCTCAGACCCTGCCATCACAGTTCCTCCCTTTTCACAAGGCATTGAAAGCCATGATACCTTCAGAACAGAAAAATTACTTCCCCGCTTCTTATAGCATTAAAAGAAGAGACAGAAAACGTGAAAAGACCCCGGTTTGCTTCAATGAAGAAATGCGGAAATGTTTGCGCCAGTCAGTGTTCTTCGATTTTCCGTCTCGTCAGTTTCCCGATGCCTTGCGCTTAAGGCGGGCGAGGCGGTGCAGGAGGCCCTCCTTCTCGTCAGGGGACAGGATTTTTCTCCCGGCGAGGAGCCTCCTTACGATCTCGATCGCCTTGGAGTAGTCGTGGACATGGTGCTCGAACCATTTTGCGAGCTCTTCCGCGGCAAAGAGGTCTTCCGGATCGCCTGCCGTCATCTCTTCCCAGATCTTTACCGCCTCGTCCCACCTCCCCTGCCTCTTGCAGGCGAGAGAGAGGGTGATCCTTGCCTCCCGGGCCGTGGGCCGGTGAGGAGAGGCTGTCAGGCCTTCGAGGATGCTCCTGGCTGATTCGTAGCGGCCCCGCCCGATGTGGAACTTCGCGGCAGCCAGGAGATCGCCGTGATGGAGGTCCTGCCGCGAGCCGCCTCCGGTGAGGAGATCGGAGAGGTGCGAGACGAGGGCAACCATCGAGACGACGTCGAGCCGGTTGTGGAGAAACACGTCTTCGAGGAGCGAAGCATCCCGACTTTTAAGCCAGTCGAAATACCGCTTCGGAATCTCGTATCCGGGGACGTCTCCGGTGCGGGCAAAGCCCAGGATCCGGCTCTCGAGGGTGACGAGCCTGCTGTTTTCGAGGCGATAGCCGAGGAGCCTCCGGCTGGGAAAGAGAAGGTCGAGGTGGGGCATGGCGATCAGGGGATCCTCGAGCCTGTTGAGGATATAGCGTGCAGCGAGGAGGGACAGATCGAAACCCCTGCCGTTGAAGGTCACGAGAAAACGCTTTTCCCGCGCGATCTCCGCAAGTAGGGCCAGCATCGAAGCCTCTTCATGATAATCCCTGGAAAAGAGCTGGCAGACGATGAAATCTTCTCCCTCGAACCACCCGAGACCTATGAGAAAGGCGAAGGTGCCCGTCCCTCCGGAGAGGCCCGTTGTCTCGGTGTCGAGGAACAGGGCGTCGGTGATGGCCATGGAACTGATTCCGGGGTGCCCTGCCAGAAGGGAGGCCGCTTCCATGTCGGCAAGCGCGAATCGGGAGACTTCGCAGCTGCCGTGATACGACCGCGAGAGAAAGGCGTTGCGGCAGAAGAAACACGTGCCGAGAGCATTCGAAACCTCCTCTCCCGTGATCACCTCGCGCAGATCACGGGCCGACCTTGCCCGGTGGGATACCGTCTTCTGGGGGTAGGATGCCCTGCGGGCCATGATGGCATCGATTTTTTTGCGCAGCTCGCTGATGATCTCACTCTGCGAGACATTGTCCGTGGGCTGCCCCCCCTCCCCTGTCAGGCGTTTCAGTCTGTCTTTTACGCTCATGGCCTTTCCGCTTTGAGGATGGACCTCACAATGAATTGCCGGGAGCCTGCCTGTCAAGCCCTTTCGTTTGTCCTGCGCAGTCCGAACGGAGACTTCCCATCGATGCCTGCCTATGAATGAGCGCTTCTTGATAATTTCCCGCGGTCATTCAATTACTATTAGTAGGGGCCAAAGGGTTCATTTACACCTCGATAAGGCCATACCGTGCTCAAGGACAGCCTATGAGTCATAACGTATCCATTATCAGGAATCTGTTCATCGCCTTGGTTCCAACGTTTTTCCTGATGATGACGGGGTGCTCGTCGGGAGACAGCAGCGACTCGGGTGTTGCCGTAGACGAAGGGCTCCGTCTGGACCTCCCCGGGTTGTATTCAACGGTGAGATACATCAATGTGAAAGTTGTCTATGAGCCCGGAGCCGAGCCTTTCATCGGGTCTACCTCCGGAGGAATTGAATACTGGTCGATGTTCGAAGAGAACATCCGGGCCCTCTTCCAGGGGCGGAGCATCGAACCGCAGGTGTCCGTGCCCAAGAGTCTCTCGGAAATGAACAGGATCGATTCCCGGAATCAGCCATCCTGGACTGCGGAAGAAATCGTCGACCTCGCCGGAGGGATCGCCGGCACTGTCGATGACCCCTCCATCGCCGAGATGTATGTGATGTTCCTTGGGGGGTACTTTAATGAAGACGGTGGGGATAATCCGAAGGTGGTCGGGGTGTCCGTCACGGGCACGCCGATCATTGCAATCTTCAAGAACGTGATCCTGACCACGAGTGCCACCTTCCTCGTTGCCAGCTATGTGGAACAGGCCACCGTCGTTCATGAGTTCGGCCATCTTGCAGGAATCGTAGACAGCGGAGTCCCAATGGTGTCTCCCCACCTCGACCCCGAGCACCTCAAACACTGCACGAATGATGCATGCGTCATGTACTGGCAGAACGAGGGGGCGGAAGACCTCTCCCTCTTCGTCCAGCAGATGATCGATACCGGCTCCCTGGTGATGTTCTGCGATCAGTGCCTTCAGGATACACGGAGCTATATCCCTTGATATGCAGAGTCTCCGGACCGACGGCAGGGAAATCTCTCGGGAATGAGCGATAAGGGGCTTCGGGCTGTATCTGATTGAAGATTTGAATGTAAAAATCCGAAAGGATCTCAAGTTAGAGAATGCCGCCTTATGATGCATGAGGATCGTGCAGGGAATATGATCCGGCATCATGCATTCTGAGCTGAAGAGAACTCGGCACCATAGGGACGTATTGATGCAGCTTAAGGGCAAGATCCTCATCGTTCTCGTTTCCGTGTTGCTCACGGTAACCCTCACATATTATCTCGTGTTCCGGCAGGTTATCCTCGAAAGCTTCATCGAGCTCGATAGAATGGAGGCACAGGAGGATGCATTCCGATGCACGGCGGCCTTCAGCCGGGAGATGCGCCTCCTGAGCAGGTTCGTTCATGACTGGGCTGCCTGGGACGATACCTATGCATTCGTTCAGGACGGAAATCAGGACTTCGTAAGTTCCAACATAACCGACGATGTGTTCAATACACAGAAGCTGAACCTCATCCATATATACAATCCCGAGGGGAAGCTCGTGGCGGGGAAAGCCTTCGACATCGCCGCGGGTCGTGAAATCCCCCTCGACCTTTCCCGTGAGCTCAAGCCGGGCACGTTTGCCTCCCTCATCGACCAGAGAGACGAGAATAAATCGACCACGGGGTTCATACAGACGAGGTACGGCCCCATGATGATCTCTTCGAATCCTATCCTGACCTCTGCCGAAAGAGGGCCGAGCAGGGGCGCGATCATGATGGGACGCTTCGTGAACAGGAGCTTCGTCGAGGTAATTTCCGATCAGGTGGACGTCAAGCTTGCTGCCCTTCCCGCAAGCCATACGGCAGGCAGCGGCGTGCATCCCGGTGCTTCCTCCCAGGGTTTCGGGAAGGCCGTCATGAAGAGCGAAGAGAGCTTCGTCTTCAATGCTTTCATTCCCATGTACGACATTGCCGGCGATCCGGTGCTCGTTCTCAAGGCATCTATCCCCCGCAATATCTGGAAAAAGGGATTCAGGGCGTATCAATACGGGCTCATCTTCATTCTCGTAAGCAGTATCGCCCTTCTTCTCACCATGGGAAGCCTTCTCCGGGTTCTGGTTCTGAAGCCTATCTCAGAGCTCACCGGCGATATCCTCTCGACCGGGGAGGGATCGATCGAGGTGAAAGAACGTTTCACTGCACGCAAGGATGAGATCGGCACCCTTTCACGCGAGTTCCAGGCCATGATCAAGAGGCTCGCTGAACGCGAGCAGAAGATCTGGCTCAACGAGCGGCGTCTGCGCCAGATCATCGACCTCGTGCCGCACTTCATCTTCGCCAAGGACGAGGGCGGAAGATACATCCTGGCCAACAAGGCCCTTGCCGATGTCTTCGGGTGCCCGGTGAAAGAGATTATAGGGAGACTCGACAGGGATCTGGTCCTGATCGAAGAAGAGGCCGGGAAGTTCAGGTCGCAAGACATCGAAGTGCTCAAGAGCGGGAAGACGTTGCTCATATCCGAGGAAACGCTAACCGACTCACGGGGAAACGTCCGTATCCTCCAGACGACGAAAATGCCCTTTGCCTTTTCCGGGACCTCGACCCCTTCAGTACTCGGTGTCTCCGTCGACATCACCGATATCAAGAGAACCGAGAAGGCCCTCAAGGATTCCGAGAGCAGATTGTCCAACCTTATCGACTTCCTGCCGGACCCGACCTTTGCCGTGGATCTGGAGGGCAGGGTCATTGTCTGGAACCGGGCCATCGAAGAGATGACCGGCATCAGGAAGAATGACATCCTCGGGAAAGGCGGTTATGCGCATGCCCTTCCCTTCTATGGGCAAGCACGGCCGGTCCTTCTCGACTACCTGCTTTCACCGGACGCAAAGATGCTTCGGGAATACAGCCTTATCGATGAAGTCGGCGACAAAATCTTCGTGGAGGCCTTTGCACCGAATCTATACGGGGGCATAGGCTCGCACCTCTGGGCAATAGCGGCCAAACTCTACGACAGCGCCGGAAATGAAACCGGGGCCATCGAATGCATCCGCGACATCACCGGGCGCAAGGAACGAGAAGATCTCCTGCTGCGCCAGGGCGCGATCATCGAGCAGTCTCTCGACGGCATTGCCATCCTGGATTTCAGCGGCACGATCCAGTATGCCAATCCCTCCTGGGAGATCATGCACGGATTTGCCCCGGGCGAAAACCAGGGGAAGAGCGGAAGCATATACCACACCGACAAGCAGCTGCGTGAAGAAGTGCTTCCCCTTGTCAAGCACGTGAGAGATCACGGAGGCATCACGGCGAAAGTGAACCACGTAAGGAAAGACGGAACCGAGTTTACGACCCTCATGACCTCTTTCTCTCTGAGGGATCAACAGGACAACCCGACGGCTATGGTCTCTATTGCCCGGGATATCTCTGATGAAATAAGGATGGAGGAACAGCTCCACCAGTCGCAGAAAATGCAGGTTATCGGCCAGCTCGCAGGAGGCGTAGCTCATGACCTCAACAATATGCTCGCACCCATCCTCGGATATGCGGAAATGCTCCTTCAAACCAGGAAAGAGACAGATCCCGACTACAGCGCCCTCTTCCAGATCCTGACCGCGGCAGACCGGGCGAGAAGGCTCACACGGCAGCTCCTTGCCTTCGGCAGCAAGCAGGTGCTCGATATCAAGACGGTCAGTCTGAACGAGGCAATTGAGAGCTACTACAGGATGATCAGGCGGACCATCAGAGAAGACATCGACATCAGGATAGTCGCTTGTGAAGAATCGCCCGGGGTCCAGATCGATATCGCCCAGATGGGCCAGATCCTCCTCAACCTCGCATTGAACGCACAGGATGCGATCTCGGGCAGCGGCACGATCACCATCGAGACCTCCATCGCATGCCTGGACGAGGCCTACGCGTCTGCCCATCAGGGAGTAAGCCCGGGAGAATACGTCCTGCTGTCCTTCAGCGATACCGGTTCGGGCATGGGCAGGGAGACCGTCAAGCACATCTTCGAGCCGTTCTTCACGACCAAGGAACGAGGCAAGGGCACAGGCCTCGGGCTCGCCACGGTGTATGGCATCGTAGCCCAGCACAAGGGCCGGATCATGGTCTACAGCGAGCCCGGCATGGGCACGACCTTCAAGATCTATCTGCCCAAGGCAGCCGGCAAGATCGAGAAGGTCGCCGGCGCTCCCAGGGTCGAGAAGGGAAAAACCGGCAGGGAGACCATCGCCGTGGCCGAGGACGACGAGGGGGTACGGGCACTTGTCTGCGAGATCCTCGCGAAGCACGGATATACGATCATTACTGCCGAAAACACCAAGGAGTTTATCCATGCCGTTGAGCGGCACAGCGGTCCCATCAACCTGATGCTCACCGATGTCGTCATGCCGGGCTTGAACGGCAAACAGCTCTTCGAGAGCATCCGATCCGGCCATCCGGAGATGAAGGTTCTCTTCATGTCCGGCTACACGAATAACGTAATCGCCCATCACGGCATCCTCGACAAGAACGTGCACTTTATCCAGAAGCCTTTCTCCGTCAGTACACTGACCGAAAAGGTCAGGTCCATGCTCGATGAGTCCTGACGATTCCCATTGACTTGAATCCTGCCCTGTGGCACGTATCTGTCAAATCGTGATATCGGGTGGCCTATGTCTGAACTTGCAAGATTCGGAGTATCCTTGGAGAACCGCCTGCTCGAAAAATATGACAGGCTGATTAAAAGGAAGGGGTATTCAACCCGGTCCGAGGCCCTTCGCGACCTCATCCGCCAGGAGCTGGTCAGGAAGGAATGGGAGGAGGACAATGAGGTTGCGGGTGCCGTCACCTTTGTCTACGATCACCACCAGAGGGGGCTCACGAGCAGGCTCACCGACATCCAGCACGATTACCAGGGCCTCATCATATCAACCCAGCACATCCACCTAGACCACGACAACTGCCTCGAGATCGTTGCCGTAAGAGGCCGCGCCAGAGAGGTTCAGAAGCTCGCCCATGCACTCCAGTCCGTCAAGGGGGTCCGGCACGGGACCTTGAGCATGACGAGTACGGGCAGATCCATCGAGTAAACCGCACTCCCCCGGAATCCGTCTCATCGTGTCACGGAAATTATTTTCGTTATTCTTAGTGGCACTTTTATTTTTTTTGTGCTACTAGTCAACTTGCTCGTGAGGATCGATTCGCGGGCTGTTTGTTTGAATCATATACTAATGTAAGAGAGGAGATTGATCATGCACATGGCAGATGCACTCATTTCTCCGGCCGTGGGCGGAACCATGTGGGCTGTTTCTGCGGCAGCCGTGGCCTACTGTTCAAAAAAGGTAAAGAAAAACCTCGATGAGCACAAGGTCCCCCTCATGGGCGTCCTAGGTGCCTTCGTGTTCGCAGCCATGATGATCAACTTCACGATCCCGGGCACAGGCTCCAGCGGCCACCTGGGCGGAGGGCTGCTCCTCGCCGTCCTGCTGGGCCCCCATGCCGCTTTCCTCGTGATCGCGTCGGTCCTCGTCGTCCAGGCTCTCTTCTTCGCCGACGGCGGCCTCCTGGCTCTCGGGTGCAACATCTTCAACCTCGGGTTCTTTCCGGCTTTCATTGCCTATCCGCTCATATACAGGAAGATCGTCCGGGAAAAGGTCACCACGGCCAGGCTCGCTGCGGCATCGATCATTGCCGCGGTCATCGGCCTTCAGCTCGGAGCGTTCAGTGTGGTGCTCGAAACCCTGGCTTCGGGGATATCCTCCCTTCCCTTCACGACCTTTGTCCTGCTCATGCAGCCCATCCACCTGGCCATCGGCTTCGTCGAAGGCATCGTCACGGCTTCGATCGTGTCGTTTGTCTGGAAGGCTGACCCCCGGATCCTCGAAGGCCCCTCAACGACAAAGCCTTCGCGCCCGGCTCCGGCCGGATATCTCGTGGGAATCCTTCTCGCGGCTGCCCTCCTGATCGGAGGGCTTCTTTCCTGGTACGCCTCGTCCCATCCTGACGGGCTCGAATGGTCCATTGCAAAGGCCATAGGCAAAGGAGAGCTGCAAGGCTCGGACAGGATACATGATTTCATGGCTTCCCTTCAGGAGAAGACGGCCTTCCTCCCGGATTACGCGTTCAGGCAATCGAAGCCGGATGCCTCTCAAGGAATGCAGGGCACGGACGGAAGGCTCGGCACCTCCGTTTCGGGCATCGTGGGG
>Ga0116185_1004052_pt1 | contig 12179 bp, 12 predicted proteins | sample AD_JPNNA7_MetaG_FD_89754 | JGI IMG/M metagenome (GOLD analysis project Ga0116185, IMG submission 89754) | Active sludge microbial communities of municipal wastewater-treating anaerobic digesters from Japan - AD_JPNNA7_MetaG | ecosystem: Engineered > Bioreactor > Anaerobic > Digestate | place... | reverse complement strand
CTCGGGAAACGGATTGGGCGCCGCTTCCCGGCCACACGGCGAGGAGTACGGCTTCAATGGAAACCCTGACCCTGGCTCTCGGAGACCGGGGATATCCGATCCACATTGGCGAGAATTCCCTGAGCCAGTTGCCCGCGGAATTGGCGCGGCTGCGGGCAAAGGGCGCGGTCGCCGTGTGCACCGACGCCAATGTGGCCGAAATCCATGGAGAGCAGGTCCTGGGCCTCGTGCGTTCGGCCGGGCTCGCGCCGGTGTTGTGCGTCATGCCTGCCGGAGAAGAAGCCAAACAGCTCGCACGCGTCGAGGAATTCTGCGGGATGTTCCTCGAAGCAGGGCTGGACCGGTCGAGCGTCGTGATAGCCCTGGGTGGCGGGGTGCCCGGCGACGTGGCCGGGTTCGCGGCCGCAAGTTTCATGCGCGGGGTCCGATTCATACAGATCCCAACGACCATCGTGGCGCAGGTCGATTCCAGCGTAGGCGGGAAAACGGGCGTCAATCACGCCCTTGGCAAGAACGCCATCGGAGCGTTTCACCAGCCGTCCGCCGTGATCATCGATCTGACCCTCCTGAAGACCCTGCCCGAGCGGGAACTGCACGCGGGGCTCGCGGAGGTCATCAAACACGGCATGATCGCAGACGTCGGCCTGTTTGAATACCTGGAGCGCCAGGTGGCTCCGATTCTGAACAAAGACCTTAAGGCCCTGATGCTGCCGGTCAGGCGCTCGTGCGAAATCAAGGCCGCCGTGGTGGCCCAGGACGAGCGCGAACACGGCATGCGCGCTATCCTGAACTATGGGCACACGTTTGGTCACGGAATCGAGGCTGTGACGGCGTACCGCCGGTTCCTTCACGGCGAAGCCGTTGCCCTCGGCATGCATGCCGCTGCCGTTCTTGCTCGCGACCTCGAATTGATCGAGCAAGACATTGTTGACCGGCAACGGGCGTGCATTGAAGCATACGGCCTGCCCATCCGGTGGCCTGCTATCCCCGTCGATGAAACGCTCGCGGCCATGAAACACGACAAGAAGGCGCGCGCCGGCACGCTTAAATTCATCGTGGCCGACCGGATCGGCCACGTGGTGCAACGGACGGATATTTCGGAGAACCAGGCTCGCGCGGCCCTCCTCGCCTTGAGGTAGAATACAGACCCCGCGGGAGCGGGAAAGAGGATTACCCATAATGGCATTCGGCGGCGACAATGCGGAAAGCTACTACGACGACGGCGTCACGGCCAGCATGAAAGGCGACCTGAAACGCGCGGCCAAGTGCTTCGAACTCGCCATAAAAAAGGACCCCTCCTTTATCGTAGCCTACCATCAGTTGGGCAAATGTTACCTGCGCATGGGCGCCACGAAACAGGCGGTGACCCTGCTCCAGCGCGTTGTAAACCACATGCCCGACAAAGCGCCGTTTCGTCTCGACCTCGGCCAGGCTTATCTGGCCGGTGGCGAGCACGAACGGGCGCGCGAACAGTTCGAATACCTTCTCGCGTGGGATGCTTCCCAGGCACGCGCTTACCTGGGCCTCGCCCAGGTGTCTTTCGCCATAGGCCGGTTCGACGAATCCGTCCACCATGCCCGAATGGCCATCGAACTCGGCGGAACGAACTTCGCAGCCCTCTTCATCCTGGGCAAAGCCGGTATGGTCTCGGAGGACCCCTCGCTCGCCCTCGAATCCCTGGACCGCGCCGACAAGCTGCTCGAGAAATCCCTCGAGTTGAACCCCGATCAGGTGGAGGGCTACTATTTGCGCGGCGAGGTCGCCTACGCGCGGAAACAATATTCTTCCGCCTTGGAGCAATACCGTGCGGCAGACGCCAAAGCCCAGCAAGGCGCATACTATTCAGCATTCGGCGAAAACTTCCGGTCTATCGATATCCTGGCCAAGATGGGTCTGTGCTATCGTCAACTGGACCGTATAGACCGGGCAAAGGAGCTTGGGGCTGAGATCTTGGCAATCGATCCGGAGCACAAAATCGGGAAAGCACTAAGCGCGCTCTAGAACGGCGCGCCGGCCGGGTACGAGGGGCCGCGAGACGGAACATGTCATGGCCGATGTAAACCTGCAACTGGTGCGGGAGTTCTTTGAACTCAACATGTTTGCCGTGCTGACGAACTGGCAGCGCGAATCGCTCCGCCAGCGCGGCGCTGACAGCAGCCTTCAGGTCTTCGTCGAAAACGTCAACCCCGCCCTCCCCCGTGAACTCGATTTTGTATTGAACCCCGCCGACCTGTGCGCGCTTGAGCGGGCCCTGGTTGAAGTGCGGGCATGGCATGCCGACAAGTTCTATCCCTCGGTGATCGAGTCCAGCCCTGTGCTGTGGCAATTCGTATCAGCGGAATCCCTCGCGTTTGCGCGTGAAATCTTTGGCGCCCGCCCCTTCGAGACCATCCTCGTGATATCCGAGCTCCCGTCTTCTCCGGACCCGCGCGCCCGGTCCATTCAGCTCTTGCAGGACGCTGGTATCGGCCACGTTCTCGAGTTCTCGAGCGTGCTGCGAGATCTCCTTGACAAAGTCAGCATGCACGAGAACTACGCGACGTCCCCCACCCTGCAAATCCTCCGGCTCATGAAACGCTACAAACTGGTGCGCAACCAGCAGCTCGAATTCGCTTTCCTGAACGAGCCCCCCGTTGCGGATTCCGCCCCCTGCGTTGAAACCGTTGCCGAACCCGAGCTCCTTCCGCCCGACGACGGCGCAAGCTGACTTTCTCGTTCGCCCCGTTCAAGGCGCTCGGAAAAGCGCGAGAAGCTACAAGTTCGACACTGTCACGCCGTAGACGTGAACGCCCCGGTACTTCTCATGGAGATAGAGCGCTTCTCGCAGCGTCCCCTCCCGGGAGAAGCCGCAGGATTCCAGAAACCCCTGCAAAGGCGCCTCATAGTCCGCGGCCGGGACCGTGATCCGCCGCAATCCTTGCTGCTGAGCAGCCTGCTTCAGCAAGAAGATCAACCCCTTGCGAATGTCGGGAGACGCATAATCCGCTTCCTTGCGGAAATACACCCACGCCGTTGCCGCATCGAGACCCTTTTCCGGGCGGACTTTCAGAAGCCCGAAAGGCGTGCCGTCCTTGCGCGTCAGGACCATCTCCTGGTCGATGGCTTGCGGATGCATGGCATCCATCTCGCGTTCGTATTTCGTGGCAATAAACGCCCCCCTTTCGTTGAAAAGAAAGTAAGACGACGCATTCCAGTTCTCCCAGCGAACCAGCATCTCGGCGTCCGATTCTTCCACGGGACGCATCCGGATAGTGAGGCTCATGGCCGCCCGCAACATGCTGAACATGGACAGGCCGGGAGGCTTGCCCGCCGCCGGCGTCAACGCTTGATAGATGCGCGTGAAATTGACTCCTTCAGAGGAAAGCATATTGAACGCCGACACCGCCGCGGCCATCCACGACCGTTGAGCATCGCACCAGGGTTCGTGCGGCTGATGAAAATCACCGCTCAGCGCATCATGCACCGCGGCGCGGCCGCCACCGCACAGATGCCGGGCCCAGCACCGCAAACACGGCCCCGTGGTCGGCACGCCCATGTCTTCGTAGCGTTTTATGCCCGCTTCGTCCAGCGCGCCCTCCTGCAGCGAGCCGTGGCGAAACTGTTCTTTGCCAAAGACCCGCCACGAGGCGTAGACGACGCCATTTCTGTCAACCCCCAGCTCGTTTGTCCCAATCGGGTCGGAGCGTTGAATCGGCTGGCCCTCGTAAATCCGGTAAAACAGCGGCGCGATCGGATCCAACCGGAAATAATGGCCTTCCAGCAAACGGCGCGCGTAATAGACTGCGCTCGAGCTCAGCGCCGGCAACATGTCCGCGGGAGCCATGTCCGGATGCGCGACGAATGCCCCGTCCAAATCGAGCTCGATGACCTTGAAACCGGCCTCATCCAGGGTCCGGACCGCTTCTCCGAAATCCGGCGTGTCGGGACGCACAATGACGCGCCCGCCGGATTCTCCCCCGCCCGGCTGAAGAGCCTTGGCAAGTTGCGCCAGCGAGAACGTGCCCTGCGATGCCAGCGGCCTGAGACATCCTGCAACGCTGTCCGGCGCCCTCATTTCGAGACGTGCGCTCACCGTATGCCCGCGCAGAGCGTCCGGCAAGGGGGCGATTGCCACACCGTGCAGACGCACCGCGGCCATGAGTTCCTTCCCGGCCAGCCGGGCCGCGCGCAGCGCATCCCCGCACAGGGCCGCAACGGTCCCGGCGTCGCGGATGCGTCCGTGTTCCAGAAACTCGAGTTCCAGCGTCTTCTGATTTCCCGAACGGCCAAGGAGAAGATGGGCGGCGTCGCGCCCAACGGAAGGGACGCTGCCAGACGCTTTCTCGGCGTCGCGCCGGAACCATCCCCGCTTTTCCGACGAGGGTTCGGAAGCGGCCGCGTCCGGAAGTTCCACCGTCAGGCGCTTAAGACCCTGCTCGATATCGTAGCGTTTCTGCAGTTGTTCGGGGGTCAAGCGGGGCAGAATCGATTTGACGTTCCGTAACCACTCCAGCTCGCCCACGACCTCGTAGATCTCGTGCTCCGGATGCTTGGCCTTGAGTTCGTATACGATACGGCTGATCGTCGCGCCGGGATACAACGCCAGAACGTCCCAGCAAACGTCGTCACACTCGAAACAGAAACAGGTCTCAGGATCGATGGCGTAGCGTTTGCCGTCCAATTCGAATCTGTGCAGCGCGGGTCCCGGCATCAGTAGGCCCCCAGAGTGCCCTTGTCCCGGCTCCAATTCTCGAGTATCCGGAAGCATACAATGCCGATGAAGGTCCACACGATACAATTAAGGATCAGAAAATAGAAATTGGGTTGCATATAGACGGAACGGTAAGTCCCCCCGATCTCCTGTCCTTTCACCAGCACATACTTCAATGAAATCGCGGCGTCGGTGATGGGAATGCAGTGCGCCAGAGCCCGAAACCAGACGGGAAAACGCTGAATCTGTTCGGAGCCGATCGCAATCATCAACAGCACCAGCCGAATCAACATGGCGACCTGGCCCGTCTGCTTGAACACGAGAACCAAGCCCCCCACCATGAAACCGAAACCGATCAGGTTGAGGTACGTCAGCGCAAGAACAACCACCGTCGCGAACGGATCCCAGTAGATCCCGCCTTCCAGGCTTGCCGCCAACAGGCTCAGCAAGATCGTGTACGTCAGAATGCTCATGACCGCGGCCACAAGAGACCGCGCCAGGAAATTGGTCACCAAGCCGTGCGGACTCATGCAGACCTGCTCCAATTCTCCGGTCCGCGCCATGCCCTGAAGCCCCTGGGTGAACATTCCCACCAGCCCCATGGCAAGCATCCCTACCAGGAAGCCCACGACCTTGTCGAAGATGGACTCCGAATAGGCCGCCAGCATCTGGGGGTTCGATACAAAGGCCAGAATGAGCAACATCAGGAAACCATAGCTGATGATGAGGCCCGTGAGCGTGGCGAACCAGTAGCGGCGCATGATGATGAGGCCCCGCACAACTTCCGCCTTAAGTACCAGGAAGAAACCCATACGCGCGTCCTTTATACAGTCGAATCCCCGGTAATCCGAAGGAAGACATTCTCGAGATTCTGCTGGCGCAAATTCACGGACCGCAGCTGCACCCCGCTCTCGCGAAGCCGTCCAATAACCTCATATATGGCCTCGGACCGCAGCGCGTAATCATGCTCGATAGACACCACGCACAAAACCTCCTCGCCCTGTTCCTCTATCGAGACGTCCAGCACGCCTTTGATGCCGGGCAGCGTGCCGTTCGGAGGCGTCCGGTCAAGCCGAAGCTCGTATACCTGTTCGCTGAACAGGTCCAGCAGTTCATCCGTCGGCTTGCAGGCCGCCAGTTCGCCGCTCTTGATGATGCCGATCCGATCGCACAGCTCCTGGGCGACACCCATGTCATGCGTCGTTACCAGGGCCGTCTTGTTCTGCTCACGGGTCATCTGGATAATGCGGTCCTTGATCGAGCGCGCGCTCTGCACATCCAGTCCGGTCGTAGGCTCATCCAGCAGAATCACCGGCGGATCGGCAATCAGAGCGATGCAAATCGCGAGCTTCTGCTTTTGCCCGCGCGAAAGACGGCGCACCTGCACGTCCTTCTTGTCGCTTAATCCGATGAAATCAAGCAGTTCATGCGACCGCTTCTTGAGGATCTTTCCGGAAACGTCCTTGAGGTTGCCGAAATAGGCCAGGTTCTCGAGGGGAGTCAACGGCCAGATAGACGTGCGCGTCCCCTCGAGCACTACGCCGATCTTCTTCAATACCTTCAAACGGTACCGTTCAACATGCAGGCCGTCCACATACACGTCGCCCGCCGTAGGCCGTATCAGGCCCGAAAGCATCTTCACCAGCGTGGTCTTCCCCGCCCCGTTCGGCCCGAGTAATCCGAAGATCTCCCCGCGCTGAATGCTGAACTCCACTTCTTTGACCGCATGCACCCGCCGCTTCTCGTAGAACTGCCGTTTGCCCAGTTCCTCGTTCTTACTGAAGAAATGGCGTGTGAAGAAGACCTTGTCGACCTTGTCTGCGCGTATTATCGGGTCCATATTCATGCCAAGTCCGATTGTTGGGACAACACGGAGCGTTCGACCTCTCGCAGGGCTTGTTGTTCATCGCCGAGTTCCTCGAGTTTACCCAGAAACTCGATATAGGCAATTTCAATATTCCGAATCGCATGAATCGCTATCACGAAGATGAGGCTCCCCGTGCTCCAATACAATACGCCGATCAGCACGGCGAATAACACAAACTCGAGCGATTGAGAAAAGGAGTTGCGGAAGAAATGCGCATGAACCACCGAGAACAAGACCGCCGTGAGCACGATCCCCGCCCACGCATGTCCAAGCAGGGAGACAAAGCTGCTTTGCGCCGTTGCACGGTAGATGATCTCTTCGGTGATAGCCACGCCCACGTAACGGCTCAACACCAACGGGCTCTCGATGACGAAACCCCATATCGCGCCGAAGCCCAGTAAGACCTCGCGGGCGTCGCTCACGCAATGGTGAATAACTAAAAGCGAAACGACGAAGATCACATGCCCGGCAAGAAGCCCTCCAAAAAGGTATGCCGGATTCAGCAGGCTTCTGCCCAGCGCGCCGCCTTCATAGGCGATACAACACGCAAAAACAAACAACGGGATCTGGATGATAAGAAGGTCGGCCCGAATCCTGCTCCGCCTCTCGGATTTGCCGCGTCCGTTCTGAATCAGCGAATGGGCGACGTGCAGACCGAGGAAAACCAGAAACGCGATCTTCACCCGCCAGTCTCCTCGTCTTTCCCGTGGAGAGCCTCGATCATGTCCACGAGCGATTTGCCCGTCATGCGGCCCTCGAGGCTTTCCCGCAATTCGTTGAACTCCCGCCGCAAGAGGCCGTAACAGTACATATCGTACAATTCCCCGTCGCGAACCACATGGTCCTTGAGCGTCAACTCGCGCTTGGCGTTGCTGCGCTCCATAATCCGCCAGGAGGGCGAGTTGAACGAGTAGATGTACGCACTCACGCGATGCAGGTTCAGCTCGTCAAAGCAATATTCCATGATGCGGAAAAACGCCAGGCCAATGACGATCCCTTTGCGAAGGTTTTTCTGGCCAATATAGACGTCCAGGCTGCACGAGCGATTGCGCCAGCTCACATTCTGCAGCAAGACCAGCCCCACCGGCCCGTCTGTCTCCGATTCCAGAATGAGCTGAAACGCCCCCGGCATGGTGTGTCCCGGAGCACGCCCCAGCAATCCCACAATCTGCTCGCGGATCTGCCGCTGCGAACGCGTCACATCGCCATAGAGGAACAACTGGAAATCGGGATCCTCCATCCACTCGACAATCGTGTCCAAATCCTCGCGTTCGGCCCGCCTGATGAAGATATTGCTGCGCAGCGCCATCGGTCCACCTAATCCTTACTGTCCGACGCAAATAAGGAGAGCGTCTCGTTGTTGAACCACCGTCCCTGGCTGAATAGTACCTCACGGGCGACCCCGTCGCTCCGAAAACCGTTCGCAACCAGGAATCCCCGCAAGGCCCCCTCGCTGTCCAGGCAATGCACAATAATCTTGGTGAGGCGGCGTTCCACGAACGCTTTGTCGCGCAAGAACGCCAGCGCCTCGGCGGCCATTGGGCTGGCCAGATCGGCTTCGTCCAGAAACATAAGAAGCATCTCGCCAAAAAAAACGTCCTGCCGCCCCGCCCGCAGACTGCAAAAGCCTCGGACCCGGCCGGTCTTGTCCTCGACGGCATAGTATTCGCCGAGAAGCTTGATGTCCTTGTTCACCAAGAGTTCCCGCAATTCGTCGGTGGTGGGCTGATGCGGTTCGCGGCGGCGGTCCAGCGTGGCCGCGCGCGGGTTCGCGGGGTTATACACGAGTTTCAGGGTGGGCGCATCCTCCGGCTCCGCGGCGCGAATAACGCAGTGTTCGCCAAATATCACCGCTACCCCCTCGTGAAACGACTGTACAAAAACACCCTACGCCCCCGCATCGAATGAGGGCCCTATCCCACATGTCAGCGCGCCCAAGCCACAAAAATGAGTGCCGGGACCTCCCATTACAGAGCGCCCCGGCATGTGAAATTCATACTGCGTACTAGAAGGATTCGTTCTTCTTGGCATAGACGAAATTCGACCATGCGCGCGATATATCATTCAGGAAGTCGCTGAATGCGTCCGCCCGCTTCGACGTAATCTTTCGTATGTGTTTCATCCCGGACCTCCTACTTTTCCTCTCGCAAACCCCGTGCTAGCAGCCGGATACCCTTTCCACTCTCTCCTGAAACTTCAAACGGGCGAACACTGGCATTGAACATCAGAGCACATCCTCTCCACCCCGGCCTTGCGCTGGCAAGGTACCGGCCCCAGAGCGGTTCATGCCCCGGTCTCATCGGTTTCCTTGCTCTGAGTGAATGTAAGAACGGCTGTCAGAAATCCTTGAATCAAAGTCACAATGTTGATAAGTGTAGGGATATCCTGGGCCTCAGCCGGTCTTCTGGTCAACGTCTTAAGGTGCTTCATATTCGAAATTCCCCTTTCTGTGCCAACTTGTTCCTGAATACAGACTCTTCGCGCCCGCTCCCTACGTGGAACACGTCAGCGAGCGCATTCTACTATCCCCACCAGGGGTTGTCAAGTTCCCACACAGTGCCAATTCGTTCGTACTTACGGACTTGTGACCGCCAGTGCTATCACTTGACAGGACTTCTTGTTGCTCCTCTTGATCGTACCGGTGAACAGCGGCTTTGTTACACCTGACGCCTCCAGAATCCAAACGCATATAGCGGCGCGGAACATCAGCGCACGCTCTGTAAGCAACATGCACTCCGTTATTTAGGCCAACACGTATGTACACCCGAGGGCATCGTAGCCGTGTGAATTGGCGCTAGCCAGGTCCGACCTGCCCATCAAAGCAATATCGACCGAACGAGCCGCTTCACGCCCCTCGTGAATCGCCCAGACGACCAGAGATTGCCCGCGGCGCACATCCCCCGCAGCGAAAACCTTCGGGTGATGCGTCCTGTATTCTCCGTAACCGGCCTTCAGATTGCCGCGAGAATCCTGTTCAAGCCCCAATTGCCTGGCAACAGCGTGTTCGGAGTGCACAAACCCCAAGGCCAGCAACACTGCGGCCCCGTGCAGTCTATCCAGACCAGGTCCTCGGGCAGACGGCCTGTGTTGAGGCCTACAAACGCCCGTGGCACCGTCCGATAACACACGGGCGCATGCGCCCGTTTGCGCCGCATTCTTGGAATCAGACCCCTTTACCGAATACCATAGTTCTGGCGAAACGGGAGTGGCGCGTGGCTGGATCCAAGCGGCCGTTCCCCGTGACGGCGCCACGCGAAATCCCGGCCTGCGCACAGCAGACTATCCTCGGACCAAAGGAGCCCAAACAATGACGAAAACCGTGATCAAAGACCGGGGACGGGTAACGACAGACGCCCCGGACGGCTATCCGAGCCGGGCGTTTCCCGGCATCTGTGTGCTGCCCTCCGGGCGCTGGCTATGCGGTTTCCGGGGCGCGGTCACCAAAGACGCCGTAGACGGACAGAACGCTTTCGTAACATGGTCGGATGACCGGGGCGCCACATGGAGCACCCCGGCCCCGCCTTTCCAAGCCCCTGACCTCGATGGGAGGTCCGGCCGGTTCCGCGCGCTCTTTTGCACGCCGCTCGATGGCCGCGTATTGGCAACCTTGTACTGGGTGGACGCGTCCGAAGCCGGACGGCCGTTCTTCAACGAGTCCACCGAGGGGCTTCTTGATAGCCGCATCTTCCACTCGGTTTCGGCGGACGGCGGGGCCACGTGGTCCACGCCCGCGCTAATGGATACAACACCCTATCACCAGCCCGCGCCCATCACGGGACCCGCCCTGGTCATGCCGGATGGGTGCTGGGCGTGTCAGTTCGAGCTGAATAAGCCATACACCGACCCCGCGCCATGGCGGCACGCCTCCGTGATGATGTTCTCGCGCGACGGAGGACGCACATGGCCCGAGAGCGTCGAGGTGTGCCCTGACCCCGAAAACCGCGTGTTCTACTGGGACCAGCGGCCGGCTCTCCTGCGGGATGGCTCGCTGCTGGACGTTTTCTGGACCTATGACCGCAAAGCGGGCGCATACCTCAACATTCACGCAACCCGTTCGATTGACGGAGGGCGCTCGTGGTCCCCCCCATGGGATACGGGAGTGCCGGGCCAGCCCGCGCCAGTTGTCGCGCTCGACAACACCGTCCTGGCAATGGTCTATATGGACAGAACCGCCAGGCCAGCGCTCAAGCTGCGGATAAGCCGCGACAGCGGGGCCACCTGGCCCGCCTACAGTGAACGGGTGCTCGAGGATTTCGCGGCCCTGTGCTCCCAAACGGGCCATGCGACCATGCAGGACGCGTGGACCGAGATGGGCGCCTTCGCGTCAGGGCTGCCCGCGACATGCCGAACGCCGGACGGCGAGCCACTCGTGGTCTATTACGCGGGACCGCATACTGACCGCACCGACATCCATTGGATGCTGTTGGATAGCGCCGCGCTTCAGGAGGAAGCAAGCGGATAAGCGGGCTATGGCCCCTTTACCGGCATTTGCCTTCTGCACGGCAAAAAGGTACCGTAATAGGCGGGTAATGCTGAGGTTTTGGCGCGCCACCTTTCACGAAATGGGGAAGACCCCGCGCGTGTAACCGCAAAGACGTTGGAGTGGAGGAACACCATGAGTAAAAACGATAGAGCCGTTGGCGAAAACCGTTGGATTGGCGATTTCCCCAAGATCGGCATCCGCCCGGCAATAGACGGGCGGCGCAAAGGAGTACGCGAATCCCTCGAGAACCAGACCATGGGCCTGGCCAAAGCCGTCGCCAGGCTGCTGACACGCAAACTACGGTACCCGAACGGCGCCCCGGTCGAGTGCGTAATCGCCGATTCGTGCATCGGCGGCGTGGCGGAGGCAGCACAGGCCGCCGCCAAATTCGCCCGGGAAGGCGTGGGCGTCTCCATAACGGTCTCCCCGTGCTGGTGCTACGGCTCCGAGACCATGGATATGGACCCTCTCACCCCCAAAGCCGTTTGGGGATTCAACGGCACGGAGCGTCCCGGCGCGGTCTATCTCGCGGCGGTTCTGGCCGGCCATAACCAGAAGGGCCTCCCCGCGTTCAGCATTTACGGGCGCGACGTTCAGGATGCCGGCGACCCCTCGATCCCGGCCGATGTACAGGAGAAGATGCTGCGGTTCGCGCGAGCGGGCCTGGCCGCGGCCATCATGCGCGGCAAATCGTACGTATCGCTCGGCAACGTATCCATGGGCATCGCGGGCTCGCTGGTCGATCAGAGTTTCTTCGAAAGCTACCTGGGCATGCGCGTCGAAACCGTGGATATGTCCGAGTTCGTGCGCCGCATGGACGAAGAAATCTACGACAAAGCCGAGTTCGAAAAGGCCCTTAGATGGGTGAAGAAGAACTGCAACGAAGGGCAAGACGCCAATCCCAAGCACTTGCGCCTCAGCCGCAGGCAGAAGGATACCGTCTGGGAAACCTGTGTGAAGATGTTTCTCATCGGGCGCGATCTCATGGTTGGCAACCCCAAGCTTGCCAAGATGGGCTGGGGCGAAGAGGCCCTCGGCCGCAACGCGCTTGCGGCGGGGTTCCAGGGCCAGCGCCAGTGGACCGACCACTTCCCCAATGGCGATTTCATGGAGGCTATGCTCAATTCATCGTTCGACTG
>Ga0116185_1004051_pt1 | contig 12180 bp, 7 predicted proteins | sample AD_JPNNA7_MetaG_FD_89754 | JGI IMG/M metagenome (GOLD analysis project Ga0116185, IMG submission 89754) | Active sludge microbial communities of municipal wastewater-treating anaerobic digesters from Japan - AD_JPNNA7_MetaG | ecosystem: Engineered > Bioreactor > Anaerobic > Digestate | place... | reverse complement strand
GTCATCGTAGATGTTGACGTGGCGCACGCCGAACCGGTCGCGCAGATATTTCATGTGTTCATAGATGTAGGCCGCCGAGTTGTAGCGGAAGCCCTTCTGAAAAACGGAGCGATCGCAGTAGGAGCATTGATACATGCAGCCGCGGGAGGTGATCATCGTCGCGCCGGGAATCCGGATGTAGCTGAAAAGCGGCAGGTGGTAGTCGCGGGGAAATCCGCACAGCTTTTCGTAAGCCGGAAAAGACAGGCTGTCGAGGTCGGGAATATGTTTTCTTGGAGGGTTGGCAACGGCCACGCCGTTTTCTCTGCGGATCAATCCCGTGATTTCTGAGGGATCAACGCCCGCAGCCAGTTCACCCAAGGTCAGTTCGCCCTCACCCGCCGCAAGGTAATCGAAGGCGGGATAGTCCGCCAGAAGCTTTTCCCTTAAGGCTGAGACATGCACGCCACCGCAGACGGTAACAATATCGGGCCGGCTGTCCTTGATCTTTTTCGCGAGGTCAGCCGCGTCGGGAAAGGATGACGTGGTGGCGGAAAAGCCTACGACTTTAGGGTCGAACGCAAGAATATCCCGGGCCTGCCGGTCGATATCCACCGGAGCGCCGGGACCGAGGCAGTCATAAACAAAAACGTCATGCCCTTCGCGCATCAGCCAGGCCGCGATGGAGAGCATTCCCTGCGGCACCATCCGGTTTGCGATGTCGGTGATGTCGCGTCTGCCCGGAAACCAGTTGGACCCGCGGGGATGAACCAGGGCAATGCGTTTTTTTTGTTGACGTAATACCATGATTTTACAATATTTTTATCCAAACGCCCATCAAGCTCTACCGGGCCGCGTCCATTTTTACCGGACGGATTTTTCTCCGAGAAACGGCTCGAAATGATGCCATTCGAAAGGATGCGCCGCCGCAAAGCGCGCCAGATCGTCCGCGTAGGCCTGCGCGGATTCCAGCACCGCTTTCTTCCTGTCGGCGCGGGTGGCCGCCTTCACGATGCGGCCCGGAGAAACCGTCACATGGTAATGGCCCGGCGATTTTTCATGGACAAAAAACGTCATCAGCGGCGCGCCGCTCATCAGCGCGAACAGATGAGGCGTATCCGGCAGGCGGACCCTGTGCCCCAGAAAATCGACTTCCACCCAGGTTTGTTCTCCCCAGATGCGGTCGCCCGCCATGGAAACGATGCCGCCCTGCCGCAGAAAGCCGATGCCTTCCAGCAAAGCGAAGGGGGACTTTTCCTTTTCGTCGGTCGTCACGATCCGGATGCCGGTTTCGGCCAGTTTTTCCTTCTGATATTTTTCCACCTGCTCCTTGAACCTGGCGCCCAGATACAGCATGACCGGCAGCCCCTTTTGATTGAGCCGCCGGGCCGCAAGCTCCCAGTTGCCGATGTGCGACATCACCACAATCGCGCCGGTTTTGGAAGCCACGGCCTCATCCAAATGCTGCCAGCCCTCACGGGTGAAGACGGCCTGTTCGACCGCCCAGGGAATGAAGCGGTGGACATAGACGCCCGTGAAGTTGTGAAACTGCTTCCAGACGCAATACAGGTGATACCCGAAACTTCGGCCCGGGAAAAGGGCCCGGTAAAAGCGGAGGCTGTCCCGAACACGGGCCGGAAAAAAAAAGAAATACCCCGTCGCAATACACCAGGAAAACACCCGGAAAAACCACAGGCCCAGCCGGTGCGACAGAAAAATCGCGATTTTATAAAAAAAATTTTTCACCAGATTCCCGATTCAAAAACAAATTTTGTTGGGGCACGGCGCGCTGTTGGGGCACGGCGCGCTGTTGGGGCACGGCGCGCTGTTGGGGCACGGCGCGTTGTTGGGGCACGGCGCGTTGTTGGGGCACGGCGCGTTGTTGGGGCACGGCGCGCCGTGCCCCTACGATCCCTAAATCGTCTCCGTTGCGTTCCCTGCACGCGGGTTCTCTCTGTCCATATTCCACCGCATCGGGTTGTCGATAATGTATTGGCGGATGCGGTTCCATTCGGATTCGTTTCGAATCACATGTTCGTAATAATTGCGCTGCCATAATTGTAATGCCGGCGTTTGACGCATTTCGTTGATGCGTTTGGCAACGGCTGATTTGAATGACCGGATGACCGTTGGAATCGACCCGGATACCGGTTGTCCAAATCGTTCCATCGTAGGGGCACGGCGCGCTGTTGGGGCACGGCGCGTTGTTGGGGCACGGCGCGTTGTTGGGGCACGGCGCGCCGTGCCCCTACGATCGGAAACAACCAAAATTCCGTGAAAATGGTTTGGCATCACCACACATTCATCCAATTCTATGTTTGACCGGATTTCAGCGGTCTTTACCCATTCCTCAAGAACGATTCGCCCTGCATCATTCAACAGCATCTCACCGTTTTCAATTTTGCCAAATAAACATTCCCTATTCTGTGTGCAAACAGTAACGAAATAGGCCCCGTTTTGCGAATAATCATAGCCGGACAAACGAAGAGAGCGCCGGTGATGACGATCGCGGTAGTTTATCATATCTCCATTTCCTCAAAATGCCTTTTTATCATGATTGCCTCTTGCCGCCGTGGAATTCATCCTGATACCGGTTCCATCATCGAGAGCTTTGAATAACGGCCATTTTTGTCATTTCGACTTCTTCTTTGTCATTTCGACTTCTTCTTTGTCATTTCGACCGAAGGGAGAAATCCATGTCCCGAATGCAATGAGGGATCTTTAGATTTCTCGTCGCTCACGCTCCTTCGAAATGACATTAGGCGTCGCTCACACTCCTCGAAATGACATTTTTCAAAGCTCTCTCATCGTTTCCCCAAAGGCGAAAAATCTTTCGGCGTTGGGGCGAAACATCTTTCGCCCCTGCGATAAACAATAGGCCATTGAACGTTTATCGCCCTACCCCGCGAATTTTCCTTCCTTTTTCAGCTTCTCGATTTCCTCCTTCTCCAGCGTGTTGAAGGCGATTTTGCCGACCAGCGTTTTGGGCAGATCGTTGCGGAATTCGATGGAGCGCGGGCAGCTCCATTTGATCAGGTGCTCGCGGCAATAGTTGATGAGCTCCTTTTCCGCTTCCGGGCCCGCCTCGGCAGGATTTTTCAGAACGACGAACGCCTTCACCGCCTGCACCTGGGCTTCGTCCGGCACGCCGATGACGCAGGCGTCGCGCACCTTGTCATGCTTGTAGAGCAGCTCTTCCACCTGAGCGGGATAGACATTCATACCGGAGGACTTGATCATCCGTTTCTGGCGAAGCTTGAAATAGAAGAACCCGTCGGCGTCCATCGTGCCGATGTCGCCGGTGTGCAGCCAGATGCGGCCGTCCGCGTGCTTCCGGAGCGTGGCGGCGGTTTCTTCGGGCTGATCGAGATAGCCCATCATCACGGCGGGGCCGGCTACGCAGATTTCGCCTTCTTCGCCCAGCGGCGCCTCCTCGATCGTGTCGAGCTTCACGATTTTGGCCAGCATGTCCGGAAAAGGCACACCGATGCTGCCTTCGCGGTAGCAGCCGATGGGCGTGGCCATGATGGCGGTGACGGCCTCGGTAAGTCCGTAGCCTTCCAGAAGCTGAACGTTGCCGCCCTGCTTCCTGACCATTTCTTCAAAGCGCTCCTTGACCGGACGGGGCAGCGTGTCCGCGCCGGAAAATGTCGCCCGAAGGCAGCTCAAATCCGCCTTGTGCATTTTGGGATTGCGCGAAAGCGCATCAAAGAGCGTCGGCACACCAATGACAAACGACGGCTTTCGCGAACGGATCAGATCGGCGACCGTCTCGGGGGTAAAGACCGGCACCAGAATGCTTTTGCCGCCGCCCATGAAGCAGGCGTTGATGCAGACCCCTAGGCCGAAGCCGTGAAAGATCGGCAAAATGGCCAGCACGGACGCGTTGTCGTCGAGCTTCCCCCATTCCGACACCATTTTCCCCTCGGAAATGAAATTCATGTTGGACAGCATGATGCCCTTGGGAACGCCCGTGGTTCCGCCGCTGTAGAGGATCACGGCCATATCGTCCGTATCCATTCTGGCCGGCGGGGCGCTGGGATAACCGCCTTTCATCAGATCCGCCCACCATTTCACCATGGGGTCCGCCGGGACTTTTGGAATCTGCCGTCCTTTGGTCAGGTTGAAGCCGACGCGTTTGAAAAAGCTCAGATAATCCGGAATGCGCGCCAGAATCAGCGTCTGAAGCGGCGTCGCGGCCTTCACCTCCTTGAACTTGGCGTAAAAGGCGTCCAGCGTGAGCGCGAAGCGGCTTTTGGCGACGTTGAGGTAGAATTCAATTTCCTTGGCCGTGGAAAGAGGATGAATCATGCTGGCCACCGCCCCCAGCTTGTTGGCCGCGTAAAAAGCGATGATGCCCTGAGGAGAGGTGGGCATGGAGATGGTGATGCGGTCGCCCTGCTTCAGGCCCAGCGCGGCCAGCGCGTCGGCGCACCGGTCGATTTCGGAAATGAACCCCCTGTAAGTGGACGCGTGCCCCATGAAATCGTAGGCGACTGCGTCGGCTTTCTCCCGCGCGGTTTGCAAAAGCGCTTCATACATGGTGACGCGGGGATAATCGATGGAATGCGGAACGTTGCCGTAAAACTTCAACCATGGTTTTTGCTCGTACATTGTGTTGCACCTCCCGAAATAGTTGATGGTGACGGATGAATCTTGGATGGTCAAAGGCGACCTGACAGGACTCTTTCCCCTCCTGTTCAACACAGTCTAATAGCCTTTTCCCCCTACAAACCACTTTTCTTCCACACCGGGAACCGGCGAGGCATGCACCCTGACGGTAAGGCCCGCCGCCTCCATGAATCCGGCGATTTCTCTTTCTCCGCGGAAGCGCTCCGGGATGCCCGTCCACTTCAAGCGGGCCGTCTCGATCCATCGCTTCCAGGGGACTTTTCGATCGGAGGGAACCGTCGCCCGGATCACCAGCATCCCGTCGTGTCCGAGCTTGTCGTGAATGCGCTGAAAAACAAGCTGCAATTCCCTATCGTCGATCAGATGCAGCATGTCCAGCATCAGAACGTGGTCCACCGAACCTTCGACGTCCGGCAGATCCGGCGCCCGCCCGACCTGCACGTCGCCCCGCGCGCCGATCACGCGGCGGGCAATGAGCGCCCTCTCTTCATCGGGCTCCAGGCCGTAAACCTTCGCTTCCGGATGCAGCTCCAGCAGCCAGGCCGCGGGAACGCCGTAGCCGCAGCCGATATCGAGCATCCGGCGGGGATTTTGCACATATCGATGCAGTTCGGAAAACATCGGATCCAGCTTCATCTTGAACCGGGCAAAAACCCTCGGATAACCGGGAAGCAGCCGGTAGCGCAAAAGGACGCGGCGAACATGCTCCCGCGATGCCGGCTGGACCGCGCCCGCGGGAAAGTCAAACGGCGAAAAAATTTTCCGCATCAGGGTCGGCAAAATGAAATACGCGCCCAGCAGGGAATACCCGATGCCCAGAAGCGAAACCAGACCGATGCTGCGCAGGAGCGAGTGATTCGCCAGCGTCAGAACGCCGAAGCCGATGAATGTCGTCGCGGCGGAAAGAAAGATGGAGAGTTTGACGGTGTTCATCGCGGGAGAGGCCTCATCCGGATGACGCTGAACCGTGCAGGTATAGTAAACGGCGTAATCCACCCCCATGCCCAGAATCACGACCCACAGCATAATGCCGGGAATGTCCAGCGGACGGCCGATGAGCTTGAGCGTCCCCAGCGTGGAGACGAGCGCAAAAGCCACGGGGGCCAGAACGGCCAGCGAAAGACGCCAGTCCAGAAAAAACAGAAATACCACCGCGATCAGGCCAAGACTGACGATCATGGCGATTTCGACGAAAATATCTTTGAGAAATTCTCCCAGGCGGCGGTTGAACCAATCCGCGTCGAACAGGCTGGCCTGCCCGGCGCCGGCCAGCCGCGCAAAGAATTCCGATGCCTTGTAATGTTTTCCGGCTGCCATCGGCGTGAGCTGCGCGTAACCTTCGGATGTCCGGGCGATGCCCAACATCTCAAAATGCCGCGGCGGAATCGAAAAGACACCCGGTCGATCCGTCTGAAAAATCGACCAGAATGAATCAAACGCGTCCGGCGCGAAGCCGTTTTCCACAGCCGCCGCGCCCAGGTTCGTCCGCAGCGCCCCGACGCGCTCGGGCGTCCAGAATGCCCGCCACGCGGCAAAATGACGGGCGGCCGACTCCGGGGTGGGAAAAAGAACCGTCGGAAGAAACGCCGGGGCCAACCTGCCGTTTTGCACCTCATCCGCAAGCAGCGCTTCCATCTGATCGTTTTTCTTCTGCAGCCGCTCGAGATCCGGCGCCTCCAAAAGCACATACAGCCTGCCGCTGAGATTTCCCCAGATGTCCTGCAATTTCTTTTCGGCGGCAAGCGTTGCGGGGCTGACGGAATTCATGGCCTGCAAATCCACGTTGAAAACGGGTTTGGCAAAAAACAGCATCGTCAGGCCGAAGACCAGCGCGGCAATCAGTTTCCATGAAGCCGGCGCGGCCATTTTTTGGACAGCCCGCGCCAGCCAACGGTTGGCCTCGCGACGGGCCGGCGGCATCGCCGGAAAAATAACGGGAAAGACGAAGTGAACAAACAGAAAAGCAAAGGCGATGCCCAGCGCGGCAAACACTCCGATTTGGGCCAGGATTTTAAAATCACTGATCAGCAGCAGCAGAAATGCGCAGATCGTGGTCAGGGCCGCTGTGAATTCAGCCGACCATACTTCCCGTGCCGCCTCTCGCCCGGAGGTGGCCATGGGCTGGTCCAGAAACAAAAGGTAGGTCAGCCCCAAATCGACTGTAAAGGCCAGAATCGCGCCGCCGAATCCCACCGCCAGCACCGAAATGGATGAAAACAGCAGGGAGCAGACAAACAGAGCGGCAATGGCCCCGACGGCTGAGGGCAAGAGCGCCAGCAAACCGATGAGGGGTCGGGGAAAAGCCGCAATCAGAAGCAGCGATATCCCCAGCATGGTCAGGAGAATCGCCAGCCGTGTGTCGCGTTTGGCGACGGTTTCGTTGTCCAGCGCCGCGCGGTAGGCGCCCACGGGCGTCAGTGTATACCGGTCGTTCGAATCCCCGCGCGCCATCAGCATCCGGGTGCAGTCTTCCACCAGCGCTGCGATTTGCGCGGCGCGGGCCGTGTCCGTCCCGGAGCCGGCCAGGCGCGCGATAATAAGCGCGTGGCGTCCGTCGGAAGACAGAAACCGGCCGGAGTAAAATTGGGCGGAGCCGGCCGGGAGCAGCGCGGACATTCTCTCCAGGATCACCGAGGAAAAACCCAGCGGGTCCCGGGCGATCATTTCCGCCCGGCCGATCCCCTGAAGTTCCCCGAGACTGCGCCGGTTTTCCGCCATCGCCTCCCGGATTTTTTCCGGCGTGAGGAGCGGCGCGATTTTCCGTTCGAGATCCTGCGCGGAGAGCAGCGACGGCAAATGCTCCCGGACATGCGCCATCAGCTCCGCAAAGGCGCCCGCCTCATCGGCGATCCCGACTCGTTCAAACAAACCGCTTTTGCTTAACCGGTCCTCAACGAGCCTTGCCGCCTCGACCAGGGCATCCTTGTCGCCGGACATCTGCTCCAGATTGATAAAAATCCTGTCCTGGATCGGCAGCCGGCTGATGACCCGCCGGGCGGAAGCCAGCACCGGGTCATGGCGCGGCATGGATTCGAGAATATCGGTTTCAATTTTTAAATGGCTGGTTTCCCAGTAAAACAAAATCCCCACGATCAGAGCGGTGACCAGCACAATCGACCATCTTATGGGGTATCGGCGAGGCTCCATGAAAACCTTCAGATTGTCGGGATTATTTTCTGCTCTCCTGGCGGTTTTTAAACCACATTTCCCGAAGGCTGGCAAGGGAAAACCGGGCGCGGGGCAAGGGGTCGAACGCCGCGGTCAATGACGCCCGAAAACACGGGTAAACATCAGGCGGGTAAAGGTTTTGGCATTGCGCAAAAAATCAACAAAGGGGCGAAAATGAGAAATGCGCAACCCGTCCGGCTGGTAAACGACCCGGATCGGCGCTTCGATGATCGGAATGCCGATTCTTTTGGCCTGCACCAGAATTTCCACTTCAAACTGGAACCGCCTCGCCCGCACGGGAAGGCTCAGGGATTCCGGAAGCGGATAAATCCGCATGCCGCTCTGGGTGTCCGAAATTTCCGGCCCTCCGGACATCCGGACCCAGAAATTGGAAAACTTTCTGCCGAAGCGGCTGGTCCAGGGAATGTGGCCCCCTTGCACCGCATCCATTCCCCGACGCGCCCCCACCACGATGGGTCTTTTTTTGAGAGGAATGGCGTCCATCAGGTGGATGGCGTCTTCGGGATCGTGCTGTCCGTCCGCGTCGATCGTGATGGCGTAATCGGCCTTGTGCGAAGCAGCCATGAAACCGGTCAGGATCGCCGCCCCCTTTCCTTCGTTTTTTTCATGGCGAAGCACTTCTATGCCCTGAACTTCCGCCAGCCGCCGGGACGTATCATCGGTTGATCCGTCGTCCACGACAAAAACGGGAAATCCCATATCCCGGGCCCTTCCGGCCACCTGTGCAACCGTCGCGGCATGATTGTAAGCGGGAATCACAAAAGCGAACCGGCCGAGATTCCTTCCCGCCCGCCGCCTGCTTTTCGGATCCTTCTGTTCGTTCGCTGTCCGTTTTTTATGACTCATTACTTTTCACTGTTCTCTTCCTGCGCTTTTCCCTATCGCCCATTGCCTATCGCCTGTTTTTCCCATCCACCATCCACTATCCACTATCCCCTATCCACCATCCACTGATTTCTCTTCTATTCTCAAAAACGCGACCCCCCACGTCCCGGGCCCCATGTGCGCGCCGGACGTGAGCGACAGGGGCTGGAGAATGATCTCCGCGCGCGGATACAGCTTCTGCGCCTGTTTTCGGAATTCGGAAACCTGTTCGATGTTGTCCGAATACTCCAGCATGATGAGCGCGGAATCATCCGGAGCAAGAACCGCCGCCAGTTTATCCAGCGCCATTTTGATCTGATCGGCGCGGCTGCGGACAACGCCCATCTTTTTGGCGCCATCCGGCTGGGGGGAAACCACCGGTTTCATTTTCAGCATATCGCCGAAAAAGGCGCTGGTCTTGGAAAGCCGGCCGCCCGCGGCCAGGTACTGGAGCTTGTCGAGGAACACATACTCTTCGCAGCGCGCGACCGCGTCCCGGGCAAAGGCAATGGTTCTGTTCATGTCTTTCGTCCGCACAAGGAAGCTTTGCGTTGCGAGCACCATCACGCCCAGCCTGCCGGAGGCCGCGCCCGTGTCGATCACCATCATGCGATTTTCCGGGTCGTGCTCCTTTTTCCACTCCAGCGCCACGCTGTAATTGCCGGTAAAAACGGAACCGACACACAGATAGAGCACTTTTTCGAACCGGGCAAGCGCGCTCGCGTAGCACTGATGCCTTTCGAACACGGAGGCCTGCGACGTGGAAACCTTCACGCCCGCACTCATGGCTCTGTATAGGTCAGCGGGGTGAAAATAGGTCTCGGGCATCGATTGGTCGCCCACATTGAGATAACTGTTTAAAAGGGTGAAGCCGCGCTTCTTTGCATCGTCGCGGGTGAGCGATCCCGCTGCGTCCGTCATGATGTGCAGGGCGGCATCCGCCGGGGCGTTCATGAAGTCGCGGATCTGCAGGGCGAGATTGTCGTCCTCCCAGGCCATCACCGAGCCCAACGCGCCCATCCGCGATCGGATCTTTTCCCGGTCGTCCGTGTGCAGGTGAATTTTATACAGGTCGCCGTCGCGCAAAATAACGGCGCTTTCCTGTCCGGCGGCAATTTGCGCCAGGTTTTCCGCAGGCGCATCGGCCTTCACGACAAAGTCCACACAATACCCCGATTCGAGGGTTTCGTGAAACGCGGGCGAAATGGTGAGCAAGCCCGGAAAGATTTCCGTTACCGGACGATACGAGTTGTCCAATCCGGCCAGCGTCCGGAAGAAGCCTTCAAAAAAAATATACATTCCCAGGGCGCCCGCGTCCACGACGCCGGCCTTTCTCAATTTGGGCAGGGTGTCCCTCGTTTCGCGAACGGCTTTTTCCAGGCGCGACAAAATCCGATTTACGCTTTCCTTGTCCGGAAAGGACTCCTGCCCGGAAAGAGTCTCCTGGAGCGCATCAAAAACGGACAGCATGGTTCCCGGCTGCGGGTCGCTGACCGCCTTCCAGGCTTTTTCGTTCGCCGTCCGGACCGTCTCCTTCAGGCTCCCCGGGGAATCGGCGGCGTAAAAGACCGAGAAAAACTGCGAAGCGATGTTGCCGGAATTGCCGCGCGCCGCCAGCAGAAGCTGACGGACGATTTTATCTTTTTCGCCGTCGGTCCGGCGAAGCGGTGAAAGACTGACGGAAAGATTCCGCCCGGTATCGCCGTCCGCCACGGGATATACGTTGATGTCATCGAGAAGGTCCGCCCAGGCCGCCACCCGCTCCACACCCGCCACAAAAGATTGCTTGAACAGATTCTCCATTTAAAACCCCAATAAATTCCGGATGTCCCGCGGGATGCTGAACAGCGTTTCCATCTCCGGCACTTTCACCGCCACCTGTTCCGTGCGCCCGCGCGCGCAGACGATTCCGTCGGAGGCCCTGCGGATTTCAAAATCCACCGCCAGCTTGATGTTGGCGTCCGCCAGCGTCGCCTTCACAATAATCTCATCGCGGTGTTTGAGCGGAAAAATGTGCTTCGTCGCCGTCCGGATGATCGGAAAAATGATTTTTTCCCGTTCGTAATACCGATAGAGATCGACGCCGTAATGTTCGAAGAGCCCCGCGCGGGCGATCTCAAAGTAGTTGAGGTAATTGCCGTGCCACACGATCTGCATGGGGTCCAGGTCAAAAAACGGCACGCGGATTCCGACCTCAAAGCTTTTCCTGCCCGCGCTCATATTTTCCCCCGAAAGAAATCCGTATAGCGGATGGCCGCGCACATCCGTTCAATGTCCTCATCCAGGGGCCGGTCTTCGATCACCGGATCGCTGACCAGCCGGATATTGCGCAGGGCCTTTTCCAAAAGCGGACGCACACGGATATTTTGCCGGATGTCGCAGGCCTGCGCCGCGGCCAGCAGATGAATGGCCGCCACCCGCTCCGCCAGCGTGCAGACGCGCTCCGCGTCCCGCGCCGCAATCGTTCCCATGCTGACCTTGTCCTGGTTGTGCGACTCCGTCGAACGCGAGAAAGACGCGGCGGGCATCGTGGCCTTGAGGGCCTCGGCGGCCAGCGCCGACGACGCGATCGACATGGCTTTGAAGCCGTGGCGCAGGCCCTGAGAAGCGCCGTTTTTCCGCACCAGGTCGCCCGGCAGACCGCGGTTGGTGTTGGGATTGACCAGCAGCGCAATTTGCCGGTCGCACGTGTCCGCGGCGGAGGCGAGCGCCGCCTTGAGGCCGTCCATGGCAAAGGCGATGTGCCCGCCGTAGAAATTGCCGCCCATCAGCACTTCGCCGGTTGCCGGATCGAAGATGGGGTTGTCGTTGGACGAATTGGCCTCGATTTCCACCCACGGGACAATCCAGGAAAGCGCGTCGGCCAGCACCCCCAGGATCTGCGGGGCACAGCGCAGCGAATACGGGTCCTGCAGGGTTTCCAGCGCGTCGTCTTCGAGCCGGCGCGCGGACACTTTCGAATCGAGCAGGCGGGCGATTTTCCGGGCGACGCCGGTCTGGCCGGGAAAAGGCTTGGCTTCGGAAATCACCGGATGATAATGATGGGCGTTGCCTTTCATCGCGTGCACCGACAGCGCGGTGGCGTAAACCGCGGCGTCCAGAATCCGATAGGCCCTCTCGATGCAGACCGCTGCGATCCCCGTCATGGTCGTCGTGCCGTTCACCATCGACAACGGCTCCTTGGGCCGGTAAACATAGGGCTTTAACCCGGCCTTCTTCAGCGCCTTCGCTGCCGGCATCACGAAGCCTTCGTAAAACACTTCCCGCTCACCGGCGAGCGCCGCCCCGATATAGGACATCGGCGTCAAATCGCCGGAGGCGCCGACCGACCCCTCGCACGGCACGACGGGCGTGATGCCTTCGTTCAAAAATGCGGCCATCTGCTCCAGCAGGGCGACCGATACGCCGGAATAGCCGCGCGCCAGGCACAGAATGCGCGCCAGCATCGCGGCGCGCGTCTCTTCAATGCCGATGGACTCGCCCGTGCCGCAGCCGTGAAATTTCAAAATGTTGGGG
>Ga0116185_1004047_pt1 | contig 12185 bp, 9 predicted proteins | sample AD_JPNNA7_MetaG_FD_89754 | JGI IMG/M metagenome (GOLD analysis project Ga0116185, IMG submission 89754) | Active sludge microbial communities of municipal wastewater-treating anaerobic digesters from Japan - AD_JPNNA7_MetaG | ecosystem: Engineered > Bioreactor > Anaerobic > Digestate | place... | reverse complement strand
TGTATATGTGCTTTGACGATTTGTATTGCATGCACCGGTTTACCCTGCAGAATGAAAAAGATAAAAGCAAGCAGGTCCATGATTTTTCTTATAAGAAGTATTTTTCTGAGTTTGCCTGAAGGCAGGTTTTTGTAAAGAAGGAAAAGGTTGTTGCGGAAGTTAAGGTATGTTTTCATGGGTGAGTTATACGGTAGTGCTCCGCCGCCTGCGTGATAAACAACTGAAAGTGGGACGGCATAGAGTTTCCATCCCATATTATGAAGCCGCCAGCACATGTCAATTTCTTCCATATGCGCAAAAAAATCGGGGTCAAAGCCTCTGCACTCTTTCCATGCTGAGGCCCTTATCATCATGCATGCGCCACTGGTCCAGAAAACTTCTGCCACATCGTTATATTGGCCCTTGTCTTCCTCGGTTGTATGGAATATTCTTCCCCGGCAGAATGTAAAACCATATTTATCGATGTAACCACCCGACGCGCCGGCGTATTCAAAATGGGTTCTCCGGTATAGTGAAAGTATTTTGGGCTGAACAGCAGCTACTTCAGGATGCGAATCAAGAAATGATATCAGTGGACTTAGCCAGCCGGTTGTAACTTCTATATCAGAATTGATTAATACATAATACTCAGCATCTATTTGCCCTAGAGCAAGGTTGTAACCACCTGCAAAGCCATGATTTTCATTTAAGCTAATTATTTTCACCTGTGGAAGGTTGGCTGAGACCCATTCAACTGATCCGTCGGCGGAACCATTATCGGCCAGCCATACAGAAGTGTGCGGCAGCGAGGAGTACTCAGTTACCAGTCCGAGAAACTTTTTCAGATATTCCAGTCCGTTCCAGTTTAATATGACTATGGCTGTCTTATCCATTGACATTAGTTCTTTTATATTTCCAGCGGCGATGACTCCAGAGCCAGTATTCTGGTTTCTCCCTTATCAGTTCTTCCAGCCTCTTTACATGGGTCTCAGTAATCACATGCTCCGGAAGGCCCTTTGTATGTTCGAAAAGGAGTTCAAATTTTACATTATAGTATCCTCTTCTGATCTTTTGATGGTTGAAAAAAACCACTGCCATGTCGTACTTCGATGCAATTTTTTCAGCTCCCAGATAAACTGGTGTTTCCTGGTTAAGAAAGGTTGTCCAGTAATGAATCTCATCCCGTGCAGGTGTCTGGTCGGCAAGCAGTGAGACAAGTACGCGTTTACCATCAGACCTTAATTTTATTACGTCGCGCATCACCTGCGACATGGGTGAAAGGAGCATTTTCTGTTTTGTCCGCAACCGGTTCATGAACCTGTCAAAATGTTTATTTTTAAGAGGTTTATAAACCGTAAGACAGGTGAACCGGGTGACCAGTGAAATTATTGTGAGATATTCCCAGTTGCCGTAATGTCCAACAATTGCCACTGCATCGCGACCTTCTGAATAGAGTTTTTCGAGGAGTTCAGGATTTTCAATTCTGCATCTTCTAAGATGTTCTTTATCGCTGAGATGGGTCAGCTTAAGTATTTCCACGAAGAGGTCAGCAAGGTGTCTGTAGAATTTTCTTTCTATGGTTTTGAGCTCCGCCTCGCTCTTTTCAGGAAAAGCATTTCTAAGATTGGTCTGAACAATTTTCCTCCGGTATCCGGGGAAATAGTAAAGAAGCAGGAACAGAAAGTCGGAGAATACATATAATACCCTCAGCGGAAGGAGGGTTATTATCCAGTTAATAATATAAAAGAGTCCGAAGGCTATTGAATTCATAAAAATTGTCCAGCTTCATTTGTGCATAAATTTATTGAATATTTCCAGCATTTCAGGGTGTACTATACCATTTGATGCAATTATTTCTTCGCCTGTTATGTTTTCCGTTCTGCCATTGAAGTCGGTAACTGTTCCGCCTGCTTCTCTAACGATAAGAGTGCCGGCTGCTACATCCCATGGTTTGAGTGAATATTCAAAAAAGATGTCGAACCTGCCGCATGCCACGTATGAGAGGTCGAGTGAGGCCGAACCCATTCTGCGGATGCCCTGTGTGGTTTTCATCAGGTGGCCCAGCAGGTTTAGATACTCCTGAAGCCTTGAAAAATCTTTGTAAGGGAAACCAGTGGCAACAAGGGAATCTGCAAGCTTCACTGCTGATGAAACATTGATTCTTTTTCCGTTGAGCCATGCCCCTCCTTCTTTCCAGGCCGTAAACACTTCCCTGCCTGATGCCTCGTAAACAACGCCTGCAAGAAGTTCTCCCTCACCCTCAAGCGCTATACTTATTGAGAAAGGATGGACGCCATGGATGAAATTTGTGGTTCCGTCGAGAGGGTCAACAATCCAGCGGTACTTTCCTTCTCCCTGTGTGGTCGTAATTTCTTCCGCGATAATTCCTGCAGAAGGGAGAAGCCGCTGAAGACCTTCTGAAATAATACGCTCAGATTCCCTGTCGACATAACTTACAAAATCGTTTGCACCCTTTTCTTCGATGTCGGAAGGACTAAAACCTTCCATCTCGGACATAATGAAACGGGCTGCTTTTTCTGCAACTTTCACCACATCGGGTACCAGAAATTCAAGTTTCATAAATCAGTCAATTAATTTAACCGACATGTTGCCGGAAGGATTTATACCTGTTATCAAAACTTTTTGTATTGTGCCCTGAAGTCCTTTTTCAAAAGGATGTTCTACCCTCAGGTAATTACCGGTGAATCCTGAGATCATTCTGTTTTTAACTCTGTTCTCAAATAAAACCTCATGTATGGAATTTATGTTCATCAGTTTGAATTCCATATTTTTTTTCTTCGACAGTTCTGTAAGCTTCTTTCTTCTTTCGTTCCTGACTTCTGGTTTTACTTTATCTTTAAATTCTCTGGCAGGAGTTCCCGGGCGTTCAGAATACGGGAAAACATGCAGGTATGAAACAGGCAGGGAGTCAATTAAACTAAATGTTTCGTTGAAATCTTCCTCAGTCTCACCAGGGAAACCGGTAATTATGTCGGCACCAATTCCTGCAAGTGGTATTGCTCTTCTGATTTTTTCTACCAGCGAAATAAATAACGTGGCAGTATACCTCCGCCGCATGAGCCTGAGTATTTTGTCACTTCCACTTTGAAGGGGAATGTGAAAATGGGGCATGATTTTACTGCTTTTAGCAACCATTTCAATTATTTCATCTTTAAGCAAATCTGGTTCGATTGAAGACAACCTTATTCTTTTTATCTCTTCCAGGTTTTCAATTTGCCTCAGCAGTTCAGTAAATGACTCACCTGTTGATTTTCCGAAATCACCTATATTGACGCCTGTAATAACTATTTCGGGCACTCCTCCTGATGAAATATTTTTTATCTCTTCGATGATACTGCTTATTGGGGCATTTCTGCTTCTGCCCCTTGCCAGAGGAACGGTGCAGTATGCACATCTGTAATCGCATCCATCCTGCACCTTAATAAATGTTCTGGTTCTATCACCCGACGACCATGAAGGAATGAACTCTTTTTCCTTCTCTATATTGCCTGCCTCTGTTATTGCTGTCTTCGCTTTGCTGTTTGTCCTGTCGAGCAGGGAAACAAGGTTGAATTTATCTTTTGTGCCCAGTACTATATCAACACCCGGAATATTAGCTATTTCTTTGGCTCTGAGTTGTGAATAACAGCCGATAACAGCAATTATTGACGAAGGTGACCTGTTAATAAATTTCCTGATTGCCTGCCGGCATTTTCTGTCGGCTTCGGAGGTGACAGTGCAGGTATTTATTACATAAATGTCAGCCTGCTGGTCGGGACTAACTTTTGTGTATCTTTCTTCAGGAAAAAGAGTTGATATGTAAGAAGTCTCAGCAAAATTGAGTTTGCAACCAAGTGTATAAAAAGCAACTTTCCTTTTTATCTGACTCATTAATTGTTGATGATAATTTCCTGAAATATTTCCGGAAGACTACTTTTTAGCAGTTTTCTGCAGAGGCTGGAGCCATACATTTCTGAATTCGATTGGTCCGCCCTCGCTCTGCAGACATATATGTCCACCAGTGATATTAAGGCCTGTTCCCCTGTTTTGCTGAACGCCATTAATAACTATGTTTATTTTGTCGCCAGAACATGTGATTTCTGCAGTATTCCATTCTCCTGCAGGTTTTTCCGATGATTCTGCAAGTTTGGTCACAACTCTTTTTGATTTGTCAGTCCGCTCATTCATGTCGGAGCCATTCATACACACCATATCACCGGCACTTCCTGCCTTCAACTGGCATTCAATGCATTTGGGCCAGATAGTATCGGGCTTCTGAACATGAACAAAAATTCCACTGTTTGTTGGCTCGCCCGGCCATCTCCATTCAACATGAAGCAGATAATCAGAATATTGTTTTTTTGTACGCATATACCCAAAGGGTTGTCCTGTAATGTGTATTATGCCATCCTTAACTGTAAAAACATTTGAAGGATCTGCTGTGTTTTCCCTTAGAAAAAATTCCCAGTTCTTAAGGTTTTTACCGTTAAAAAGGAGGGTTTTTTTACCGCTCTGTGCGAAAAGAGAATCTGATGTTATCAGGGTTATGATCATTGCCAGATGGAGGAATAATAATCTTTTCATTTCTTTAAATTTTGATGTTGATTTTAAATTGTCTTATTTATAAATATTTGATTTTAAAGCAACTTGCTTGCCAGTTCTGCCAGGAAGCTCCTTTCGCCTTTTACAAGGTTAACATGTGCAAATATGTCCTGTCCTTTCATTTTGTCCGACAGATAGCTCAGTCCGTTTGACGCAGTATCAAGGTAAGGTGAGTCGATTTGTTCGATATCACCTGTAAAGACCATTTTTGTACCTTCTCCGGCACGGGTGATTATTGTTTTTATTTCATGTGGTGTAAGATTCTGGGCTTCGTCAACAATGAAAAAGACGCTTGAAAGGCTCCGGCCCCTTATATATGCCAGCGGCGTTATGAGGAGCTTTTCTTCTTTTATCATTTCATTGATACGGTTGAATTCCGGACTCTGCTGGCTGAACTTGTGTTTTATAACTGTGAGGTTGTCGAAAAGCGGTTGCATGTAAGGCTCCATCTTTTCTTTTATATCTCCCGGAAGATATCCCATATCGCGGTTTGCAAGCGGGATAATCGGCCTGGCAAGGAAAATCTGTTTGTACTTCTTATGCTGATGCAATGCTGCTGCCAGAGCAAGCAGAGTCTTACCGGTACCTGCTTTGCCCGTGAGGGATACCAGCTGTATGTCAGGATTCAACAAAGCTTCAAGGGCAAAGGTCTGCTCGGCATTCCTCGGATCAATGCCATATGTGGTTTGCTTGATTACCCTTGTGATCATTTTGGTGATGGGATTATAATGGGCAAGTGCACTTGCACCATTATTCCGTAGAATATAAAATTTGTGTCCGATCAGTTCATCTTCAACAGGAAATTCTGAGACACTTACCCCTTCAGGCTGTTCGTACAGTTTGTTAATGAAGCTCTGGTCGAAGTTTTCAATTATCTTGATCCCTTTGTAAAGATCATCTATGTTTGTAACCTTATCACTCTGGTAGTCCTGAGCCATAATGCCCAACGACTTTGCCTTCATTCTCAGATTTATATCCTTTGTGATGAGTATTACACTCTTGTCTTTGTTGGTGTTACATACATAATCTGTAATTGCAAGAATTCTATGATCGGGCGTTCTGTCAGGAAATGCCTGACTTACACGTTCAGAATATTCTTTTGTTTCAATATGTAGATTTCCAAGATCTTCCCCAAGGGGTATATTTGATGTAAGAAGCATATTGCCCGAAAGCTTGTCGAGCTCCCTGGTAAATTCGCGGGCATGGAAATTGATTATGTCGTTCCCCTTTTTGAATTTATCCAGCTCCTCAAGTACGACAATCGGTATTATTACATCATTTTCCTCGAAGTTGTATATGCATTTGTAGTCGTGCAGCAGAACATTTGTATCAATTACAAATATCTTCTTGTTATGTTTTTTCTTCATTAATAAGTTGTTTATTGTCAGATTATTGTATTAATGTTAAATCGCCGTAACAGGTTTACAAAGTTATTAAAATAATCGTTTGTCTGTTATTGGATAAAAAAACCTAAATTGGCACTGGTTTTTAAGGAAATGAACTATGGAACTCTATGAAGGTCTTCTTTCAAGAAGAAGTATCCGGAAGTATACCGGTGAGAAAATATCTGACAGGGATATTGAACTGATAATCAAAGCCGGAATGTATGCACCATCGGCAAACAACAAGCGTCCGTGGCATTTCATAGTGGTTGACGACAGGGAGATGATTGAAAAGATTATGAAAGCTCATCCGTATGCTGCTATGCTAAAAAATGCAAGCCATGCAATAGTTGTGTGCGGAGACCTTAAGAAGCAGAATGCACCCGGATATTACCTGCTTGATTGTTCAGCGGCTACACAGAACATACTTCTGGCTGCACATGCGCTTGGTTACGGTGCCGTTTGGCTTGGCGTTGAACCCAGGGAAGAGAGGATTAAGGCAATTAGTGAAATTTTTAAATTACCCCCTGATATCAGGCCGGTTTCGGTTATATCAGTTGGCGTTCCTGCAGAAAAGCCTGCATTTCCCAATAGATTTGAACCTGAGAAGATCCGGAAAAACAAATGGTAATGCATGACTTACGAAGAAGCAGTTGAATTTCTTTACAGCAGGCTTCCGGCATACCATCGGATAGGGAAACCAGCTTACAAAGCTGATCTGAAAAATACTCTTGAACTTGATGCCTGCCTGGGTCATCCGCACCTTAAATTTAAATCGGTGCATGTAGCAGGGACAAATGGTAAAGGTTCTGTATCCCATATGCTTGCATCTATCTTTCAGACAGCCGGTTACAAAACGGGTCTCTATACCTCCCCACACCTGAAGGATTTCAGGGAAAGGATCAGAATCAACGGCAAGATGATACCTGAAGAAAGAGTAGTAAGCTTTGTGGAAAATCACAGGGAAATCATTGAGCATCTGAAACCTTCCTTTTTTGAAATGACTGTCGCGATGGCTTTCGATTACTTTGCTGCGGAAAAGATTGATGTGGCAGTGGTTGAAACAGGTCTGGGAGGGAGACTTGATTCGACCAACATCATTACGCCTGTGCTTTCTGTTATAACGAATATCGGGCACGACCATATGGACCTGCTGGGAGATACTCTTGAAAAAGTTGCATACGAAAAGGCTGGCATAATAAAGGAGGGAATTCCTGTTATTATCGGTGAGTCACAACCGGAAACTGATAAGGTATTCATATCCAGGGCTAAGGAGATGAATGCTGATATATCATTTGCCGACAGTGAATTTGCATGTACAACATGCGGGTTCGATCCTGCTTCTGAAACAAGAGAATTTATTCTTAAATCTCAGATAACAGGAGAGGAGATGATAATAAAATCACCTTTAAAAGGGGATTACCAGTTGAAGAACATACCGGTGGTTGTAGCTTCTGCGAAAAAACTGGGTGAATTGTTTAGGATAGGAGAAAAAGATATTATTTATGGTATTGAAAATGTTGTCGGGAACACCGGACTGGCAGGAAGGTGGCAGGTTCTTGGCCGGAAGCCATTAATTATCTGTGATACAGGTCATAACAAAGAAGGTATAGAGTTGGTAATCAGTCAGTTGATGAAAGTGCCGGCTTCAATCAGGCATTTTGTGATTGGATTTGTAAGTGATAAAGATGTAGACAGCATTTTGCCTTTGTTTCCTGCAGATGCCCGGTACTATTTTGCACGTTCATCGGTTTTCAGGGCGATGGATGAAAATATTCTCAGGGAAAAGGCTTTGAAATATGGTTTGAAGGGAGATGCTTTCAGCTCGGTAAAAGAGGCAATAGAAAAGGCAAAGTCTGAAGCCGGAGAAAATGATTTAATATTTATCGGTGGAAGCACTTTTGTAGTGGCCGATGCATTATAAAAGACTATATTTTAATGTTTGTAATATAAAAAATTGTAATATGTTCAAAATTAATTTTTTACTCCCGATTCTGGTTTCGTTTTCCCTGGTGATTAATGCACAATCAACGAATAAGATTGTGATACTTCACACAAACGACCTGCATTCTCATCTTGAGGGTTTTTCTCCTGAATCCCAATATTCACCTCTGAGCGTGAATGATGATAAAACTTCGGGTGGTTTCGCAAGGATTGCAACCGTGATAAAGAAAGAAAAGGCAAACCCAACAAACACTGTTTTTGTGGTTGATGCCGGTGATTTTCTTATGGGTACTCTTTTTCATACGGTTGAAGCTACTCATGGATTTCAGCTCCCGTTGATGAAGATGATGGGTTACGACGCTGTATGCCTTGGAAATCATGAATTTGACTTTGGTATAGAGAAACTAAGTGAAATAATAAAGTCCTCACTTGCTTCACCTGTGCCTCAGCTGCTGCTGGGGAATGCGGTTTTCAACAGGAAAAATACGGGCGACGACTCGCTTGAAGAACTCTTTAATAAAGAGGTAATTAAGAGAACATATGTATTGGAACGCGATGGCATAAAAGCAGGTTTCTTTTCACTCCTCGGCATTAATGCCATTGATGTTGCACCTTATTCTGCACCACTTAAGTTTGAAAAACAGATCCGCTTTGCAAAAGAAGCTGTAAGAGAACTGAAACAGCAGGGTTGCGACATTATTATCTGCCTCTCACATTCTGGTCTGGCAAAAGGGAAAGACGGAAATTGGGAGGGTGAAGACTTCAAACTGGCTCAGAAGGTAAAAGGAATTGACCTTATAGTGAGCGGTCATACCCATACGATACTCGATAGACCTCTGATTGTAAATGGTACCGTAATTGTCCAGACAGGTGAATACGGAAACAATATTGGACGTGTGGTTTTCAACCGTGATGGGCAAAAAATAGCTTTTGAAAATTATGAACTGATACCTGTTGATGACCGCATTGCAGGTGACGAGGAGACGGAAAAGGCAATTGGTGAGCAGAAAAAATATATTTCGGAGAAAATTCTGAGTCGGTTCGGATTGGAATACAGCCAGCCTGTAGCCGAAACAGGTGTGCTTCTGGATATTGATGTACAGGGCAATCTTGACGAAAGTAATCTTGGACCTTTTGTGGCAGATGCAATATACTATTATATAAATAAACACAGTTCTGCCGGTGCAGATGTGGCAATGGTTTCAGCGGGTATTATTCGCGATAAGGTTTATCCGGGAATACAAACACCAGCCGACATTTTCAGAGTAATGCCGTTGGGTTCGGGGAGGGATGATGTTCCGGGTTATCCTTTTTCACGGCTATATGTTACAGGAAGGGAATTGAAAAACATACTTGAAATACTTCTTGTAGCTGCGAAGTCCAACTCTGACTATTATTGCTTCTTTTCAGGCATACGTGCACAATATAATCCAGATAAGGGATTGTTAAGAAAGGTAATCAATATTGAAATTGTTAAGCCTGACGGGACAACACAGAAAGTGGATTTTTCAAAGAAAAATAAAACTCTTTATTCAATCACAGCAAATTCTTACATGCTTGAATTTATTGGGATCATAAAGCAGAAGAGTTTTGGTCTGATAAATGTTGTGCCAAAGAATGCAAAAGGTGAGAAGGTGACTGATATGACAACAGCAGTAATTGATTTTGATGAGGGTAGGGATGGAGTACAGGAAGGTAAGGAATGGCTGGCACTTGTGGAGTATCTGAAGCAGATGAAGGATGAAGACGGAAACGGAATACCCGATGTAGAGAAAAAATATCACGAGCCGGTACAGGCTGTTGTTGCGTTGAAGTAATTATTGATCGAAACATTGGTTATCTTAAAATATTTAATCAGTTTTTCCTAAAATTCTGAGATTTACAATCAGAAAGGTTCAATTATTTTTCTATGTTTGCAGCCTGATTTTGTTATTTCTGAATGAGAGAAAACATATACTTCTGGGCAGGTTTTATAATCCTTATAGCTGTAATGCTGGCGCTGGATCTTGGAGTTTTTCACAGAAAGCTTCACAGAGTTGGTGTCAGGGAAGCTCTCAGATGGAGTGGTGTCTGGATTAGTATTGCTCTGGCTTTTGGACTTGTGGTTTATTTTGATTATTTGAGAGAAAGCCCTGCAGTTGCAAGGATAAAGATACTTGAATACCTGACAGCCTATCTGATCGAATATTCGCTGAGCGTAGATAATATATTTGTTTTTATACTGATCTTTTCGTATTTTGCTGTTGATGCCACATATCAGCATAAAGTTCTGTTCTGGGGCATTATAGGGGCGATTGTGATGAGGGCAATATTCATATTTGCTGGGGTGACCCTCATTCACAAGGTTCACTGGGTTGTATACATTTTTGGTGCTTTCCTGGTTTATTCGGGTATTAAGATGCTCTCCCAGATAATCAGGAAGATTGTTCCGGAAGTTGAACCTGAACGAAATCCGGTGATAAAATTTGCCAGGAAATTTATAAGAATTTCAGAGTCAGAAAGAAAGGACAGATTTTTCACAAAAATAGACGGAAAATTATATGCAACTCCACTATTTCTGGTTCTTCTCGTAATTGAATCCTCCGATTTGATTTTTGCAGTTGACAGCATTCCGGCAGTACTTGCAATATCGAGCGATCCGTTTATTGTTCTCACTTCCAATATACTGGCGATACTTGGTTTGCGTTCACTATATTTCGCCGTTTCGGGTATAATGAGGTATTTCAGGTACCTTAAAACCGGTTTGTCTGTTGTATTGATTTTTGTTGGTCTGAAGATGATATTTGCTGAAGCCATCAAGAAGCTGGAAGTTCCTGTTTATGTTTCTCTTATAATTATAGTTCTGATACTGGCTTCATCGGTTCTTCTTTCAGTTATAATACCTGAGAGGGATAAGAAGTAAGAAAATTGTACCATTTCAGGAAAATTTCGATTAAGGTTTTGTATAAATAAAAATGTAGTCTATATTTGCACTCGTTTTTTCAAGGTCTTTGACGAAAAAAAATTTCAGCAGCGAGGAGAGAGTTTACAGTGGCGATTATCCGGCAATTAGCGGATGGGTTCGTTGAAAAAAAGAGAAAATAAGGGCGATTAGCTCATCCCGTCCCGATAGCTATCGGGAGCTATCGGGAGGTTCAGAGCATCCCGACTTTCAGTCGGGAGGGTCGCAGGTTCGTTGAAAAAAGAGAAAATAAGGGCGATTAGCTCAGTTGGTTCAGAGCGCCTGCCTTACAAGCAGGAGGTCGTAGGTTCGATTCCTACATCGCCCACAGTGGGATGTCTGAAAAGATTTATATTAGGGAAATATAATAAAAACACAAAAGCTAAAATATTGCATATCAATAAGTATCCTCTCAATGCCTGTCCGACTTTGCAGAAATAAAGGCGGGGATTCAGGGGTGAAAACAAAAAGAGGCTTTTAGACAGCCCTTTTGTTTTTATTAAGTTTCTTTTATTGAGAAATCAGAGTTTTTTAGGGCGTCAATCTTTCTGTTTGAATCCAATCTCGAAAGTCTGTCAAAATTTTTAGCTATTTCATTGATTTTTTACGGCAGTTTGTCAAAAAAATGTTGAATATTGCCCGTAAGCTGCAACTTTATACACGTTGTTTTAGTCAAAATATTAAAAAAATTAATCAGGGAAGTAAGCCTGGTGGAAAATTTTTAGAATATGTTAAAATTACTTGCAGGGATTAATTGTGTAAGTGCAGGAAAATTATATATATTCGCTTTAGTAAATTAATTTTAGTATATTTATTTGTATTAGATAGTTTGAATGAAGCTGTTTCAATTTTATTTCGAGTTAGAAAAATATTGATATAACTGAACCTGATTCATATATGAAACGACGCAAGTTGGCAGATAATTTAAAATGCCGGTCATTAAAGGGACTAGTAAGTTCAATTAATGCTGGTAGTTTTTCGAAACTCCTGAAAAGAACAATTTTTTCACTTACAGTTTTTATTAGTGTTTCTCTTTTAACTATCAAAGGAATATCTTATTCAGGAACTTCAGCATCAGAGTTGGACAAAACTTCGTATTCTGCAACAAATTTGCCTGCAGTGATATCGAAAACAAGTCATGATAAATCTTTTTCAGATTTATCATATAGCAGTTTTTCTCCGGCTCCTTTACCTGCTCCTCAGGATGGGGATTATCAGACACGTGCCACGGGTAACTGGAGTGCAAACACAACATGGCAGGTTAGAGTTGCAGGAGCATGGGTAAATTGTGCTCCGGGTGATTATCCCGGTGCATCGGCAGGTGCAGGTACAGTCTG